>Ga0210059_1010303_pt1 | contig 14461 bp, 13 predicted proteins | sample Ectturendosymbi2_FD_188042 | JGI IMG/M metagenome (GOLD analysis project Ga0210059, IMG submission 188042) | Ecteinascidia turbinata endosymbiont from Florida, USA - Sample 2 (SPAdes) (version 2) | ecosystem: Host-associated > Tunicates > Ascidians > Unclassified | place: Key West, Florida... | reverse complement strand
GCAGTCACCATTCAGTGCTCGCACCTTCCTGAATTTGATAATGAGGTGATAGAGCCCCGGCCATGTCGAATTGACTGGCTCGAGGTCACTGCCCAGGAAAGAGAGGATTACTACAATGAAAGTAAAAAAATACTTGATCAGTTGCTGTTACCCACAGAGGCTATACACTGTGTACAGATGTGACACATCTGGAAGAAATAGAAACTTTGTATGCAGACCTGACCAGTTCTCTGCTTGCTGAGAACTTCCTCTGCACTTAAAACAACAGGTGAAAAGAAAGCAGGTATATTTAACATTCCTAGCTAGAACTCGGTAGTCAAATCAAAACATCAAATTGCAAAGGCAGACTTCGGCTATGGGTAAACTGCAATCGACCCCAAGACTGGTGGCATATACTGGAACATGATTAAGACAAAAAAGATTTCAAATACTCACTGCGGCAATGCCGCAAAGAACTTGAAATACATAATAGTAGCTGCAATGCAGGCTGATAAAACCAATCAGACATTTTGGCGGAAGGTCAACAACAAAACTAGATCTCTATCACTACCAACATTGGTGGGTGGGGTAAATGGTGGTTCAGAGATTGTTAAAATGTGGAAAGACTATTTCAAGGGATTATTGAACTCCGAAAACTCTGACAATGAGTCTGCAGAGTTTGTGGAACATAGCATAGACTGCAAGGAGAACTATCTGGATCCTGAAATGCCCATGTGTTCTGTTGTTTCGCTGTCATCACTTCTTCAAAAGCTGCCTTGAACAAAGCACCAGGGTCTGATTTTATTTCTGCAGAGTACTTGCTGTATGCAGGTGAATCTCTATTCTTTTATCTCAGTGTACTGTACGTGCATTGTTCATGGTTTTGTACCCAATTCCTGTTTTAACACAACAGTAGTTCCCATATGCAAAATCAAGAATGGGAATATGACTAACACATCAAATTACAGACCTGTGGCAGTTACCACAGTGGTGTCAAGGCTACTTGAACATTTTATATTATCTAGCATCTCTCTTTTCCTTGGAACTACAGGCAATCAATTTCGTTTTATGCTGAACATGGTTCTGATCAATGTACATTTTTGTTGAAGCCAACTGCTTCATACTTCGTAACCCAGGGGTCGGCAACATAGGCGTAGCCATAGGTGGCCTAGGAGGCCATGCCGCCCCCGAAATTTTTAAAATATCTGGTCATTTTGGGCTTCGGAAGCGATATACCAAACAAAATGCTGTTGCTAGCCTAAAATAAAAAGCTTTGCCCCTCAAACATTTTCCCACCCAAAATTTTTGGGCTGGCTACGCTACTGGTCGGCAACTTTTCCCTAGCTGTGGGCCAAAAATAAACTCTGCAAGGTCTGGCGGGCCGTATTAATTTACCATCAACAATTCGGTTCCCTTTGCTGTTTATGATGTCGTTAAAACTTGGGAATTTATGGAAGTTTAATCAGATTCACTCCTGATTTTCACCGTTCACAACGAAATCCCAAAATGCGACACACAGTACACTTATAGCACAGTGCGGTTTCTAATAAGTAATTCGTCGTAAGTATTCAATGAAAGAAATTGCAAGGAGGGCAATTCATAAAATTTAATGCCACTAAGCGGGCCATAGAGTTACTACAATTTGCTAAAGGGACTGCGGGCCGGGTGATTTTGCTTGGCGGGCCGGATCCGGCCCGCGGTTAGTAAGTTGCCGACTCCTGTCGTAACCCATGGTTCATCAGTGCATGCTGTATTTTTAGATGCCTCGAAAGCATTCAATAAGGTATTACACATGAAATTATTTGAGGAATTAATCCAAAGAAAGGTACCAATGTGTTTTGTGCGGCTTCTGAAACATTGGTACAAGGAACAAACGTTGCACATAAAATGGGTCAAGCATTTGTCTGAACTGTTTCATGTTACTAATGGGGTTAGACAAGAGGGAGTATTGAGTCCATACTTGTTTGCTATATATTTAGATGATTTATCCATTGAACTTAACACCATTAAAGCAGGATGTTATATTGGTGAAGTCTTATTAAACGCCTTGACGTTTGCTGATGATATTTGTGTGTTTGTCCAAGTGTACGTGGGTTGCAAAGTATAAGATGTGTGTCAGGCTTATGCAGAATCAAATGGAATTATTTTCAACTGCAGCAAAACTGTCTGCATGACGTTTAAGGCTAAGAGTACAAAAAGCACAGTCACCCCATTACTTACGCTGGGTGGGCAAAATGCAAAATCTGTTAACCGCTACAAATATCTGGGGATTGTACTGGATACTGAGCTATCAAATGACAAAGACATTCAGAGACAACTGCGATATCAATATTGTGCTACAAACAAGCTGCGAGCCTCTTTTTCCCGATGTTCAAATGCAGTTGAAAATGTGCTTTTACTTTCCTTTTGTACGCCCATGTATGCATTACAATTATGGTGCAATTTCAGGAAGTCATGCAGACACATTCAAACTTCAAATTACTGTATAACAGTTGGATATTATTCGTACTATAAAAAAGTTTCAAATTTCAACATCGTCAGGTGTTGATTTTAATTGTATTTTTAAATTATATTCAACACATATATTAACCGATATACCATAACACGCAAAATGAAACGAGCACGTCAGAAAAAAAAGTGGGGCAGAAAGAAAAAACAAAAGAAGGACCAAAGTGAAGAATGGCTGAAGCCAAGCAAAACGTTTACTGAGTTTTTGAAAAGGGTAAGGAATCTGAATCATCGACATCAAAACTGCAGAGGATCTAACAAAATATGCATCAAATGACTCTATACAAGAACTTGAACAAGAAGAGAAGTCCAGTAGTTCCACATTGTTAACACAGCCAGATTCAAATAAAATAGAATACCAAGGTTTATCGATTTACGAAGAGGATTTAGATGATGGTTTAGGTTTGCCTGATCGAGTTCAACCAAAGAAGCCAAAGTTTACTGAAGTTGTTGTTGATGTGAATCCCCATCATTACGTTTACACAGTTAAACGTCGGGTAATTGCACTGCGTACTGGAATGTGCGCGATTTTCACATTGTTTCTACAGTAATTGTGACTGGTTCAAGTCCACGATTGTTATGCAACACTCATCAAGCGAAGGAGCAGGTGAAGAGAGCGCGTGAGAAGTGGTGTTTGAAGAAACTTCTGCAGTGAAGAAAACAAACGCCATGTAAAGTGTTGATTGCATTGTTTTCTCCATAAAATTTCACAAAATACGTTTATTCCACAATCGCTTTTCATAAATTTATAGTTGATTAAAGGTTCATGTAGCTGTAATCATTATGGCTCCTCGGTAAACGGCGAAGTCGTAAAACTCACCGAATATCTCGGCAGTGGAAGTAGACGCAGAGGAATTGGTTGGAGACGACGTCACATCATCTGTAATGAGCAAAACAAAAGTCGCTGTGAAATGAAATGTTAAAGGTCACTGCTCTTCTAAATTTACAAACAAGTGAAGTCGTTTGCTAAGTAGTTGGCTATACTGAAAAAAGCATTTTGTTTTGAAAAATTGAACATTTTCAAAAAATTCAAAATCAGCTCAACGATTAATCATCACACTAGCACAATGTCAGTTTCTATTCCTAATTTTACGATCGTTAAACAAAAGCATGTTGGACCATACCGGATAGCACAGTGGAAATATAGTCATAAAAAACATGGTTCAGTGAACAAAGGATTAGGAAAAAACTTATGCTTTATGTCCGCAGAGGCAGATGGTGCAGAAGTTAACTGATAGGAATTTTTGCAAAAGTGCTTGCAAAAGATTTGGCTTTTCTTTTTTTTGGTATAGTTTGTGCTTGAGACTTAGTTGAAGATAACATTTTAAAACTTCAAATGTCTGACTGGATTCCAACTTATACTTCTCGGCGAACAGGCGTATTCTTTCCAAGTGGGTGGCAGCCTCGTAAACAGCAAGAAAGACGAATCAATGTGCAAGAAGAAAAAAACTTCGGTTTATGCTGAAGTCAGCATCGATATTTTCAAGCAATGCAGGCCATAAAACAAATCACAATTCGGGTTCTACAACAGAGTGTGCGAAGTTGCGTTTGTTTATATTGTTCTGCAAAAGACAAGGCCGGCTTAACTTGATCTCAACATGTCAGAAGCTATATTGTCATTAGTACAAACTACACAAACATTCTCCGTTGCAGCATTACAGATTCATTAATTTTTTTTCAGAATCATGAAAATAATGTTGTTTCTATCAATTAACAAGAAACTTTTATCTACGTAAAGCAGAGATTCTCGATTGAAGTGCGAAACGAGACTTCGCCAGTTTCGAGACTTCGAGGGGGGCGATAGCTTATCTTCCATATTATAGGTAATCAAAGGTATATTTAAAAAGTGTATAGGCGTACAGCGGTATAGAATCCGGAGGCACAGGCGCACCCCCAAAAATTTTGAATTGTAAAAATTTGGGCAAAATCTCAAAAAATTCGGCAAAGAAGCTTCGACACATTTAGCAATGTTAATGAAATTATCCTTCCTTGTATTTATTGTGTCATAGAAAATGCATTTAATATATAAAATGGACAAACTGTTTCTAGTAACTTCATATTTTAGTTTGTGAGAGTTGATGAGCAACTGATTCCCTTGAAAGCTTCGCAAAGCAAGGCATTTCATTTATCTGATTTTTATTAAATGTACACTGAGTAAATCTAGTATATTGCAGGGCATCTATTACTTCATATTAGCAGAGTCCATGACAGGAAAGTACAGAAAAGCTTTCGTTTTTAATTTTAACAACAGTGTTTGGATGAACACATTTTGATATACAGTTTGTTGCATGTTGCATATATGTGCAGTTGAACAGATAATATCATGAGACTCATGGCAAAGTCATAAAAGATAAATAGTACGACACATGCCATATAATTTCATGCATATCTACTCAGAGAAGGTAGCAGCTTTTACGCCTATTTGCGGTAGGTTTGAGTTCCTTGTTGACAGCAACAACTTGAATGTGAATGGAAAACTTCAGAACTGTGAGGCCGATGCTCAGGACTACTGAGTGAGGTGGCTGCTGACTATGTTCTTGCACAGCCTAGCGTACGTTTTTCCGTTGGGTTATTAAAACCCTGCTCAGGTCTATTTTGCCCGTATATGGCAAATGAACTTCAGGCGTGATGAAAGAATACGACAAATGACTGTTTCAAGGTGAACCTTCCAATAGCTGATTTTTTGAAGTGGTCTTTCGAGCAGCATTCTCAAAATCTGCATAAGTTTTGTATAGATGAAGTTAAAGGGGTTGCCAAGAGCGGGCAAAGTATACTTGAAATTTTCCAACAAGAAGCTAGTCAAAGACAACTTTGCCTTTCTGTGGTAAATACGTTTTGACATGTTCATGTGGTGCCGAACTCGCTGGTTTAGCAGATCAATCAAAACATTCTTGAAGAGAAGCAGAGCCTAACGCAGTTTAACGTTCGGTAGTTGCTTAGCAAACACCAGAAACCTTTCTCTTCAGTATTTTCGCTTGGGAAGGAGGCGAGCTGAGTTTTCACTGCAAAGCTTGTGATCTATTTGTATATGAAATTTGTTCCAGTTGTTGTCATTCAACACCCCGGAATTTTGAAAAATGCCAGAGCCTGCATTTCGAAAAACGCCCGAGCCTGCAACCATTTCCAAAGGTTTTCAAATGCACAGGTCTGTGTAGGAGTTTTCATTCTTAAAAATTAAGTGAAATATCTCGCCGTGACCAAAGCAACATGGCCAAGCAAAGCAACACGATTTTGCCTCCCGCCATACGTTCCACCATCTACAGTAGGCCAACATTTCGTGAAGTGACATGAGCGATAACCGGCACAAATCCATGAACCACTGACGGCAAGAAAATGCTGCCAAATTTGCGGTCTATTGCACCAAAACAAGACGAGGTTCGTGTGCCGGAAGTGTGGAGCTCCTGTGTGGAAGGAACACTTTCGAATCTTCTGCCCAAGCACACTGCTGAAAGGAAAGAGTTGCATGCACTTTGGTCTTTGTTGTATAGCACACCTCAACGTTGCTACAGTGTGAAAGAGGCTTGTCTGCATGCGTTGTGGTTGTGCGTGCAAGTACTTAGACCAGTTACGCTTGTAAGAGATTTCAAGAGCACATTAGTCTGTCATTAAAAACCCTGTTGTTACTTTGTAAAGGTACGTTAACTCAAAACAAGCGTTGCCGCTACTACATGTTTGAAATCATTTCGTTTTTCCTTCTTTTGATCGATTCTGTGCAGCAGATTGCCAGATATTATCGTAAACGAGTTTGTCCAGCTTGAACCAAAGAAACCTTATGAGCAAGAATTCACAAAAATATCACTTAAAAAAATTAAAGGCGAAAGTGGAACGATTATTATATTAAGTATGGGTTTTTTTATCCGAGAAGTGAAAACTCGAGCCATGAGCCGCAGAGCCTCCGCCAGAAAATCTTCAGTAGGGGGAATTTACATTTGTGCAAAGGGGCTTGACATTGAAGAATTGATAAAAAACTCCCACTGATTTATAGTTTTTCATATTTCAATTTGGTGGGGCTTGTTGCCTTGTTAGGAGGTTAATCCCACCAAAGCCCCTCGTGATGACGGGACTGATGAGCCGTCTGCTCAACGCAGATTTTGCTATTTTAAGTATACCAATCGTTTTTTTGGTCATTTAAAACTTCGGAGTCATTTACAAAACAAGCACGGCATTTATCAGAACAAGTCTTCGTAATTTCAAGCAATAGCACAAATATTTGTGCAAACAGTAAAATTATCTCCATTCATCAGTCATAAATGCCTCTGTTACTAAAAAGCATCTTCTCCTTTCCGCTTTTCAAATAGCGCATGCGCTGATGCAGAAACGAAAAAAAGCATTTTGGGAAGCTGAGTCTTTAATCAAACCATGTTCGAAGATTGTAGTCAGTTTGCTGCATTGCGGAAAGCAATGCTGTGGATAAAGTAGAGCAAATACCGCGATCTAACAATGAACATTCGACATACTGCGCTATGATTATTGTCACATCGGCCATACATTCACAATAGGGTGAATGGGAATGCACCAATCGATGGCAGGGGTGAACGAAACGGAAAAAGGTTAGGAAGCCCTGAACTAACAGACACCAGACATCAGCTCAGCCGTGAAGCGAACCACAGAAAAAAGCACGAGAAGAAAAGCATAGCTGAACAATCCTAAGCAGTGCTTACTGTCAAAAGCAATATTGTTTTGTTAGAACAGTATAACTTGCTCCAAACTCTATTAAATTTTTGTGCTTGCCATTGACCACGTGTGCTCAAACGAAAAAAACGTGCAAAAATAAAGTTATGTTGACAAAGCTAACACAAAGCAATTTGCGTCCCCCGACTCCACTAATCATTCTGATTGCCCCGGCCGGGGCCGAAGAAAATCATCAATCACAGGCGGGGGCTGGGGCCCAGGACTTTCTCTACCCATACGCAGTGGCCTAACTAGAGGTTTGAACCAGGGGGTCAAAACTTAGCTGAAGGAGGCCCACTGGCCACCGTAAGGGGCAATCCAGATGTTGTGGATGTCATACCAGATAAAAATATGAAAACGCCCCGAAAAAAGCAAAAAACAACATCCTACCGAAAACCAAGAAAATACTATAAAATTTAAATGTCAGCTAAAGGGGGCCCAGTTTTTACATATGGCTTGCCAGGGGGGCGGCTCGCCCCCTTTCCCCCCGTCAGTTACGCCACTGCCTACACGGCATTGGAAATCTTGGTTAATTGGTCTTATTCACTGATGACGGCTAACCCCTTGACCTTGCATTAAGAATCCTACCAGCTTGTGACACATTGAGCGTTTCTCAAGTAGGCAGTTTCTGGTTATCACAAAATAAAACAGTAATAAGTGGATCTCTACTTCTTAGTTTCAGTTGTTTCCCATACACAAAACGCTTTTTGACAATTGTTGTATAAAACAATACATGGATTACATACATACCGAACAAATGAACATATGATTCTGCCACTAGTATAATACATTTGTTACTTAAAAAACGTAACTCAAAAAAACAAGAAACAATGTGCTTCAAATTAGCTTGTTACCAATTTTATTATGCATGTAAAAGCTTTTGTTCGAATCAGATCGCCAAGTTTGTCGGAGGGCTGAGTAAATCCAATCGGTCCAACGTCGGCATGTGGTAGTTCCTAGGCACGTAACCAGCTTGGGACACGAGGGGTCGAAGAGTTTTCTGAGAGAGGCCCAAATTTTTTAACTATATCCAATAGTTTTAAACTATGTCCAACACATTTTTCCAGGGGGGAGAAAAATTTTTATGGGGGTATGTCCCCCTGCTCCCCCCTGCTTACGGGCCTGGTAGTTCAAATCCAAATGTATTTTGTAAGCAACTGTAAAAGTTAGGCAAGTTATTTTTCTTTAATATCTATCTTACCGTGTATTTCACACGCTGTGTGCAAAGTTTCCTTATTTCCTGTTTTAACTGCAGTTGATACTGTGCATTTTATCTCGATTAAAAATTTAATCGGATTTTTGCAGATTTTGACAATAAATTCTTCAACAAAAATGATTTTTAACACACACGTTATGCCAATATATAAATAATTTCTTTTCCAAAACAGTAATGACATAATGAGAAGCAACGCAGAATTTACCTGTGCAAATATCATCTGAAAAAGATTGAACATTTGGAGCTTGCCGTAACAAATGTTTAAAAGTTGTTGCAACAAAAATGCGTCGACTGTTGTTTCCAGAAATAAGCTGTAACATTCGAAGACTTCAGATAAAGCGAAAGTTTCAAACATTACCCTGCAGATATAGTTTTCACCAAATGATTTGAAAACCTATCTAGATTTATAATACAATTTTGTCATAAAACTTTGGTTAGAATCAAACATCTTTCAAAACAAGAATCTTTAAGGAAAAAAAGATCTTAAAAATTGGCTCACTATCAAAATAAAACAAAATCCGACAATATGAGAAAACAAAAAGTTTGAGTTTCACTTTCAGTATAGTTAAAAGTAGTTATCAGTGCATTTTACATGAGGAAAACATCTTAAATATCTGAAACTGCAGAACATCACGAAGTAAGAGTATCATCAAAGCTTTTTTGAAAGTCCAAATTGTTTTTTTACTAAAGTATTTTTTTAATAGGAAAACAAACAATACGCACCTACAGTTCATGCAGTTCAAAGTTTTTTACACCTATAGCAATAAACTGAATGTTTTTTCTGTTGGCATAATTAATAACGGATGGCAAAAGCGCTGAATCACTTGATCTGAAAAAAAACAAGCCATTAGGAACACTAAACACACTTGTCGTGGTGTGTTGTACTGTGTGGGCGAATTATCCCTGCTGCAAAGAGAAATAAGTTAAACTTTTAGTGATTCATCAACAGCCCTTGTTTTGAGGATGCAAAAAAACACCTGCGCAATCTCTTAGTTTGATATTTTCTGCCAGAAAACGAACGAACTTCGCATTTATAAAATTCATAAGCAATACGTTCTATTGGATGTAAAGCAAAGTAGCAGCAAGACTAACCGAAGTAACGGGAAATCAAATCATACATTTTTATTTACATTTGCACAGATTTTCACAAGTTAAAAAACAACATTTCAAGTAAAGTATCATCAACTTTTGTTTGGATAAGCATCGGTCCATAATTTCAATTAGCTTACAGAATATTTAAAAATAAAAATTTTCGCGCCGCGCCAAAGCGCCAATATATGCAAATCATTAACTGCCATGAGCTTCATAGTTTAAGAGAAAAACACCTTCCGTCTGTGATCAACACGATCACTTTTCTGGTACAAGTGTTATCGAACCGCTCAGATGATTCCAAATCGACTCTTATCGCTTTCTGAATCGCATGCGCCGTGTACGCTGTGTATCCATGAAATGTTATAGAATCGACTGCTGCCTAAAAAGAGTAAAATTCATTAGTTTTATCTTTTGCGAGTAATTACCCAAAACGCGGTGTACATTTTCATACTCAGTCAATGAAACTCAAGATATAGGAAGTTTGTGACATGCTCCACTAACGTTTTTCCGTTTTTTTACTGCGGTCGGTCGTGGTAGGTTGTTTTTCTACCTTCTTCGATTTCTCGCTTTTGCAGTAAAATAAATATATTTCCTTCATTTAACAAATGAAAACTTCGGACACTTCATGATTACGCGTTATTCATGTCCATATGAGCTTTGCAACTGATTCAGGTTTAAAAACAATGCATTTTTGTGCAAGTTTGACCTGCAACAGATTGTGCACAAATTTACATTAACAGCAAAAATATGCTAGTATTTGCATAGACGTTTGGTAAAAAACTTGTTGCACAAAATTCTTCAGTAAAAGCCTTTACACTTTTGTTCCTATCTTTGTGGTCATATTTTGTATTGCATGTAATATTTTTTCATTCGTAAAGTTTCATTGTCTTCACTTATGTCTAGAGTTTATGTAAAATGGTTTGAATTAAACCATAGCAAAAAATAGCAATTTTAATACAGTCGTGCATCTCACACGATTAGTAGCTAATGGAACACATGATCAGAGCATGATACTCACTACGTTTTAACAAAATTAAACATATATGAAATTATCTGGATAAAAACGACGAAACCTGTTATTTGTGTCTGAAGTCACTTAAAAGCAGTAGTGTTTCTGTATGCTTTCGAGGAATCAGTCGACTGCCATCTGCTTTCGTCTTTTTGCGATGATTCAAACTTGCACATATCTCTATTCAATTTGAATAAGGACTGAATTTGAATAAGGACTCTATTTGAATAAGGACTAAGCATGCGTAATTTTACGTGAAATCGATTTCCTATTAAAAATTTGCTGATCGATTCCTTGCTTACACCCATCGTGGAAAGTACATACTTGTGTCTGAAGTGTGTACACACATCAAAAACAGAAAAATATTGCTGTAGTTTCGTCTGCAAAAAGATACTTGCTTTTGAGAATGTGCGGGTAGAATTGTATGTAATTTTTCAAAGAGTAATATAAAAATACTTACACTGAAATCTATCAAATTTGTGTACTGTCCAAGAGGTATTTCAGTTTGTGTTAATGGCTGATCTGCTGACGACCTTAAAGAAAAAATCTTCCTGTCATTGCCATAATTAACAACAAGATCTATGTGTTTAAAATATTATGTTATCATCCGAAGTGGCAAACTGCTTAATCTTGTTTAAACTGCAAGAGAAGCTTTCATTTAATAGTTTAACTCACGTTTTTGACTACCTGTTTGTTTGACAACTAACCAGCACACTAGTCACATTTAAAACTGTTTTTGCGTTGATACAAAGTGAAACCCGAATTAAAAAGCTATCACAGGTAAGCTCCAAGCACTTAAGACAAGCATAGGTAATCTGCATGAGCATTCGCATGCAAGCAACGGCATAGGCTGCATTTTTGGCAGAAAATGCTGTAGGACGCGGCTGTAAATAAAATGTCACTGCAAGAAAACCGGTGCAAAGCATGCATTGAGATATTTGCTAGCTATTCATCAAAAATTAAGGCAATGACATCTTTTGAATGGCCTTGCGTTTAAACGTTGACTTACCACAAAAACAGGGTTCATCATTTTACAATGAAGAAACTGACGTGTATGTCCAGTTGTTTCCAAGCTGTTTTTCCTACTGCCTAAGATCAACTCATCTGGATAAGTTGTACAGTTGGCATGAGCAAGCCGAGATGGGCGCCTCAGACCATTCGTGACACTCCGAATGGTGTACAAAAACTAGTACAGTATGAATTAAACTGAACTGAACTAAGACCGCATAATATAACGTTGTTGCATACTTAGTACAGCGGTTGTCATTGTCACTGAAGACAAAGCGCGTTTCTTGGCAGAATTTGAGAAAGTTTGCCTGGTTTCATTATAGTGACTACACTGCACTACTAATTATTTGAACTACAGATATACAGCCAATGGAAATTTTCAGGGCCGCTAAATTTGTTTGGGCGAAGTGCAAAGCTCAGAATTACACGAAAAACTTGAGAATTATAAAATTTTTATCAAATGCCACATTTTAAGCCATTTCTACCAATGATTTTTTGCCTAATTTATTTTCTTTTTTGAGAAGCACACTGTTCCACGGCATATGAACGCAAACGCTTTTGTTTTTGGTCAGCAACACATAAAAGTTGCATCAATTTTGCGACATTCGAAAAAAACTTTTTCTGGTCGGTCACATAAGAAGTTTGTAGTCTTTATTTTCAAATAAGTAATTTTCTTTATTATTCAATTTACCTTGTTGCATACCAATGCGAATACTGAATGACGCCGACTTTATTTGTAACCAGGTCTATACCGGCGACAACACTTTTCACGAACTCAGTAATTTTGGCAAAGCCAAAACGGCCCACTGATCCTGATCCGTCCAATAAGAAGATAAGATCCACGTTATAAGAAGAACATCCTGTGCATAAGTTACAGCTTTAAACATATCGAACCAAAAGTAAAATATGCTTTGCTGCAGTAAAAACCGCTCTGAAACTACGTAAGTTGCAAGTTCAGATACGTTGCGCAATTATGAAACAAAAATTGAATCAAAACCTGAACTCAGCTGACTAAAGAAAGTTGGAAGGTGTCTGACAGATGTTTCATGATGTTTGTATTTTGTCTTCCAATAGCCCCACCCAGGATCCCAAAAAGACTTGTAATTTTTCATTTTCTTAGGCCGCGTGAAAAAATTTTATCCAAAGCAGCTGGGCCAAACCAACATTCAAAACTTTTGTTGTTTGATAACTGTTTCTGCAGCTACCACTATGGTGAAAACATAACTTTCAGTTACATTTAGTAGCAAAAGATACTCACTGTCACTAGACATTTTATGCTCTAACCCAGGGTTCCATAGTGTTTTGTCCGAGGGCCACATAAGTTAAATAACAACGATTCGAGGGCCGGACATATTACATAATGGGATTGTTTCGTGATATGCTGCATTTTTCCGTGAATTTTTCGTTTATATTAACTTTCATTATTGCCAAAATGACTTCGCGGGCCAGATCTGGTCCGCGGGCCGTAGTTTTGAGACCCCTGCTCTAGCCAACATCCGTCAAAACATTCAATCGCCAGAATCCTTATATTGTATCCCTTTGACCTGCTTTAGTAATTACGAATTACAAACATATACTTTTTAGCAATGAACATCTCCACGTTATTACTTATTTGTCGCTGAAACATCACCAGCCACACATAAACTAGGCACATAATTTACTCCAGAAAAACAAAAACTCGTAGTCAACTGCTGTCACTTTTTTTGGCTTTATTGCAACAAAGATAGGAAACACACATTCAGCAAAAATGTATTGCTTTCCTTGCTAAGAAACAAGCAGGGAAGCAAAGGTGACCGTTTTTGCGAACACAAATACATGCAACCCATTGCTTGGTTTGAAAGATGAGATGAAAACAGCGCTAATTGATGACGTCAATAGTTTTCAAAAAAGCATTGAAATCAGTATATTTAAACAAGATTTTTTGCCGTGATAGCGTTTGAGGAGGCAAGTGGGGACGTGAAGAGCGAGTCAAAGGGGACTCAATTAACTGGGTGTTGAGTTGTTAGAAGGAGACATAAGTCCAAAAAAATTTTGATGTATTTGCAAAAGAGTCGCAGCAGTTGTGAAAAATTTGCAAGTGATGGAGATTTTGAGCTATTGAGTGGTATTGTGGTTTTGAAAAATTGGATGACGTCTGTTACTTTCTCTTTCCATTTGTTTGGAGAAAGCTTCGGAATATTTGGAAGATCTCTTCTTCCCGTAAGCGCATAAAGTTTGCACATGCTTGCAAAAGCCCAAGGCGCTTTTTCCTCTGGCGCAACATACCTCGGTACACCACTGCGGCCAGGTTTGCAGTTTACTCTGCAAAATAAAAAGGAGTGAGTTTTCCCTTGGTTTGCGACTTTGTCACTCTTGTTTGCATGTGTGAAAATTGTATGAGCTCAACGTTGCAATACTTTGCCAATTTGGTTTGCAAAGAAAATGCTGCGAAACGGTTTTGCTTTCTAACGCACTGTCAAGGCGTGATTGTGTTATCGGAGGCATTTTTCTCGATGACTTTTACAACCAGACTTCACTGTGCTCCTTTCCGTGGTTTCATCTCGAACTTGCCGTGATCTCGAATCACGTGAACGCCACACATTTCTTGGAGGTAACAAAATTTAAAAAAGCAACGAGCTACGTAGTTACGTCTAGGAAGGTAATTTCCGAAAATATCCGGACAAACTAAACATTTTTAGTTTGTTCTTCGATTTAGCATTGTCATTTATATTCCGGTCTTCTTCTTTTGAACCTGTTGTTCTAACCACTGCTTGGCTGCGCTAAATCTCGGGGCAAGTGTTGAGCAGCCATTCGATTGTCTCATCGTCCAGAACCATCAGGCCATGCAGTCCATGGGGAGGTCGATGGATAGGACATTGGAGGACAACATGGTCGACGGTTTGTTCTTCTGTGCCACACTCACATGCCGCAGAGGAAGCCATATCACATTTGTACAAACAGGAGCGGAAACGTCCGACATCGTGCGGAGGCGGTTAAGC
>Ga0210059_1010302_pt1 | contig 14461 bp, 10 predicted proteins | sample Ectturendosymbi2_FD_188042 | JGI IMG/M metagenome (GOLD analysis project Ga0210059, IMG submission 188042) | Ecteinascidia turbinata endosymbiont from Florida, USA - Sample 2 (SPAdes) (version 2) | ecosystem: Host-associated > Tunicates > Ascidians > Unclassified | place: Key West, Florida... | reverse complement strand
CACAAAAGATCTTCTGCTCCATCGACCAAGGCATCATTAGACTATTTTTTGTTTAATATATAGAAAGGTTAACTATTTCCCTATGACAATCTGGAAAGAGAAAAATGAATAAGGTCATCGATAAAGGTTTTAGAAGCTGCCGCTTTGTTTCAACAATTGTGAAACACCCTGTATGTTTCACAAAGTAAAGTGCGAAGTAGTCTGGCCGTGATTAACCCAGACAATGCAATTCTTGCTGTCCATCTTGACAGGGGTTCACCCAGACAAGCCAATTCGATAAACTGGTAAGAAGGGGGTCTCCTTTTTTATTGCCTGTTGTGACAGAGTTCTCCTCGGACAAGCCGTCAAACTTGACCGGATTGAATCCCTGGACAGGACTTACCCAGTTAAAACTCTTGATCACAGGAGCAAGTGCAAAGCATATGAACTTCCTGCGACTTGGATTAGCATCTGAGGCAGAGTGTTTTACTTCTGAACAGGGGCGGAGCCAGACATTTTGATTTGGGGGGGCCGCGGCCACTGAAGGGGCCAGTTTTGCAACAAGGGGAGCTATCAATGGTCTGTGTCTTATAGCTTTAAATAATTTCAATGCAGTGGCATGACGTCACGCGGAAAATTTTGGGGGGGCCACTGGGAGGGCCAGGCAAAATTTAGTTGGGGCAGTTGCCCCCCTGGCATCCCCCTAGCTCCGCCCCTGCTTCTGAAGTCAAACTTTAAGAGTTTAAACTCCCGAAGCGGTTGGAACAGTCCGCAAACGCGTATGTAGTTCCAACCCGAGTATTAGGGTGCTAAATCTGTCCTTTATATACTCGGATTTCTCGGATTTTCCCGTTCATTTCATTGCCATATATGGCCAAAACGGAAACGTCCACAGTTACATCATTAGCTGTCTTTATCGATGGTCATATGCTGGCCAGTCACGATTTTCATGAATTTCCGCATGACTGGACATTGGTCGGTTGTGTGGTTATCTTCATAAACACCAGATGATCGGAAGTGTGACTGGGCATGAAACTGTAATGCGTTTCCTAGCTTCGACTTGTTGTCTTCTTTCCAGTATTTATTTCTTTTTTCAGCCTACTGGACAGTAATGACTGAATCAGGCCTACGCTGCTGTACAGCAGCTACTGTCTCCGGCTTAGCCTGACATATAGAAGTTACTTGTAATAGGCAAACATGCCTGTAACACAACTGGTTAAGAGTGAGATGCCACTTTGAAGTGAAAGCAGTCGCGCGCTGTCGAGGAGAATTTGCAGTAAAGAATTCAGCGACAACACGTAGATTGTGCGGGTGGTTAGATGTCAAACGACACGCTCAACAGTGTAGGAGCATCTGTGCCGTTGACAGCGGAAAGGATGCTGTCCAAAACGTCATTGAAAAAAGGCATTAGAGATGCCATGCAGAGCAGTCGACTCCAAAAAGGCATGATGAAAGTGAGATTGTGGCTGGAATGCAGACAAAAGCGAGGGGCAAGGCCGTAGGCCAATGGGTGCTTGGTTGAACAAAAAGTAGAGTCGAAAGGCAGAAGTGAAAGTAGAGTTAGTAACAGAAAAGCACATAGTGGTTTGAGGGATGCAGCTAGAGATGGTAGCGGGAGAAAAAAGCAGGGATGCGGTGAAAGGTTGCTGGAGAAAACATGCAGAATGATGTGTGACTGCATAGCGGAGCTGGGCGTGGACCGAAAATGGACGTTGTAGCAAATAAAAGCGAAGATGAAACAAAGACAGCTGTGAAATAAACAAAAAAAACAAACACAGAGTATGTACAAGACAAGGCAGCCACTGTTTACGGGATGTCACGGTCCGGTCTTCGCACAACACGGGTGCCAGTATGACGTGGTTGGGACGGCGATGGCGTCAAAAGCTAGCAGAGCGGGAAACATCATGGAAGCAAAGTTTGGCCCGAAAATGGGGCACTTCGGACGTAGCAGTGCTAGACATGTTAGGGAGATCAGCCGGACCAACAGTACTGCAAATTGCAGGCAAAACAAGAGGCTGGTCAAAAGTGGACACCGATGGTCCGCTAGAGAAAACAAGAATCTCAGGAAGACTAGAGACCGAAGTAAGTACACTGGAAACCACACGTTGCGGTTGTGTACTAGAGAAAAGGTCTTGCTGTGGTACAGTTGACATAGCGATGGAGTTAGGAGCGCTGGTACAAAGTGAAGAGTGCGGGAACGATCGGAGATAACACTTGCCCGAGCGTAAGCGACCTGTGGTGTCGTGAAGGGAAACGGGTTGTCACTTGCAACTCTTCGAAAAGGTAGTTTGCACTACGGATCGTGACAGTGTGCTGGTTACGTCGTTAGCGAGAATAAATGAATGGGGATTAGAAACTCCAAGCGAAAACTGCTAAAGTTAACAGGAAAATAAATCGGTCAGTCGAATCAGAAGTTACGATACGCGACAATGCTTTAGCAATCTTACAGAAAACGTGTAAAAAATGAAAAGTCTGTCTTACAAAAAAGTACCTGAGCTATGCGACAGCACTAGGAATGTGCTAAAAAAACTGGCTAGTAACAAACTCAGGCAATAATGGGAGTAAATGAAGTCAGCAACAGCAATCAAGTAAAAAAAACAACGATTAAACAAACAAATCAGCACAACCCAGAAAGGTAATAGAAAATTAGCAAAAGTGGCATGTGCGCAAGTTTAGTCAGTGACTGATGGAGTGAGAGCTGCCAAGGGCAGGCAGGTAACAGTAAAAATCAGCGAGAAAAGGTTAAAAATGCAAAATTGAGCCGCGTTGTGGAATGAAAAGTTTGCAAGTTCGTATAGAGCTTGAAAGCAATATAGTCGCACGACATGGCTTAATGATAGCAAAAATGCCAGTCGAGAATGTTTTTGTTCGATTAAAAAATGAAACAGTGTTACTTGGTGCTCGGCGAGCAATCGAACATTGCAGTAGCTCCGTCAACACAAGTTGAGGAGACTTGTAGAAACGCTGCAATAGGTCCAGAAAGTTTCAGAGGTCACCGAAGTACATGAATCCAAATGTGTGGCAAACACAAGCCGAGTAGTCCGAAACCACACGATAAAGATGATATTCTTCAGTTAGCGTCGATCAAAGCGAAGTGCACCACGGAAACTGAATGCAGGTTTAACAAATTGCTGCTTGAAACATCCACTTGCAGAATCTTGGTTGTGAAGAGCAAAGAAAAGCGTAGGAAGCAAGGTAGCTTTTCCAGTCAGCAGAACTAATGCAGAATTTCCGGTCCGATGTAGCAATTGAGAGTTTCGGTCTGGGACAGGCGCGCAACCAGGGGAGGCATTTGAGTCATTTGCCCCCCCCCCCGAAATTTTCAAAACATTGTATAGAAATTGTGACATTTGAAGAAACTTTCAAACAATAAAGTTGAAATTTTGTATTGTAATCATTTTAAAGAAAAGTTTACTTAAATTTTTCTTTGTCTTACTGGTTAATCATCTCCTTGCAAGATTTATCCTGAGGCAGGCCATCTGATCGAAAATTTCGAAAATGATTGGTATTTAACCACAAATATGCTGAAATTAGGAGATCGTTTAAAATGTTGGTAGCCTTTTGCTAAGGCATTTTTATCCTTTTTTTCGTGTGCCGCTCTGAAAATTATCAGAAATGCAGTGTGTGTATACGCTTTGATTTTGTTTCTTGCCATCTTCAGAGGAAGAGTTTGCATACACTCTTGAAACGTCAACGATAAATACTGCATTGCTATCACATCAGTGGAGCAAAGCTTGCACCCAGTAGACTATGCCTGGTGATAGAAACAGCATAGCCTACTTATATGTTCATGTTATGTTAGTTTTACGTTTGCCTGGGGCTACTGTAGGCTACTATTCAAGCATTTTTGCTTTTATGTTCAGTGCTTCACCGTTGCTGGGTTTCACAGCCAAGCTCTAACGTTGCAAGGGAAATTCGAAATTCACAAGAGCCTCAAAGTTATTAGGTGTTGTGTAGGTAGTCCTAGCAAAAGTGGCTGGGTCCACCCACATCTGGTGGTGAGCCTGGCCCAACCATTCGTAATAAAGTTAAAGTTGCATTCCTGCTCAGGCCCCACGAGAGGGAGTTGCAGCCGATGCACCGCTCCGGGGCCAACAAGAATCTAGGGAGCCCATGAACTTCAATGTTCAAAATGGAAAAGGGGAATTATGCACAAAGTTTTTATTGTTATAACTTTATTCATACAACCTTGCGCAAATTAACTGGCTAAAGTTGTGGTTTTATTCGATATACAATGCATCACCATTTCTTTTGATGTGTGGTTGGGATTATCTCAATTGCTGCTGTTTCATTGCTAGGCCAACGGGCTATAATGATTGAAAAATACTTTTATGACGCTACACAGGACTATCAGCTCATTAGTGTTATAGAATGGAGCCAGTTCTTTCTTTTGTATGTACAGTAGTTGAGAGCAGGGGTCGATATTAGGGAAGGCGAACAAGGCTGTCGTCTCTGGGGGCCCCTCTTTCAGACTTTCGCACTTAGTTTTCGCATTGTTTTGTTTAAAAGCTGATGAACTACTCTGGAGCCGCAAGCACTGGAGCAAGTCATATGTTTTTCAAAACAATGCAAAAATATGTGACAAAGGGGGCTCTTTAACAACTTTAATGTGTAGACAAAGAACAATGTATAATCAAATAACTTCAAACAATTTACAATGTGAAATGTACTTCCACGCAGAAGCAAATTTCCAGACAAAATAAAAATTTAAATTGCTTTCAGCAAGCAAAATTTTTGTGTAGCATGTGTAAAATATAGGTGCCCTTTTTGATGTAACGTGAACAAACATTGGGGCAACAGGCCTTTTTTCAAGGCCATATATTGCGCAAATGACATTTCACAAATTGTACAGTGTTTTGGGGCAGCTTTCTGCGATTTTGACTCGGGCTCTAAAGCAGGCCCGTAACCAGGGGGGCGAAGCCCCCCCTAGAAAATTTTTCTCCCCCCTGGAAAAATGTGTTGGACATAGATTAAAACGATTAGACATGGTTCAAAAAATTTTGGCCCCTCTCGCAAAACTCTTCACCCCTCCTGGTGTCCCAAGATGGATACGGGCCTGCCTTAAAGTCTAATACCACCCCTGTTTGAGAGTTGCACATGTTGGAATTTCTGTGATTTTTAATGGCAGATGTCATACCTAGGAAGCAGAGTTGCATTGTTACGCTTTCGTAACACTGAAATTATACCCAAACAGCCCTTGCAAAAGGTGTGCTAAGACGAGTTTTGATTAACAGAAGAATTTGGTGCATGCTGCGTTTACAGAAGTTCAAGTACAGTGTGACACCGCCCACCGGAGGCTGATAGAAAAGCTAAGGATGTGCAAAAAATAGCCTTAATATTGGACTGTAGTAACCGGAAAAAGTGCTGTTTTCAGATGAAAGTCATTTTTTGTTCCAGGGAAACACAGCAGATTTATTAGGATCAGGGATCGTGAGCAATTAAGTCCTGCCCATTGCAATGAGCTATTAAGGAAACCAAAGAGATGTTCTGGGGCGTTTCAGTTTTTCAGTAGTAGCTTCACTTATGTCAATTGAGGGTATGATGAATTTATACAAATACACTGATGTAATTGAGAGAAAAGTCATTCCAGACATGAGAAAGGCATTTCCCGATGGTGGAGGAAAATTCCAATAGGATATTTTCCCGTGTCTTTCATCTGAATAAGTGAAGACGATTTTCAGGAAGCAAAATTAAATGTGATAAATTGGCTTGGAAACTCGCCAGATCGTAACCCCATTGAGAATTTGTGATCAGTAAGAAAATCCCGGTTACAAAAACTTCGATTGCACGACCATGACCAAGCTTATAGAGGCCATCATTCAAGTATGGCATCCAGAGTTGCGGAGTCGGATGTGAAATGTCTGACTCCAACCTTTCCAAAATTTCTGACTCCTTTAACGTAAAGTGAATGAAGGTTGGCGGCCAAGAATTTTGTAGCAACTAACACTCAATGGAAATCGTGGTACACAGCAAGAAATCTCTGTTTCAACAAAAGTTTTGTAGGAAATTGTACCGATTCATTAGGAATTCCCAACTTAGGAGTGTGATGTAAAAGCGATCCTATTGGACATCCGGAGTCGGACAAAAAATCCGACTCCGACCCCTAGTGTCCTCAGAAATCCGATTCCACCAAAAAGCCTCCGATTCCTTGCCACTCCGTAACCCTGAATTGGCATCGCGACAGTAAACCAAGTAAAATTTTGAAAAACTGTTAGAATCCATGACAAAGCGAGTACCGAAATTCTTCCTGTCCTTCTATTACTGTTTTAAAGTAGTATTAAATTTGCTTTGCTAGTGAGAATTACTATAGCCTACTACTAATGTTAACTTTGATGTATAATTGTGAAATTCGCAAAGCAACTGTGTGTTATGTGCATTATATGAGATCAGCCTGAGACTTTTAAAATTTAGTTATAATATTGGTAAATGTTTATGATGTAAAATACCAAACAAAATATATCATTTTCTAGTCATAGTATTGCAAAAGCTAGTGAAGCTCAGTTATAGACCTAATTTATAAGGGGGCTCGAAACAGCTCTCACATCAGCACATTTTATTCCTCTCAAGGGCCATATTCCTGCTGTATTCCTTTCAAGAGTATTTCAGTTGGCAGGCGAAGTCTAGTATCTACAATTACAACAATAACATCATTGATTAAATATATCCTAACAATAGTCCCTTGTATCTGACACCTTCACCACTCGCAGTAGCGTCTGCAGAAATTATCTCACAGCAAATACTGTATATTCAACTGAAGTTTCAAAAACCTTGATAAATGATTTGATGAAATTTCGAAAAGAAGACGAAAAGTTAGGCAAGTTTAGCCTATGCATCTGACATGATAAAGCCATGACTGCACTAACTGCGGAACCAGGCGTTTTTTAGGCTACTAATTTTTACTTTGTCCTGATCGTTCGGTCTACATCTTGATTAAAAGCAGGCCCGTAACCAGCTTGGGACATCAGAGGGGGCGAAGAGTTTTCTGGGAGGGGCCCAAATTTTTAAACTATGTCCAACACATTTTTCCACGGGGACAAAAACATTTTTTGTGTTGGCTTCGCTTCGACCCCTAGTTACGGACCTGATTAAGACTAATAAGTTCTCATTTTCGGAAATGTTGCGAAAAGAACATGTCTGTGACCGTTTGCGAAAAAGTTGTCCCACGCTTGAATAAGCACGATGAAGTCATCGAATGAAAGTTCGTGAAAATTGCCCTCCCCGAAATGAAGAGCTGGTTGCGCCCCTGGCGACCACTGTCATTTCATGGGAAAATATAAAGGTTGTGCTCATAAAAAATGCAACGCGCTATACAGGAAACCAAAATGTATTCCAATTTTTTTCTATAACCTCGTTGGTGTGACGCACATCTGTTTATTAAAAATCTGAATAGAAATATTTCGTGTATACCAAACACTGAAGAACAATACATCAGTTTCTCTAAAAGTATTTATGTTGATGAAAAGAATTTAAAATACAAAATATGATTCATTTACTCTTTTAAACTCATGTCAACCAGCCTTGACAACCTCGTAAAAAATCTAAATGAGAATCAGAATGGGAAAAACACACAAGGCAATCATTTAGCACAAGCGGTGATGACTGTGAACTCTTGTTAAGAAAGGGTGAATTTCCAAACGACTGGTCTGATTCTTTTGAGAAATTGAATCAAACCAAACTTCCAGAAAAAAAGCGTTTCACTCAATGTTAAATGGTTGTGATATTTCAAACGAAGACTATGAATATACGCAAAATGTTTGGAAGCATCTTGAGATGCAGAAATTCAAAGAATATCATGACTTGTATCTTAAAACAGACGTATTGCTTCTTGCTGATGTGTTTGAGAATTTTCAAGATATATTGTATGCTTGAAAATTTATGACTTAGACCCAGCATGGTATTACACAGCACCTGGACTTGCTATTGACGCTTGTTTGAAGAAAATTGGTGTTCAGCTTGAGTTGTTAAGTGACCCAGATATGTTGCTTTTATTTGAAAAAGACATTCGAGCCGGTGTCTCAATTATTCCAACGCGATGTGCTGAGGCGAACAACAAATACATGGGTTCGAAATACAATCCAGATGAAGAATCAAAGTTCATTCAATATCTCGATGCAAACAACTTGTATGGTTGGGCAATGAGTCAATCTTTAAGCGTTCGTGATTTCAAGTGGAAGCCTGAAAGTGAAATTAAAAACTGGAAAAACATCCCATGCATTCTTGAGGTTGACCTTGAGTATCCGCGAGAACGTCACATACTACACAATGAGTATCCTTTAGTGCCAGAAAGGCTTGAGTGTAACGAAGTTCAAAAGCTGATTCCAAATTTATGTGACAAAACTACATACGTAATCCATCATGAAACTTTAAAGCTTTATTTGGATTTAGGTTTGAAACTGAAAAAAATTCACCGTGCAATCTCGTGCGTGCCACGAAGAAGCTTGGATGAAGCTTGATATTGCCCTGAGTACTCAACTCCGAGCGAATGCAAAAAATGAGTTTGAGAAGGATTTCTATAAACTCTTGAATAATTCTGTATTCGGCAAGACGATGGAAAACATCAGAAAACGTGTTAACGTTAGACTTATTACAAATGAAATGTCTGCAAAAAAGTTGGTTGCAAAACCAAATTATGAGCGCACGACTATATTTGATGAACGCCTTTTTGCAATACATATGAAAAAACATAACTTGTTTTCAACAAGCCTCTTTACCTTGCGATGTCAATTTTAGATTTGAACAAAACTTTGATGTATGACTTTCATTACAATTATATGAAAGAGAAATATGACAAATAGTGTAAACTCTTGATGACTGATACTAATAGTTTGATGTATGAGATTAAATCAGAAGATTTTCATAGAAACATAAAAGATAATATTTCAGAAAATTTTGATACATCAAACTTTCTTTAATCTCATACATCAAACTATCAGTATCAGTCATCAAGAGTTTACAATTTTTGTCATATTTCAGGAAAGCCATCCCTCTGGCATACCCAGATTGAATAAAAAAAATTCCTGGAATGTTTAAAGATGAATGTGTTGCGCAAATAATTGAAACGTTTTGTGGTTTGCGAGCAAAATTGTATGCTTATAACATGTATAATGAGAATGGTGAAAATGGTGAAGATGAGAGAACTGAGAAGAGGTATAAGGGCGTTAGGAAGGGCGTTGTTGAAAACATTATCAACTTTCATGATTATGAAGACTGTTTTTCAACAAAATCAGCGCTAGTATCAACAAGCACAGAATTATTTTGCCTCGCATTAAATGATAGACTGCCCTTGTTTAGACGTTGCTCTTGTCATCACTTTTGTTTTGGTGCACCATTTTTTCTTCTCTCATTTATTGCTCTTTCCTCCCGCTGTGTGTTTTAACTTATTGTTACTAGTTGGTCTTGTTTTGTTTGTGCTTACTCTAAATGTTTATTTACAGTACGGTACTGTCGACGTTAGCTCAATATGTTTTTCACGCAACCTTTGTCTTTGTTTCGTAATAATCACTGCTTTGCGTACTTCCACTCGTTTTTACTCTTAATTTACTTGGACTGAAGATGCCGTATGGCGAAATCGATTTCCATTAAATAACATCAATGCGTGCTGATTTTCGTTACTGGTGCAGTGTGCACAGACAGTGCTTAAGTTGAAGATATGGGTAGACAAGAATCGCCGCAATTAATAGAAAGGAAGACACAGGTTGATACTGATGCTCAAGAAACTAGTAGAGCTTCCAAGTATTGTTCTTGAAAAAGGCGCAAATGCGAAGAATGAATGTTATTCGTAGCCGAGGATATGAACTTTTTACGGAGCGAGTTAACAAAGTTGCTTTGAGCGCGTGTGATGATAAACGAATTGTTTGTGAAAATGGGATTTATACACTTGCTTATGGACATTGGCGAATTACTGATAGTCAATAGAAACAGTTAGAAAACAGACAGTTTGATAGAAAACAGTTTGATCAACAAACATGTATGCACGTAATTTGTAAACAAAAACTTAGCGTTTGGAAACGAAACAGAGGTGAAATGCTAGGTGATAAATTGATGAACTGCGGTTTCCATCACTAAAGGTAATGTAACATAATATGCGACCCCTATAGGGTGGCAAAGCTATGCTTTAGGTCCCGTAGATATCATTAATGCGTGACTTCTCATTACAGGACCTGGGTTAGTGCTCGCAGAAACTCGTCTGGTTAACAAACCCTATTAATTTCCCGTTATTGCCTTTTTCTTACTATTCACTTTAACAGTTACACATACTAGAAGAATATTTGATTCTTATTCTGGAAATTTTATTAGTCACGATACAGTATGCAAATAAAACATGACAGTACTCAATAAATTACGATGTATCGCAATATTCAGGCACTTCACTGTAAGATACAATGCTCACATAATTCTCATACTGTTAATTCAATTCTCATGGTTTGCGATTAGGAGATCAACAATCGGTTTGGATCGGCTCCCCTATTCAATCATTTTTACCATACATGCAAAACTTAATTTTCTACACTTCCTTAATCTCCATTTCTTTATAACCACTCCATTGCAATAAAGATCGTATCGAATATTTCACTCAAGAACGTAATACGTTACTAACTATATGCGCTGGGTGTAAGTGCATTTGACTTTATAAATTCTGATTTAATACGGATGCATTCACGCTTCACCTCGAACTAAACACGTTTCATTCTGAGAGGCAAGTGTCGCTTGTTCAGGTGGAAATTTATCATTAATCAAAACTTCGTGCGTAGCTGTTTTCAGTCGAGAATAAGTTCAGTAAGAAGTGGTTGATTCGAAGAGGAATCGAAAGTAATTTAGGGACCGCTGCCGAGCTGGGTTCGACCCAAGAGGATTACAAAGAGATGTAATCGACATGCCAAGCAGAAACGGACGAACACTAAAGTATTCGTGCGTGTTGTGATGATGAATGTCCTCACCCAAGGGTGGCTCGGCCACGGCGGCATAAAAAGGAGCATTGCTCACTTTCTATACGACATCCCGAGGTGGAAAGCAGAAGAAGGTAAAACCTTCAACGGCGAAGAGAGTAAACCTTTTCACTGAACTCAGACTTCAACAGTAAATTAGCAAAACAGTAATTTCGGCCAAAATTCAATAGTTTCAACATGAACACCAGTATAGAATTGCCTGTCAAAACTTCATTAGTACAATACAGCTTTCATAACTCAAACTGCCAGAACTTCACTTTCGCAATCTGACTTTCACAAAAATAATCTGACAGAGCTTCATTCTCACAGTCTAATTTTCACAAAATAGTCTGACAGAGCTTCGCTCGGACAAGCCAATTTTTCTGAGTTATCCTGACAGAGATTCATCCGGACAAGCCAGTTTTTCCTGACCATTGCTGGCGCTTAGGCTCCCGCAACGACTTAACCGCAACCCCTGGTTAACGGCGGAGTGAGTCTTGAAAAAGACTGGTTTTAAGTCCAAATGTGGCTGTATTTATACTTGAAGGTTGCTTCAAAGTTTTTCAACACCTCTTTATTTCATGTGTTCTAACTGGTTGCTTCTTGTTGAATCTTGTGGTGATTGGTTGATTTCACAAGCTTCTGGAACTTTCGGGTGTTTGTTGGTGCTTGGGTTTTCACCCTCTGGTTATCAGTTCGTGCTCTTTTTGCGCATTTCCTGTCGTATGCATTTCATGGTTGTGTTTGACCATTACCCATTTGTCTTGTGACTTCTGCTGACGTTTAGGTACGTTTTCACTAAGGTGACTTGAGGTTAGTGTCCTTGAATAGCAGTTTTTGGTCAAGTCAGCTGACTAATATTAAATTTTGATTGGTTACAGTCTTCAATCGTTGTTCTAGCTTTCTCAGATTTGAGGGTTTTTCAGCAGGTTTATTTTCTGTACAAAGACGAGTTGTTTCAGGCAAAACTTGCCTGTAACAGCAAGCTGCACAGTAAAGTGTCCTCTATGATGAAATGATTATGATTGGAATTTTCGTCAGCTGTACTTCTTGGCACGGGTAAACTGCTATTTAATAATGCCTGTTTCGTTACAATGACTATCACCGGTCAGGTTTGAGAGTGCACGCTTGCGCTTAGACTCAGCCTGTAACCAAAAGCGTGTGCTAAATTTGGATGGAGTGGTTTAATGATCACAAATATAATAATAACCTTGTACGAGTTCAATTCGAAAGTAGAAAGGCAATTTATATTTTTTACAGATAGTGTTAGGTGCCAACAAAAATAAGTTACCTAAAGGTAATCGAAAAGATGCAGAAGTGTGTTTCAGAACGCACTTTGGCTTGAGCATCGCCAAGGAAATCCAGGGAGAGAGAGATGGTAGAGCCAGTGGACGACTGCAAGTGTCACGGCTGAGTTAAAAAACTTTTAAAATATGCAGATTAAAATTCAATCCTGCACTGCTCCGAACTCAAAATTTACTAAAAATGTGGCAGAGTATTAATGGATTGATTGATCAAAGGACACCAAAAGGTTTAGAGGTGTTCTGCTAAGTTTAGGCAATGTGGTGCACTTGGATAATAATGAAGAGAGTTTGTACGCCTGTTGCTGCACATAGAAGGTGGCTGTCAAAGGGCGTCATAAATACAGTATCTTGGCTGTCACAGTCCATAGATATCTTCACGAAGTTCAATGAAGTTAATTTGCAATTGCAGGGGAATGGTGTTAACCTCATTAAAGCCAAATTAGCAATCTTCACCTTCTTGTCCAAGTTTAATGCTGTTCAAACGAAATCGAGCCCTTCATGAACTCTAACAGTTTCCAAATCATTTACTCTGACAGTTTCCCACTGCTAAATGAGTTAATTTACTAAATTAAGATTATAGTGAAATGCATCTTTGCGCTCATTCTTGTTTTAATTATTTTCAAACATATCAAATATGCAATACGAAAAAACTGTGTTGATATGTGTTCTTGGTATGGAAGGGGGCGATAGAAGTTTGTTTGTCAGAAAAGGGGGTGCTAGCTAAAAAAGATTGGGAAAGACTGCTCTGATGTAACAGTGTCTCCTTGTAATGGAATAAACACGTTTTTGTCTTCATCACTTTCAACCAAATGTTTTTTCAAATAATTATCAAGCAATTTACCCATCCAATCAATTGGTGCAACAGAAGATTTTTCATTTTCAATAAAATCAGGAAATTTCAACTTGGAACGCTTTGGTCTCTGCAAGCCAACAAAGTCACAGTCTATAAATCGTTGAGTATTAGTTTGCATTTTCTTATGATATTCAAGTCATTAAAGACAAATATGTTTGGTAGCATCACTCAATAAAAACTCTCGCACAGAATAATTCGATGTACAATCGCTTTTTCTTTTCCTCACGCTGCCTTGTTTTGCACTAGAACTCAGTTCGCATTCCTTCTCAGACGCGGTCTTGTCGAATGTGAGACATGAAAAGAGGTGTGCCATTAACTAAAACAGCGCCAAAACGCTTGCATCTATCAGAAGTTTACGATTAGCTAAAGCAGTGCTTCTTAACCTTTTTTCCTTCATTACCCATTTTTGTTTAGACCAAATTTCAATTTCCCAAAATCTAACTTATCTATTTTGCTAGTTCAAAATCTACTTTATCTGCTGTACTCAATATAAAGCAATGCTATTTATCAAAAAGAACAACTTAATGCAAGAAGTCAACGTTTATACAACACAATCAGTGAGATTTTTGCTCTTGTTTTTTGTCTACAATCAATGAAATACGGGGTGCTATTTTGGAGATAGCACAACGCAAATCTGAGTCCACATCTAACAATCTGTTTCGAGCTTTTGTTTGAACAGCAACAACACTTGAAAATGCTGACTCACAGACAGAGCCGGATTAAAGGGTAGGGGGCCCGGGGCAATTTTCATTGGAGGGCCCCTATGACGTTTTTCATGACGTCATCGTTTGTAAAATTTGTTTTCGCTGATTCGCAACGTTCTTGTTTGGTTTTCCCAGTAGTCGATTATGTGCCTGCCGAGTTTACTCGATTGTTAGCCGCTTTTGATTGCAAGCCGCACGAAATGGCGTTAAAAATTAATGTAAGCTGCCCTTATTGTAAACCGCACTTGAACACAGGTTACCAAGCCTCTGAGATGCATTCGCGACGTTCGCGTACTCGTGCGTTTCCCGTTTATTGGCAACCCCGGTATTAATGATGCTTACACCACTACGACTGCCTTCTGTTTATCATAATCCCTACTGTGACGGATGTGCACGTGATGCTGAAGAAAATCAAACGCGAAAGAAGAGTTTGGTCGACAAAATGTAGCCAAAGAAAGACTGAGCGTCATCTAAACCTTGCGATAAAGTAAACAAATAAAATATGCAAGCCGCCCTTGATTGTAAGCTGCATGAAATGATGAAATACTTTATAATCCGCGGCTTACAATCGAATAAATACGATACTCAGCTGCACATACAGTTAGCTGCGAGAAGAGAGTTTGTGATATAAACACCACAGTGTATTCTTACTAAGAAAAAATATTTCCACAGGCTAGAGAGTTACTCGGCAAGAAA
>Ga0210059_1010301_pt1 | contig 14462 bp, 11 predicted proteins | sample Ectturendosymbi2_FD_188042 | JGI IMG/M metagenome (GOLD analysis project Ga0210059, IMG submission 188042) | Ecteinascidia turbinata endosymbiont from Florida, USA - Sample 2 (SPAdes) (version 2) | ecosystem: Host-associated > Tunicates > Ascidians > Unclassified | place: Key West, Florida... | reverse complement strand
GTCTTCGGCAGCATTTCTGCTGTTGCGCCCTGAGAAGGGCGTTTGATGACCCACCCCATGCCGAACACATCCAGTACGGGTAGCAGCGGTTGCTCTCAAGTTGACAGATTTGGTAAGCATTTCGAGAAATGCCGCCACAGGGAGGGCCACGTGAAGGCATCTGTCTTCCTGTTCAGAAGCAGAATGTGAAAGCCCTTATCTGCAAATCAATTGATACTGGCTTTACCTGCTGTGATTTGGGCCAATTGTAGGGAACGCACGAAACTCTTTGCAGGTGAACTTTGTGCAAACCGACTCGCTGCAACAACAGCTGGAAGACGTGTGGAAGGCCGGCTTCAAAGATACCAATCTTCAAGATGGTCTGCAAATGTCAAAGGAAGACAGGTGTGCCCTTGATAAGATTGTTTGAAGTTCAACAACGGTCATTACGAGTTGCCGTTGCTGTGGCGTCCCAACACGCTGTGTTTAGGCTACCACAGAACAGTGAGTTAGCTCTATATCGTTTAACTTCTTTGAGGCGTTTACAACGCGACGACGTTTTGCGCGAAGGTTATGTCAACGCTGTTCGGAGCTACATTGAAAAGGGCTATTGCAGGCAAATTCCCACAGATGAAGTCTCCACAAATACTACGTGGTAGCCTACTTGCCGCATCATGCAGTGGTCAACCTACGAAAGCCGGGTAAAGTCAAAGTTGTGTTTGACTGCACTGCGAAAGAGCAAGATTTATCTCACAATGACATGCTGTTACATTGTCTCGATCTTGCGAACTTACTTGGCAAGCCACGAGGTTTAGGATGCTTCCTGTTGCAGTGGTGGTGGACGTACACGAGTTGTTTCATTAAGCGCAAGTGGCGAGTGCAACAACGTGACTACGATACTCTGCGGTTTGTATGTTGACCAGATTGTGAATTCACGAAAGATCCTGTTGACTACCTCGCGGTAGTGCATTTGTTTGGGTTTACTTGTTCTCCCAGTATCGCTGTCGAGTTTAATTCCGGATCAGACTTGTGTGAGCGTGTACTTTGTGTGCATTGGAACGTAGACAGAAACGCCTGTGGCTCTAGTGTTGAGGAGAACGGTAATGTCACGAGGACTGTACAGTCAACGATTTGTTCCTCGTACGATTCTTTAGATTTTGCTCCCGCAATGATAACCGCAAATGTGTTTATGTATGAGCTTTGCAGACACGTTGCATCTTGGGATGAACGTGAAGACGAAAGACAGAGTAGAAAACATGGGTCATTGAGCTCGAACGACTGCACGACGTTCGTGTCCCCAGATGCGTGAAACCTTCGCAGAACTTCACAGCTGTGAAAAACGCTGCAAGTTAAACAAGCAATGCGGCACGAAAAAAGTGAAACTGTGACAAAAAACTGTAGAATCAGTTGTGTGCTAGGTCATTGGTTGTAGAAGTTCACTTTGTGAAGTTTCTTGGTGGCCTAGTAATGCTTGTGCACTGCTCAGCGAGCCATTTAGTTTCGAGATTACGATGGAAATGAGAAAGTGGATCCAGTACCCACTAAGGTCAGATTCGAAGCCAATGTCATCCAGTCAAGATGAATTTCAATTGCAAAAGACTTCTGTTCTTGACCGAGTCGACAACAATGAGACAGTTGTTGCTCCAGACGATCTTGGCAAGATCGACCCAAACAGGTTAGGTTTCATAAATATCCTGCTACTTTGTTTGGAAAACAAATAGGCCTAGATATTTTCTTTCTGCTTGGTATGAAAAGTGGGACTGGTTGGAGTATTCGGTGAAAGTAGATGTGGCATGTTGTTACCCTCACCGCAAGTTCAGTAGTCAATGCTTGTTTCAATCCTAGGGGAGACGTGTTGACCAAGCCTTTACACTACAAGGGTATCGTGACTGGAAACACACAACAGAAGCTAAAAAAGGCTTCCCCAGGCATGCTGATTCGAAAGATAATTTAGCGTGTTGTGTCATGTGGAAATAAAAAGAAAATCGGTCAACAAACAGCAAGGAAATTTCCACAATACTCAATTGAAATGCAATAGAAACGAACAAGTACTACATTTCATCCCTAATTGATGTTATAGAATTTCTAGCCACTCACCAGTTGGTGTTTAGAGGGACAGTTGAGGCATTTTCTAGCATGGAGGATGGGGGAAGCGGGCTTTTTCTGTCGCTGCTAAATTTCTCCATCAAAAACGACCCTCGGTTGACAGAAATAGTCAAAAAGGTTCCAAGAAATGCTACGTATACAAGTCATGAAATCCAAATGAGCTTATTGACGTGATGAGCAGTATTGTCAAAAAAGCGATTGTGCAAGAGGTAGGAGATGCGTGGTTTACCTTAAAAGTTGATGGTACCCGAGATCCTACCGGTGTGGAGAACATTTCCATAGTTCTTCGCTTTTGTGAAGATACGAAGGTGGTAACGGAGCGCCTAATCGCCTTAGAAACTAGCAGTTCGTGTGATGCCCAAGCGCTCACCAAGGTTCTTTGCTCCGATCTTGACGCTGCTGGACTGGCAACGGCCAAGATTTTAAGTCAGGTTTATGATGGAGTGGCAGTGATGTCCGGTAAACATGGAGGAGTTCAACGACTGCTACAAGAGAGGGAAGGCAGGGAAATACCCTATGTGTAGGCATACCATACGTCCCGTTTAACCAGGACAGTCCCGGTTTAAAGGCTCTGTCCCGGTCAGTCAGCCAAAACGTCCCGGTTTTGCATTCAGTCAGCAAGTATGAATAGCATGTGTTCTGATACGTGTTCAGAAGCAGAATGCGAAAGCCCTTATCTGCAAATCAATTAATACTGGCTTTACCTGCTATGATTTCTACAAGAAAATAAAATCGAACAAAGACATCTTGAAGAAAATATTATCTACGGAAAAGCACTATTGGGCGAATAAGCAAATATGCAAATGCTTGAACATTGTTTTGTTTCTTGGTAAAATGTATTCTTTGTTTTTCTTGGTGTCTTACTATAGGAATCGAAAATAGCTATGTACTCAAAGTAAGACATCAGCCACATTTTGCTGATAAGTCTCATTGTTCTGAAGCATCCCGGTTTTTCAGTCACAAAAATATGGTATGCCTACATATGTGCATTGTCTGAATCACCAATTGCACCTTGTTGTTGTCCACGCTCTTTCTGAGGAGCAAGCTGTCCAAGATTTCTTTGAGGTCGGTAATGGTTTGTACAATTTTTTTCGCAAACCTACAATTGCGTCACAGTACAACGGTGAAAAATGAAAGAGACTGCTTGAGCAGCGATGGACAGGGCGCTTGGCAACAACCACCACACTGCTTAATTCCTTTCAAGACATAGTGGCACTTCCCAATCAAAGTAGTAGCACAAGAAACAGTGTCGCAGAAATACGTATGCAGGCACCTGGATTATTACGGAAAATTTCAGAGCTAAGTTTCTTATTACAAAACATATTTACAAGGTGAGTGCTTAAAGAAACAGTTTGTTGACACTCGCCCTCTGACTAGATCGTTGCCTGTGTTGCTAAATGGCGTTGAACTTCTGTAGCCTATTGTGACACATCTATTGTGTTTACGCATCGGTGTAGTAGCGAGATATGGGTTTACAGTTAAATCTGCCAAACACTTTTTATCCCGAAACCATATCTTATTATGTTTAATAAGACTTCACCGCTGTCACTCACACGAATGGAGCGTAGAAACATAAATTTAACCTTGAGTAATATTCATTGCAAGGTGATATTACTGCGAACTACGTGTACCGTTCCGTATGGGAACTGCTGGTTGACCGCAACCGATGTAACGTCTAGTAAGGTGTGCACAAAAGCAGATTAATAATGCTTGGCACGACTGCAGATAGCGGTTTGGTATAAGAGGCAGTGATAGCGTGACTCGAGTCAATGACTCGACTCAACTCGAGTCACGATTTCTGGTGACTCGCACTCGACTCGAGTCACGTTGAGAAAAATGATGACTCGACTCGAGTCACAGTCAAAGACTGGGGACTCGAGTCAGAGTCATTTTTACAAAATCTCTGAGTTCCTGATAGACAAACCCACTTCGTGTGCACTTAAAGAAATGAGCATTTTTGCTTCAGTGATGATCAAGATTGGCGCAAATTTTCTGTTTTGCCTGGCTAGTCGTTCTATGCCACATTTTAAGGATCAAGCACCTCAACTTGCACAGAGGTAGACCCGAGACTTTTCTTTCACTGAGGGGTCAGCAGGGCACAATATATTGACACATTATCGTGGTTTAACACATTGCGTGCGCAGCTGTCTGCTCGTGTCTCGTACCGTAATATGCCAAGCGGTGTTGCGCAGCAGGTCATGTCTGCCGGCAATTAGTTACGTAGCGCATGTAGTGTTGTCTGGCTGCAAAATGCTTTGTCTCTTTTGATTTATTTGTGAATATAACTTACGAACCACAGGTGCTACAAAAAAATCTGAAACATTATAAGAAAGTTAATTTGTACCTCGTGAACTGATGTCCTTATTGGACTTTAGCAACGTCACCGTGACGTATTACAGCGCAGCAACTGCAGCTCCCTAATTCGTAGATTATATTTCAAGAACACTTTGCTAAATCATTTCCAAACGAATTTGTTGAAAACAGGGTACCGTTTTAATACAACATTTTTTTACAGCAAATTTTTAGAATAAACTTCATATATTATCGCTTTGTTTGCCTCATGTGTGGGCGAATAATATAATGAATTGTTATTCGCCAAATAAAACAATTAAATTCTGTGAGACGCCAAAGCCAACAAACAATTGTAGTATGACACATGAAAGTGAAGTAAATCACACATGTTTCAGGGAGTGATATTCGTTGAAGCATGGTAACATGCAAAGTCAAACCCCACATGCAGTATAGCGTTTGCCACGCCTTCTGCGCTATTTGCACCTTCGCTGAGGCCCCTTTGTTCGGGTTGTTGCTGGAATGACGCTCAGCCACTCATACTATTCATTTTTAACGTAGAAATACACACTGTTTTACCCGAAAAATTAAAGTATTAGTCTAACAGCACAAAAATAACCACAAGAGCTTAGCCGTACTGGGCTAACTGCGATGCAACCACGTTGGATTTCAATGTGAAACGAGTTTATCTGAGCACTGATGCGTGGTACATACCACGTATTCTCGCAGGTTGCTCCTCCGCTTATATCTTTATTCTCTGAGTTGTGCAACGCTCTTTCAACAAGAAAAAATCCATCTTCAGACCAACCATGAATCGCTTGCGTGATCAATGCGAATTGTAGATGAACGCCTGTGGTTGCACTTTTGAAGTGTGTTTTATGACGTGGGTTTACTCCCTTATGCGCGCCGTAGACATACGTGTAATGACGCGCATTGTCGCTCCTACGCACTCAATGTGTTAATGCAGTATTTGAATATTGTGATCCTGGCAGTGGGTCTCATACTGTGACTTGAGTCTTTCCCAGATACCAGTACAGCAGAGATGATCACTATCCGGTTTGCCGGTTGGATATCCGGAAGGATAGTGAGTTTGAAACCGGATAAGGATATCCAAAAACGGCTTTCAAACGGGAGCCGGATGCGGATCCGGATATCCGAAACGCTTTTGTCGATATTTCGAGGATTCAGATTTTTGGAAAAAGTTACATATTGCATAATCATTCATTTATTATAATAAATCATAAGCATCTTTTCAGCCTTCTGTGCCATGGCTCCGAGTCGGCCTGTGGTGTAGGCCTAATCACTGTACCGTAGCGTAATCCCATTCCCCCTCTTGAATCTGCTAATTTAGTAATTGGTATTGGCCATGCGAAGTTTGTCACCATGAATCTGTTCCTGGTATGGCAAGATAGGCCTCTTTCACTATACATTAAGGACATTGTTTGATGCGTACCTGGACTAAGGCTAGCTAGTGTAGGCCTACTATGATCTGCAGTCTGAACTAGACTAACTAGAGCACTCTAGCTCTATTTTTGTGGTCTGTATTCTACACCAGGCCCTGCAGTCTTCACGCCTGTTCTACGTTAGCCTGCATTGACTGATTTTTGAATGATACCAGGCAGGATAAGATTTTTTTCTTAAACATGATGTGCAAAATTGTTGTTTTGTGACATAGACTTGTTACACTGAATTTGTAGTCAGTCATTTCAATATAAATGACATATTAAGCCAGCGCATTGTCTTGAATGCTGTTTTGGTTTGTAGACAAGCACTGCTATGCTTGTTAGGTTTGGCTAAAGTGCAACCATGGGTAGGATTAATAAACGAAATTATTAATGTGAACTCATGGATGGTGTTAAAATCTAACTTTGATACCAAAGAAATCGCTAATGAAAAGCTTGGTGTGGCAACAGAACCGTCACCAGAAAGTCTTGGGGGCTTGGAGCTTTGTTTCGGAGGGGCTTAACCCAACCAAAGCCTCCCCGTGGCAACGGGACTGTGTGGCAAAACTTCAGCTTGTTTTTTAATGCAATTGACTCTGAAAAGTACTTAGGTTACGCGATATGACAAGCTTACAAGATATGTCAAACTTTCTGTTTATAAGCATGACGACAGGGCCCAAAGTGGCACAACGCATTCAGGTGGTGTCAAAACCTGTGCTGGGACTATTTTGCCTTCATTCGAACACAATTAGTTGAATGGACAATGGTTTATTGTTTCATATGACTCAGCCAACAAACAGGAGCACTACAAGAAGCCATTGCACTGAGCAAGCCAACCACAACAGTGAACATTAGAGCAAATGAAAATGCAATGACGCAATGGTTGATCAGTGTAAGCAAGGAGGGGTGCTGTGTCATATAGGATTGGTGAGGGACCACGGCGGTCAACTAGTCAACTAAGCCTGTTTTTCAGTTGTTGGGAAGTATTGTAAAACAACATTTGAGTGAAATAAGCACAATTAGGAAAACAAACTACAAATGAAAGAGCATGCCTATGTATGCAGATGAGTGGATCACATTTAATTGAAAGAATTTGATGTGGTTAATAATATGTTTAAAAAAAATATAAAAAAAAGGAACAAAAACAAATTAATGAGGTACAGAAGAAAAAAACAAACAAAGAAATCGATGGAGCGTGCTTTCATGCTGAAAAGAATTGGATGTGCACAGGGAAGAAAAAATGCGAAAAGTAAATATACACAAAATACACAGAATTACAAATACAGAATTTACAGAATTTGGTTCTGGATAAGTGAAATGTGGCAAAAGTTCATAATTGTGTATCTTTATCATGTAGGAGGTGTTTCGTCAGTTTCCATTTAAAGGTAAATGTGGTTGAAGACTTAATGCCATTTGGTGTTGAAGACCACACTTTAGGGCCAATAAAGGTGAGGGAACATTTTCTTGAGGAAGAGTTAACTCTAGATAAAAAAAAGGTTGTTAGAGTTTGCTAGTCTTGTGGAGTGAGAATGAATTGAGCTGATTGGAATAAAATATTCATCAGGTTTGGAAGCAGTTTCTGGTGATAAGAGTGCATGAATTTGCCTACTGATAAAGAATAAATTTTGGGAAGGCTAAGATGTTTAAGTGCTGGAAAGGTTCTTCTAGAGATTTCGTGTTGGTTGGGTTTGTTATTTTTATTGCTTTATTTTGGAGCTTAATGAGAGGCTGAATAGTTGCGTCTGAAGCACGTCCCCAATTGAGGATTCCGTAATTAAGGTAGGGGTGGATTGATGAGTTATAGACAACTTTCAGTACAGACTGTGTTGCATAATGTTTAAGTTTGGTTAGAACTCCACAAGCTCTTGATAGTTGAGTTTTCACCTTTTGTACATGAGGTTTCCAGCTTAACTTATTGTCAAGAAGGACACCTAGGTATTTAAGTTTATCTTCAGGGGAAATGCTGTGGTTATTTATAATAACTTTAAGTGAAGTAGGATTGTGTTTTTGAGAATTTAGTAGCATAAAATTAGTCTTATTGTAGTTAAGAGAAAGTTTGTTGGCTCTCAGCCAGCTGTCAATTTTACACAGTTCAAGGTTAACAGTTGTCTGAAGAACATTAAAACAAAAATTTGACATATGAAGATTAATATCATCAGCAAATAAAGTAGTGTGAAATAAAGAAGCTTTTGCGATATCGTTGATGTAAATAAGGAAAAGCAAAGGCGAAATAACACTACCCTGAGGGACTCCGCAAGATATCCTTTTGTATGAAGATTTAAATGCTCCTATTTTTGTGCACTGTATTCTATTATGCAAGAAATTTGAGAATAGTTTATGAGAAACACCTCTTATACCATAGTGATAAAGTTTATCAAGTAAAATTTCATGGTCACAGCAGTCAAATGCTTTTGATAAGTCTAGAAATAATGAACATGTAATTAATTTATTAGCAAAGTTACTGAGTAGTTCATCATAAATAGCTGTAATGGCTAGTTCCGTTGAGTGATTTTTTCTAAAGCCATATTGTCTTTCAACTAGATTGTGCTCTGTCAAATAAGAATATACTCCGTGATAAAGAAGTTTTTCAAATAACTTTAAAAATATTGGGAGAACAGAGATTGGTCTATATTCAGATGAGGAACTTGGGCTATGAACATTGGGAATTGGGGTGATGTGGGCAATTTTCCAGGTGTCCGGGAATTCACCAATAGTCATGCATTTGTTGAAGAAGTTGGACAACCATTCTGACACAATGCAACTAGCTATTTTTAAAAATTTAGATGGGATGTCATTGGGAGAACTATTAGATTTTGTTTCAAGGTTTTTAATGAGACTTTGGATTTCATATGCATTAGTAGGAGCTAGAAATAATGAGATATTTGAATTTATATTTTAAAGTAAATGCCTATAGGTAACAGGGGGTGGCATTATTTTTGCAAAGAGGGATTTTCCAACTTCTGAGAAGAATTTGTTTAATTCATCACATTTTTTGGCATTCTTAGTCTTCGAACAGCTTATTATTTTGTTGAGATTTGTTTTTAATTAATTTTATTTCATTGACAAGTTTCCATGTTTTTTATATCATGGTTACGAAATTTTGTTTGGAGATTTCTTTTAGGTGTATAAGTTTAGTTCTGTAAGCTTTGTATTGTCTAATAATATTTTGGTTGTTAGTAGTTAAATGTTTTCTGTATAGGGCATTCTTTTTTGCAATAGACGTTAAAATACCTTTGGTGAGCCATGGGTTGTTGAATGGGCATTGTATAACAGCACAAATTGGGCCTATTCTCTAAGTGCTGTTTTTAGATACAGCATTATTTTTACAGGTGGGTTCGCATCATTGCCGTATCAAGGACAGTAATAACAAATCTCACCCATTTGTTAAAACCGCCCTGGTTACTTCTGATACTTCATTAAACCTGTCAACACCATAAAATGCAATCTGTATTCTCTAGTTAATTGTATTTTATTTGATTTGATATACAAATATAGGCAACAACGGGTATTCAGCAATATAAAATAAATGACCCATTAACAAATTTTCTCGAATTAAATTTACAGACACAAGTCAATTTCTAGAACCATCCTTACAACCAGCAAGATTCTCTTAAATACTGAAAGTGTAATCTTACTTAAAACCTATTGGTACTCCGAATCTTTATCGAATGAATGACCTACAGTTGGGGATCATGCTTTTTGACAAGTCTGATCGTGACACACGTTTCCAGGGTGGATTGTTTCATTAATCAAAAAGATCTTAGTCAGTTTCCGAAGTTACTGTCACGATATCAGCGCCTTTCGTTTTTCCAGCGTTACAAAGTTTTAATGTAAGCAAGGTTGTTTTCGTTGGGCATGTTTGGCAACAGTATTTTTGGGTCTTCCAAAATTTATATTTTGGAGTGGCATAATTTCATTCGGACAAGCCAATTTTATTGTTTTGGGTGTCAGAAATTAACCCGGACAATGCCACCCGTGTTAGACTGAAAACAAGTCGTTCTAAGTGACTTTGTTTTCAGTCAGAAACTCAAGCCGTCGCAGTGCCTGGTGCGACACCAGGGCCTACGACAGCACTCACAGCCAAACCGTCGAGCTAGGAGAGGCCGGAGGCGGAGTTTCGTTTTACTTCTGCAGCAAAACCATAGTGGTTTAAACCAGTGGTCTCCAACCTGTGGGTCGCGACCCCACTTGGGGTCGCCTTAATTTTTTCCGGGGTCGCTGTAACTCGCCATATGCTTGCTGTTTTAGTACAAGTTAGGTGTGCTTAAACAGGTTTCAACTTTTATCTATTTATTTTCTTATTGTGGGTTAGTTAAGCGAGTAGTGTCTACTTCTCTACTCAGCTCCCCCGCGTTTGACACGCAACCGCGTCATTTTCTTTTCTCTGCAATATGTCATGATTGCAGACACGCGCTTCAAAAACGCTGCTTTCACTGAAACTTTCATTTGATTACACACTTCAATTTCATTGTGAGTCAGAATGACGTCACAATTGCAGCAACACGCTGAGGCTTTCATTCAAGTTCGTTTAAAATGGGGCCGCCTCTTAAAAAGGTTGGGGACCACTGGTTTAAACAACCAAAGGAGTTCAGCACCGTCAAAGGTTCATAAATACCAATCTGAATCTTCACTGCGAAAATCAGCCTATTTATACTCAATTTCACTGGAAAGTCCCTAAAGATGTTTGCACCTCCTGTACGTAGAACTACGTACAGGATACTGCGTCATAATGCTAGGTAACGCCTCCATCTTGCGACGTCATATTGCTTAGCAACAACGCCATTAATTGTCCGGCGTTTCGCGTGCTTTAGTTCGCAACAGAAAGTGAGAGTAAAAGTGTTATCTGAACATGATCAGAGTGAAAGCAGAATGAGGTTTTGTTCATGTTAAACATGTAGTTCATGCTTGCTTCTTGATGCTTGGTTGGTTTCTATGTTCATCAGTATTTCTTTGTCTTCTTAGTGTTGGTGGTGAATCCAGTCTTCTTTGTTGTTGAATATTGTTTTGTTTTGTAATACGTTATTTAGATGTAGTAGGCTATATGCCTGCTACAGTTGTTATTTTCTAGATGCATAGCGATATGGAGCATGCGTATGAAGAGTATCATTAAAAATTTTCACAAATTCATCACTGAGAGTGTTTACATCATCAGCTTCAGGGTTAAGGTTGTTTAGTTTGGGGCTGAGGTCAGATGCAAAAATAGTTGGGTCAAAATGTTTCATGCATCTAAATTTAGTTTTAGAAGTTTGATGGGTTGGATGGTGAAGTTTGAAATTTACAAAAATTGGTAAATGATCAGGAATATCAAAAATAGTAATTCCAGTATTAATTATTCTTTTTTCATCACAAATATTTGTGTATATACGATCTAATAAAGATGGTTTTGAATTTTTGCTCAATCTGGTTGGTTTATTGATAAGAGAAATACAGCCACAGCTGGCAAGACAATCAACATTGTTTGACACATTTGAATTTTCTTGATATTTAAGTTAATGTTATAATCTCCTCCAATTAAATAGTCATAATTGTTGTTTTGAAGGTGGATGACATGCTTAACAAATCCATCCTGGAAGGGTTGAAATGCATATGTTGGATGGCGATAAATAACGCCAATAATGAAAGGTTTGCCAGATGAAGTTGGGATTTCAATAAATAGGCTTTTGCAACCTACATTGTTGAGATTTAGGTCATTTCTTGGTTGGAAAGTTAGGTTGGAATTAATGTAAAGACCTACTCCACCTGAGTTGGTTTGTAAAGGATTATGAATGAAGTTGAAGCCAGGGATGTCAACATTTAAAATGTAGTTGGACTTCAATTTGGTTTCTGATATGGTTACGAAAGTAGGATTTACCTCTGTCATTAGGAAGAAGTCATCTAGTTTGTGCTTATTTTTTCCCAGGCTACGTACATTAAAGTGAAAATATGATGAATTTTTTTGTTTACTTGCATGATTCATTTCACCAGTTTCACTTAATGTTGAATATTTGGTTTGAAAATTTTGAGCTGATAAGTCACATGGGAAAGATTCTATGAAATTAGATAAGCCAGAGTTATCAAATAAAAGGAGGTTGTGAAGCTTAGTGTTGGTTAAATTAAAAAATGGTATAGTAGAAGACACACAGGCAGAACAAGTAACTGATGCTGATTTCTTAGGCTGTTGCTGGTTAGAATAGCATGGGAATCATTAGGTGATTTGATATACTTATGACATGGAGAACAGTGAGCACAATGCAAACAGTTGGGCATATCACACGTTTTGCACAAAGCCATGATTATTGAATAAATGGAGAAATAAATTAAGTACAACAAAAAAGCAAGTGAAATGACATGTAGACCACTCACCACATCAAAAGTAACGAATAAATGTTTCATCATTGGTGAATTTTCAAATTGATTGAGGTGCAGAAATTTAGTTGGGATTTCTAGGGTTGGCCATAGGGTTTTTGATATGTTCAATGTCCTTTTCACGTCGGATAGTAATGACTCTACTGTCATTGCTTTGTCTAAGAAGAATTCTTCCATTGTTGGTCCAAATGTACGTATTTCTAGTGCTTCAAAAGCAAATATTTTTTTCTTTCTTCATTGGCCAAGGAAAATAAATGTTTATTTCTTTTGGTAAGGCTTTCATTGAAGAAAACATGTTCAGAGGTAGGTTTTCCTGGAACATTACTTTTTAATTTCCTTCTTTCCTTATAAATATTGTTTCTGGTTCTTCTAGAGACAAATCTAACAATAATGTTGGGGTCTTGTTTGTTCTTAATTTACCCAGTCTGTGAGCAATATCAATATCATGATGTGATATATTTTCATCAATTTTTTTGAGCACTGTTAAAATTTGCTTTCTGTCTCAACATTGTTTTCATTGTCACTCATGGGTACTCCTTGTATTTCCAACTGTTCCAAATCATTAGAATCAAATTCAAGGGAAGAGATTTTATTCTCCAGTATCTGATTTTTTTCTCTTAGAGAGTTATTTTCTTCTCTAAGGTCTTTGATTTCCTTATGCAGCTGTACCACGTCCAAAGATACTGTTTTGAGAGTGCTTGCCAGATTAGAAATTTGGTTTGGAATTGACTCAAGCCTGGACATTTTTGAGTTAAGCTGGCTTAGTTTTTCCAGCAACTCCTCAGATTTATTCATAGATGTTTGTGGAGAGAGTGCAAGCCACTTTTGACAGTTCACAAAATCCTTTGTCGCTTGATTTGCTTCTTTGTGTTTTTCTTGTTGTTACTGTGGGTGGCCATATCCATGTTGTTCAGCACAACACAGCAGGTAAGTAAAGTGTTATATAATTACCTGACAGTTAATAACACAATTATCAATACAATACCTAAACCTTATTCAAATAGAATGAATTGATCATGTGAAAAGTACAATACGCAGATAAGCGGAGACAACTGGTTGGGTTTGCTTAGGGTTTAGGATCAGAGCTTATGGTTAAGGTTTATGTAATGTCTCCACCCTTGTACTGACTAGCAGATGGCTCAGCACGCGTTCACAATGCAGTTAACATTCTGACACACTGTGGGCGTAACTTATATAAACAGAAAACAGTAGACATACATCACGGTTCGACTCCAAATGCAAACTGCCTTGTCACACGAAAACTCACATGCTTTACGCTCGGTGTACTATGACCATATATGGTAACATAACATTCCATGCGTGTCTGGAACTCGTGACATCACAAGGCTGACGTCACAACATTACATTCCCTCTTTTCGTCGAAAATAAAGCACGGGCATATTACATCAAACTACAGGTAATGTTTGTACATTGCACAAAATAAGATAACTACTAGCTATTGAGCATTCTCCCAGTTGCGTATTACAATTCTCACGCTTTTACAATCTAAGATAGTGAAAGATACATGATAAGTAATTTTGGAGGCACGATCAAAAAATAACATTTTACCAACATAAAGAAAGAGCACGTTTGTCATCATCAGCGAATATTACATGAACATACATAGTCACGCAGTTTACTTGGCCGTTTAAGGTTACATCGCGGTCTCAGAGAACGTTCAGATGGCACTGTATTACGTTCGCAAGATACAGGCGGCACGTTAACTTCAGTTTTCGCACTGCGTCGCTGTCCATCGAACTATCACGGTCATTGTCCGAATTGCCACTGTCAGCGCTGTTAAGCGGCTGCTCGGAATCATCACTGCGCTGATATGGCTTGCAGTGGCTTGAATGACGACGCAGTGAAGCACCGTCGCGTTCGATCGTCAGTTCCCCTCTGTTTTTCGCGATGACACTCCGTGGAACTGGATCAAAGTTGGAAGACAGTTTATTCAATTTTGGCGCTCTAATAAGCACTTGATCGCCAACTTCAATAGACGATTCTTGAGCGCAGCGTTTACCATCAGCGTATGACTTCCCTTTGAGTTTATTTGCCCAGTCTTTGTCGCGAGTCGCCTCATCAAGAACAGTCCGCTCGCGGCATAAGTCTGGTAGTTTCGTTCGCATTTCAAGTCCGTACATCAGAAGGAATGGCGTTGCACCGGTTGAGGAATGTGGAGTCGACCTGTGAGCTACGAGAAACTTGGTCAGCTCACGCCTCCAATCTTTTCCCTCAGAGTGTGCGATGCGGATTGCTTTCATCAACGTACAGTTCTGTCGCTCGCACTCTCCATTTTCCAAG
>Ga0210059_1010300_pt1 | contig 14462 bp, 8 predicted proteins | sample Ectturendosymbi2_FD_188042 | JGI IMG/M metagenome (GOLD analysis project Ga0210059, IMG submission 188042) | Ecteinascidia turbinata endosymbiont from Florida, USA - Sample 2 (SPAdes) (version 2) | ecosystem: Host-associated > Tunicates > Ascidians > Unclassified | place: Key West, Florida... | reverse complement strand
AGGTTACGACTTTTTACTGCAATTCATAATAATAGGCCAATAGCGTATGGGGGGCCCCACGTGAAATTTCGGGGGGGGCCTCACTTACCCTTGCCACGGCACTGCGGCCAGTATGGATCTGTAGTGACCCGATTTCTCTGATTCCAGGGACCCGATTTTCTCTAATTCTAGAGACCCGGTGATAATTTTCCCTGATTTTAGGGACCCGATTTTCAATTCTAAGGATCCGAATCGGGTCCCTAAAACGCCTTAAAAAACCTGGTACACGTGAAACTCACACTGCTAATTACACCAATAGGCTCAAGCTACAAATTTGTGTTACCCATACATCAAGATACATGTCTATTTCTGGTCAACGGCAATTGAAATCAATCTTTGTCATGCACTGAGCTGTAAATCAGAATGACTCAAGATTACTGTACTACAAAACAATTGATATCAAAGAACATACCCAGCTTGAACACCCGCGATATTACAAACTGTTAATATTTTGCTCCACTGAATATATGTAGCCTTGGCTACAATGCAGCCATAGCTAAATCTTTCCTTTACCCGTATTTCACCCATAAAAAGCAAGGACACCCGGTCTGAACGAAAGTATATAACTGTTCTCATGCAATTTGAAAACGGCTTCAGACGTCCTGTGCGACAAACTATACGTAACAATAATTCATTCGCAACGCCACAAAAAGAGATTCCTCATCGTGATTCACCTCAGCCGTTTGCGTTGCACCGTATTTCACTCATTTTCTGAGGTCGTACGCTCGTTCTTCTGCAGAATGTTTTGTTGACAGCATAGTAAAAAAACATGAGTTGAACAACAACAACAACACATCTTAGCGTACTTGAAACTCTAAGTGGAACGCCGTACCGGCAATAATTCTTTTACCGGAACGGCGTTCCGGCTTATTTCACCTCTGGTCATGGTTAACTAAATCTGCATCTGACAGCAAAATGCTGAGTTCATCGATTGATAGATCATTGCTATTTCATCGCATAAATGTGGGAGTGAAAATGTTACATAGTACAACTATACCAAACCGTCAGGGCATGCAGTCAAGCCCTCTTTTTCCTAGGAAGCCTTGATGCAGTCTATAGACAGGGCAATTGCGACCAATCACGCGGAACGAGCGCTCGTTTCCTTCCCGTGTATGAACAACACGTTGATGGCGGCTTAGTTACAGCTTGTGGCGAGGTTATAGTGAGTGATGTTCCTCAGCAAAAACGCAACGTTGATTGTACGTTTGAAAGATGTGTTCGGTAAGCAAAAGAAAATAAAACAACAGTGGTTTGTCATCTGTTGAAAGCAGGTAAGTAGGATATAGAACCAGCCAGAAGAAAACTGTCAAAGGTGCAAAAAAATGAGCTTAGAAGTAAAAGTAACTTTGTGAGCTTCCTTGCGCAAGCGAAGTTGTAAGCTCTCAAAAGTTACCAATTCATAATTTACAATTTCAAATATTTCGACAGTGATGAGTCAGATTTAAAGCAAAAGAAAAGCAAAAAACTAATTTGTTAAGTGTTGACTATCGCTGCCAGATAGACCTGAAGTCATCAATGCAGGGCTTCGAACATCACTTGCCTTCAATGCACTCGGCTTCGAGGTGGAGTATCAGTCCCAGGATACTTGTGGCGTTTGAATATAATTTTTGTTGCTTAATTGAAAACCTATAGATTGGTGAATAAAAAAGTGAACAAGAGTCTGACTTGGTCAAGAGTGCATTCGCATTCTTTGTGTTAGAACTACTATCATTGTTTCTTAGACGGACCTCGGCTAATTGGTGATGACTGATAAAAATGCTGCCACGGCAGTGCAGCAATGATCAGTTGGCAAAACGCGTTGTAGGTTCTTGTGATGAAAAATAAAATCATGCTCAACTGTGTGAATGCATGCAAGCTTTTCATAACTATCAGTGCAGTAGCATGTTTCACACGTCAAAACTTTCTTTACAGATGTAAATTTGTGTCCCACTCAGAAAACTCTTCGCCCCTCCCCCTAGTGTCCCAAGCTGGTTACGAGTCTGTTTCCGTCACTTAAGTCAAAGTTAGAACAAGGTGGGAAAAATCTTATCCTTTGCGATCAAATTTTACCAAGGATCATTTTGTATATGTCTCATTTTAGGCCTGATGTGAAGGATTATCGTTATGCGTGTATCCCAGTGTTTTTCAACCTTTTTTGCATCACGGACCACTTTATGCAATAAAAAAATTTGGGGGAACACCAAACAAAATTTTATAATCACAATTATGATGTTTAGTTCTGTTTTGGCTCTTTTAATTTATTAAAATTAACAAGAAAGTCCTATTCGTTTGTTCCTAAAACTAATTACTTTCACGAAAGAAAACATATTTACGCTCATTGCGTTAAACTAGTGATTTTCGACCGGTGTTCGATGGAACACTAGTCAAACTTATCAAATTTCCTGCGGAACACCTGACGATCTTTCACGGAACACTAGTTTTCCGCGGAACACCGGTTGAAAATCACTGGTGTATCCATGCACTGCAGAAAACATTAATCTACTTTTAGTTTACAGTATGTCTTCAGCGATACCAAGATCATGAGAAGGGAAAGCGAAGGTGTGTGGCATTCATTCTCCATGTAAAAACTTGGAGTGTCCTTTAACACTAAAAACCCTGAAAAATTTCTCTAACTACAAGGACGAGTGCGGCTATTTTTGACCTTTCATTTGTAAAAGCGTTTATGAACGTTTTCTTTCAAATTACTTCGATTGTTGCATTGAAACAAGCCAGTCAATCACACTTGCATGTTTTTGTACGGTGAAAAACAACCAGGTGAAAAAGTAGCCTACACAGAAAACAAAAATTATTATCAAAACATTTTTATTTGCTTTGCTTTCCACAACAGACCTTCTTGCAGTTTTGGCAGAAGCTAGATTTATTTTTGCATGACACAAACTGGTGATTTTTTCTTTTCCCAGCTTAGATGTGATTCAACATGGATTGCAGCCAATGCAGTGCTGGATGTCTTGGGACACCAACGTGGGTAGGACGTTACACAGCTCACTACATCTCTTGACTTGCAAAGATCTTTCATAAGCTCAAGTAGAAACTTTCTCCTTGACAGTTTCAATTTCGTTGTTAGACAGTAATTGATGTAAGCATTTATGCACTACAGTCGATTATGCTGAAAAACACAGCATCTGGCAACCGCCTACGTGCACTTTTATTGGTATGTTATCTAGCCATCTGGTCCAGTGCATCCACGCACGTTAACCAGACTAGTTTAGTACTCTACTATTCCTGGCAGAATTATTGTGGTATTTATCATTTTTACGTTTTTGTGCATTGAGATGAAGATGCACACAACCTTTTCTCCTTAGGTTTTCACGCTATGTGAAGAAAAACTTTCAGAGCATGCAATGGCTTGCCTTTCATTACCAGCTCTGCGTCTAGTCTCTGTCATTGTTGTTTTCACTCAGTGCTCACAATTGTTGTTTTTTCTGCTTGAGATCTTCCGCTGGCTTCAGAAAATGGTGAAACAGCTGTCATTTATGACAATGTAAACCTTATAGTGATAAGGCTACTAAAGAAATTTTACAACAACCAACTTTTACAACATATCAGCAACTAGATTTTACAACATATCAGCACATGGGCGCAATTTGGTGGGGGACACGGGGGACGTGTCCCCTCCACTTTTTAATCTGGGAGGGACATAATGTGCCATGTCTCCCCACTTTTTCTCTTCAGGTTTTGTATTTGGAGAGGTTCCAAAAATCAAAGTTACATTTGCCACGTTTTACGTGAAGTGCTTTTCATGTTAGAAGTTACGCATAGCCAAGATGATGATGAAACAGAGTTTCAAGTATCACTGGATACTTGTGTAGTATCACTGTTAATGATATCACTGGATTCAGTTAATTTATCAATTTTAGCTTCAAAATATATGATATTTAGCATTTTTCAAGTTTCTCGAGACCGCGAAAGATGTTTTACTCCTTCTGTCCGACATTTTACCCTGTGCAGTATACTGTTAGAAGGGTTGTTTTTTTGAAACACTCATAGTTCTACAGCTGGAGATGTGAATGATCACAGTATAGCATGGATTTGGTTCGCGTAGAAATGTATCTGGTTTTGCTGGAACGTTGGTTGTCACGTATTCAGAAACAGACAGCGTAAAATTTAATGATGCTAGTGTATATAGGCAGTGGCGGCGAGTGGTGAAAATGGTCGGGAGGGCTGCGAAATTTCATCTCTGATTGAATGAACATATAGACTTATCGCCCTGACTGTTATTAATTAGTGTTTCCAGTCACTCCGGCAATCGTAATCGTATCAAACTCGTAATTTTCAGTTGTCCTTATTGACACATAGAAAAAATTAATGAAACCAAAGTCAAACCCTAAGTGTAAACACGAACACGAAAGGATTAGACCGGTCCCATCAAAAGCATGACGCATAACCACTGCCACAAAAGCGAAAGCTGCAAAGGCGAGAGTCGAACCCCCAGCACCACTCTCATACAAAACTTATAACATTCCACTCGACTACTAAAGCGTTATTGTTAACAGGACAAAGCATAGCATTTTATTCAAACCGTGTCATGGCAACAGACCTAGGCTCAGAACCGTCGTCAGAAAGTTTTCAATAGGGGGGCTTTGGGGTTGTGCGGGGGGCTTGACACTCTGAAGATTGACAAAATCTCAACTGATTTATAGTGTTTCATATTTCAATTTGGGGGGGGATTAAAGCTTTTTTTGGGGGGTTAAGCCCCCCATGGCGACGGGACTGCCTAGGCTAGAGCCACTTTCTTTGAGCTGGTACTTTAATCATGTTCTTTCAAATAAATTTCAAATTTTCCAAAAGATTTCAAACAGTTTATGATTTTACACAAAATTTCTGTTTTTTTAACTGGATTGTTATGCGTTTCCAGTGAAAGATTGTATCCTGAATCAATGACAGCTGCAATGTTCACCTTAACAAAAAATGAAAGGTCTACTTGAATGCTTATAGGCTTGCCAGATTTCTCATGCTTCAAAATTTTCACATTTTTAATGTTTTAAATCAGTCACACCTTTTGTTGTCCAAGAATGATATCCACAAACTACTGCCGTACATGTTTAAACGCCAACCCTAGACAGCTCATCAACTTAGCCTACTGTTGCAAGCTGCACTTGTGCAGATAAACGAAGGGCTGTATTTTCGCAGCCCGAGAATGGCGACCAGATATGAATCCAACGCCGCCAATATCGCCAAAGTACTAGTAAAAGCATTGTTAAATTTAATTATAAAATTCAATATCCAAGAAAATCAGTGAGTAAAAAACAGTGAAGATCGTATTTCCTCCGTTTTTTCTTTAAAAATTCATCGTCAAAATAACAAAAACGCTCTGCGATAAACGGATATACCACCATGTTTCTTGTAGCCAATTGTTTGGTTTCTTTTCTTTAGGGCTGTGCCGAAGACAGCCCTGAAATCGCCAAACTCATCGTCAAGTGTGCTGAAAACGTCATCGCATAAGCGGCGTCGTTGGAAAAGAGCGAAACAATGGTTTCGTTGGATTTCTAGGAAACGTTGAGCAAAAATGGTGTCGGAAGTACCGAAAATAGTGTTGTGAAATTTCGTAACTAAATCCAAACTTACGGCAAGTTTGGCCGTTTGGCGGAATCTTTTGCATTATATTTTCAGGAGGGCTGCAGCCCGTCTAGACGACCCGCCCATGTATATAGGCCTACCATATTTTTGTGATTGAAAACCGGGACTCTTCAGAACAACGAGCCTTACAAGGAAATCAAACACGTTCTGGTACGAACTAAATCCTTTCAATAACCTATAATTGCAAAAAGAACACCCCCTCCTACTAGCCAACTTTACTGAACTAGCCAATGCGCTAGCAATCAACCCATTACTGGACCAGTCACCCACTACAATGACGTATCGATCACCTTTACATCTAAAACAGCGAAACAAGATCACGCATCATTCTTCAGCAGGTAGGTTGAACAAATCTACAATAGCATGCTATATACGTGTAGGAGTAGGGCTATGCTGCCTGACTGAATGTCTAACCGGGACTTTTTGGCTGACCAACCGGGACGCCGGGACAAAGCCTTTAAACCGGGTCTGTCCCGGGTAAAACAAGATGTCTGGTAAATCTAAGTGCATATCATGTTATAAAGTCACATTTTCAAGCAAATGTCTGCAAAGCTTTTGACGAAGACGAAAGTCTGCAAAGCTTTTGCCGAAGATAAGTCTTCACAAAGCTTTTGTGGAGATTTAGTTTTAGGATGGGCAGTTTTGCAAAAGCTTGTCTTCAACCATTAGTAAGTAGGATTTCAATCAAAACGTTGGAGAACTATTTACCTGGCCATATATTGACCTATAGCTCAAAACATAAGGACTTGACTAGGAATCAAACATAAAATATACATTTATCTTCACTTCTTGTAATGTCGCGACAATGGTGACCAACAAAACCAAATTAATTTTTTCATGACTCTTACACTTTGTGCTTGTGCTGAATGCATTGCTTCGTAAGTCATCTGATTTACTTGAGTTTAACCAAAAACAAAATGCAGCGATAATTTCATCCAAATGTGAAACTTTTGCTTTACAGGCAGGCGCGTAGTCAAGGGGGCAGTGCTCCCCAATTATAATGTGTCCAGAAAAATTTGTTTTAAACATATAGTAAAAACTAAAATCTTGTCAGCGTAGAAATATATTTCCCCCCAAAACCTATTACCTGATCACACCTAGTTTTGCTGGACGTTTTTTTCGTGTTAATCAGGTGAAACTTGTACATTTTTACCAATTCTTCCTTGTGCGTTTTTATTTCTGTTTGATCTCAAATCTATTTTCGTTTCGTTGAGCAAATAGAACTCTTAGAATCAAACTTTTGACATTAATTCCATCCATTAAAATTTGATGTTCAACCTGAAAAATTGATTGTGAAAAGATTGAGCTAAGTTGCATCACATAAAAAAGTTACAAGACAACAGTCACCAAATGATCAGGTATGCAGAAATTACATTGTAGGTTAGATGGGTATGTATGCAGGGGTCAACAAGGGGAGATTGAAAGGATGTATCCACCACCTGGTAAGAGGATATCAATGGAGATTTTGGTAGGGGTGGGGCTGCAGGCATGATGCGTAGTAGCATTGGAAAGATCAGTAGCTTTTACAAAGAGCGGAAATGTGCAAGAAAAATATGTATTGTCTTTGTAACATTAAGCAACTTGAAAAAGACTTCAAATCGCGCTGTAGCCTCAACCACACCTTTTATAAAATTCATGAAAACGGATGTTTCCTACTATAAGGGTGATATGCACGTGCGACCAATGCGATTCGTGCACTCCAACTGACAGCTCTGATAAAACCCAATTGATGTATTAGCGTGATTAGTCTTGCTTTTAAAACACCTCTGTAAACAAGATTGGAAGTTTGTATTTATATAACTTCTCTGCATCGACCCGATTATTTCATTGATTTCATACTAAACTGCCCCCCCCCCCATATTTTACAACAAAATTGCGCATATGTATCAGCAACTATTTAACACAGCCAAGAAACAAAATCACTCTAGCTCCTGGTTCTCAGAAGAAAATCAATAAATTGTTACTCCATTGTTGCGTAACTGTGTTCAGAGTTACGAAAGAAACTCTACTCTACGAAAGAAATTCTACTCCTGACCATGCGTAGGTCATTTCTGACCGCTCAGCAGGGTTGCCAGTTTGGCTTTTTTCAAGCCAGATTTTGAAATTCTGGCTTTTTTTGGAAAGCAAAAAAAGCCCCAGACAAAACCTGTTTTTTTCTGGCTTTTTTTCAGTCGGAATGGCTTGGATCTGAAAACCATTGTCTGAGCTACATATTAATTACAAATCTCATCTGAAAAGAGTCTATAACCATGCAGGGCACAGACCGAGTTTGCTAAAAAATTTTGGGGGCGACACAAATCTTATTGTTTGTGTTTCGATGACGTCACCATGTTCACTCAACAGTAGTACGACCTTTTTGTGAAATTGACCAAATTGGGGGTTCATTATAGAATTGATACCTGGCTGTGCCCATCGTGGTGGTATAGCAAATAGTGTATACAAGTATACAATGGTGCTATATCGAGATATTCAGCACTTTTAGCACTGAATTTAATATCAAAACACATTAATTCTGAGAGTTGGGCTTAAATAGACACAATTATGCTAAAAAATTGTGATAATCAATTCAAATTTGGTCAGTTTCGATAAATAAAATATACTGCTACTAATAATCACCACATAAATCAAATCAAAAACAAACCACAAGGTTTTTGGTAAATACCAGCAGTGCAACCAGGCGCGTAGCAGAAATTTTATTAGGGCTGGGGAAAACAACAACCGAGTTTCAACATTTAAATATTTTTAATGCTCCTTGTTTTTAAAGCATCATCCATGAAACGTGCATGTTTCTGGCATTTTCTCCTGAGCAACTGTGTTCAGATTTTAAGCCGACAAATAAAAGTTTGTTTTCATTGAATTGACAAGGTTTAAAAGTTTTGACAGTAAAGTTGCAAGCTTTTACTTTGGATCAATGCCACCATTTGCTCATATACGTTTCTTGCAAAAGCGCTAGTAAACCTCTCAATGCCCAATGTTGCACTTGAGGAAGAAGTCATCGCGGCCGCCATTACGATTGCGCGTGTTATATTGTATTTACACGCTTCTCATGTACACCAACAATGCACGTTCAACCGAAGCCAAACAGCGACTGTGCTCTGAGGCACTGACATCCGAAGTAGGTTTTCTACAAAATTTTCGCGCATATGAGAAGTGGATCCCGTTGTCATCTAATTTTTGGGCAATTAAGTCACGTCTGTATTTGATAACCGTATACGCTAGAGTCTTTCAACGCGTTTGAAAAATGTTTGGATTTTTGATAATCCGCAGGATCTTTTGGCTATGTTCAACCTAATCCGTAAAACCTTTGTAGCTACTTTAAACTTACGTCATTTAAGTTGTTTGATGAGACTTTGCTAAATTTAACTCCATTCATTGAACTAGAAGAGGGAATTAAACTGTAAAGACAATAGAAAAACCAGTATTACAAAACTTATTGACCACGCTCGGCTGCAGGTAAAGATAGTTTAGCACTGCACGTAACTAATTTGTACAAATCACGGGCTTCTTGACAATACAATAACTCAGTGGTTCCCAACCTTTTTTGATGCATTCCTCCCTTTGCTCATTTTGGAACTTTCCATTCCTCCCCTGTTCGGGTCCGAAGGCTTGTATTAACTACAATTGGAACAATGGTCTTTACTGACGAAAAGAACTTGCTTAATAAAAGTGGGAAACAAAATTATTTGTTGTCAAATAATGGCACTAAAGTTTGTGAACAAAAATATGTGATAGTCTACTAAATATCTTACAAATACAGTAGACCCTGCTTATTAAGTCCACCTCGGGACCGGACGATTTTGAGCGTATTAAGCCGGTGAGCTTATTAACCGGGCAACAAATTTTCGCCACTCTCATGCGCATAAATGGCCGACTGTATCATTGCTAAAAGTTGCCAAATCTATCAACACGGTTTACAACAGTTACAGGTGACGAATAGGCTAATTTTCTTGTTTATTATGGTAAAACACAATGGCGGTTCTTAGGGGGGGCGTGGGTGGGCCATGACCTCCAGATTTTTGGCTGGCCCCCTGCTTGCCCCCCCAGTTTTTTGCTTAATTTCACGTTCATGTTCGTTTGATTGACATATACAGCAGATAGCTTTCAGCTAGCAAAACGATTTGAAGACTTTCTGGCGACGGTTCTATGGATATTTAAAAGCCCATGTTGGGTTTGATAGGTTTAATCATAGCAAATCAATCTTCATTACAACGGAAAATCACCATGCAGGAGAGACATTTATGTTGGCCCCCCTACATTTTTTCCTTGGCCACGCAGTGCCCCCCAAATTTTTTCATTTTAGAATCGCCACTGGTAAAACAATATTCATTTCGTCTGCATGTCTCTTCGCCATTTTGAAAATAAATTCTACAGAGCACCAGTTGTCTTGCCTATCGAATACGGCACAAATAAACGATCTGTGACGAAACAGTTGAATCAAGAACTAGGTCAGCAACGTACCGAAGTGTGAAACGTCGAAAGCAAGACACAGAAGCGTGAGTTGCGACGCTTTTTCACCTAATTTAAGCTAATGTGTTCAAAAATCGGGCTTGTTAAGCGGGATTTGGGCAGATAAATGTTTTTTTTTATTACAAGAATAAATGGAGTAATTCCAGACCGGACAATTTTGGGCTAAATAAGTGGGTAGGCTTATTAACCGTGAGCCTAATAAGCGGGGACTACTGCATAAAATGAAGTAACTAATTGAAAGAGCCAATGTCAACTTAAAAAAGAAGTACAACACTTAAAATGAATAAGTAACTTAAATATAAAGTGGAAATTCCTCCCCTGAACTCGTGAAATTCCTCCCCGGTTGGGAACCACTGCAATAACTTGTCGGCGAAATGGGAAAAAATTCAAGTTTAGTTTTATTTTACTCACATGCGCTTTGCCAACAAAACAGATTGCAAGCTCAGGGACGGATAATAGGAAAGGATAACGAGGCAGTCACCTCGGGCCCTCTTTTTCAGCGGTACCGTGCTCCCCCATGAGAGTTTCGCACCACTGTTTAGTTAAAAAGGTTATACACCACTCTCAGAACCACATTTAAAGAAGCTCTGAAGCAAGTCATATGCTTTCCAAAATAAAGCAAACGTTCTGGGAAAATGTGCCATAGGAGGAAGCTTTCAATTGTGCAGCTGGAAAACTTTACAAAATTTTATTCCTTTCGTATGTGTCTTACGCTCTTGAGTTCAGTTCATGAATTGAAATGTGAAACAAGTTTAAATCTTAATCCACGTAATCCCACATCTACCTTTCACAATGGCTATGGTTTTGGGGCCCCTTTCTCAAAGCTTTCCCTTAAATTTTATTATGCACCGCTGTGCAAGTCATCTCAGTATCTGAAAGGAATAGAAGTGTCAATTCCCTCAGCCCTTGCAAAATGAAAAGCATCTTGGTACTTACGTTAGATTTTGCTGCTGACTCTTCTCGTTGCAGTTAAATGATTCAAATAATTTACTGTAGGATAGGGTGGCAATTAACATCAGATAAAAATTGAAACGCTGAGCTTAAGAACAGCACGTCGGAGTCTAATATCTTGAAAATATTGATTTTTTACTGACGGCAAGGTAAAGGGAAATCATTGATGAAAACGTTAAGGTTCCACCACATATTTGTGATTGAACCGTCACAATACATGTCATCACAAATAAATATCTATAATGAACGCTATTATTGCTAAACAGTTGCTGTGGAGCAATGAAGAACACTTTGAAACTGAATCGCTTCTTAGCCAAAGTTTGAGCTTCAAGACATATAAAATGTATATCACCGCCATATTCACGCATGTAGCTTTAGAACTGTGCTAAAACAAAAATCTACGATATTGATTTAAGGCTACGCTGACACTGGAAACAAGGATAAGTTATATTTGTAACACCCACGGTTATCACAGAGGAATTGGCGATGGTCTTGAAATGAAGCTTACATAACGTTTAGGTGGAATACAGCAAGTTGGTGCGCCAAAAGCAGCTGCGAAAAAAGTTGCTCCAATTGTTTTTACCTGCGGTCATTGATTATGATTACAAAAGGTCAGATACAAGTTTGTATTCGACTAAATGCTGAAGTAGGATAGGTTCCTTGAGGCAGTTTAGTTGATTTGCACTTAAAAATTTCTTTGGCTTATATTTCAAATATTTCATTAACCTGAAAACATTGGAATTGGGGGTGGCTTTGTCCCGTTGTCTCCCATAGCTACGCGCCTGGTGGCAATAGTATTCTAATTGCAGGCTACAGACCAGTGCATGAATTCTTGATTGAGCGAAGTTCATGTGCACACCGATTCGTAATTTTCAACAATCATAATTTTCAAAAATCATGAGAATTCAGTTTACATAGGAAATCTGCATATTGTGTCTACAGATAATCCAGTGATAATGCTCATTTTTCTCATTTATTCCCTGATTTTATGCTGGAGAAACGTTTCCAACAGTAATGTCACCATGAAATTTGCGCAAATATATTATTTATATCACAAAATGTTGGGGGGGACAAAATATATTATGTCCCCCCCTGTCGAAAAGTTGGAGGGGACATGTACTCCCCATCCCCTCCATAAACTCGGTCCCTGATGCAGGATACACAAAATATTGAAAGGATTTTACTGTTGCCCTGAAAATGATCGATTTTATTGTTAAGAAACAAATATACGACAGTGTAATTACGGGGAACGTGAATGCTTCTAATGAGTTGAATTGTATTGTATCGATGTTTCTAACGAGGTTAACGTCTATTTTGTGTTTGGTTATGCATATTTTATGTGTTAATGCCTTAAAACTGCTCTCTGGCTTTATCTAGCTTTTTTGGACAAAATCTGGCTTTTTTTGGTGAAGACAGGTTGGCAACCCTACCGCTCTAAGCTTCTAGGTAGATGTGTGAATTACTCTGTTTCCAAAAGCTCTGACAAAAAATTCCAATAGCGGCAAAAACTTTATCATAGGTTAGGAAAAGTCAAAGAGTATGACGAAGCAAATGGCAACATTAACGAAAATACGAAACGCAAATGTTCAAAAATGGTCAAAAATGACCGCCCCAGGCTTCTAATGTTAATATGTGACACATAAGAAACAAACAAGGATAAGAACAACTGTTGTCATATAGAATGCAAACACCTTGCAATTTGCATGAAAAGTACGTTTGGAGGTTTAATGTGCTGTTGTTCAGTGAACAAATGGAAGTTATGTTTGATCTGCACAATGCGAAAGACGCAGTAATTCTTGTATTGAAGCAAATCAGCCTACTTTTCGATTTCTCATGTCCTGGTTTCCACAGTTAATATCTCAAACACTAAACCAGCTACGCCAACCGAAATTCAGACGAAAGTCTTAGAGTCGTTCAGTTTATCGCCAAAACACTGCGACATTTTCCAAGCTTTTGAGGTGTTGGGAAAACGCGACACTTCATACACACCATCAGTGCCGGATTAACAATAGTAGCAAATGTAGCAATTGCTGCAGGCCCGGCGCTTTTGGCGGACCTGCGGTCCTTTGCGGTAAATTTGTTCTTTATTATGCGCAGCACGGGTGAATATTAGAATACAGGGTACCCGAGGCAAACTCAGAAAGGGGGCAGAAACAAAATTCACTGAAAGCAAGTTCAAGTTTGCATTTTGTCTTGAAATGCGGTTCTTGTTTTTTTGTCTGCACATTACAGTTGTTGAGGGGTCACTTTCGGCATATTTGCACGTAATGTTTGCTTTATTTTGACAAACATATGATTTATTTCAGAGCTTATTAAATGTGGCAATAGAGTGATTAACAATCTTTTTATTAAAACAATGCAAAAACTAAGTGCGAAACATTCAAAAGGGGGCCTCTATGGCATTTCTGAAAAAAGGGGGCCCGAGACGACCGCCTCGATCGCCTCTCCTAATATCCACCCTGATTATACGTATATAATTTTTCAGTGCAAGAAGTCACTAATTTCTAAATTTGCCACAAGCAATTTAGCGAAGGTTTTTGATTGAATGCTTTTACATTAGACAATTGTGAATTGAAAACTGAAGTGTGTTACAGTTATTTGTAACGTTATGGTACCACTCAAACACTGAGGCCAAATTGCAGCATTTTCCAGATATTGCCTGATTGTATTGTTATAAATGGCACTAAAAATATTATTACATCACATTGACCTGTTTTGTAAGTCGCGTTGTTTTTTTGGTACATTTAAATTATGATTTGACCAGTGCCGCCAAACCTGGGGTTTTTCCCAAAATCTGGGGTTTTCGATGCCTTTCTCGTTTTTTCTTCTGAAGATTTCAAGTTTTTACGATTTAACTGGGTAGAAGCGATTTAAGACAGGGGTATGATTGCTTAAAATGCATTTCTAGTCTCATCTTTTTTATCTCATTTTATAATGGTACCTTAGTCTTCAACATAACTGATGGACGACCAGCTGACACCGTATAAGGTGTAAATATTAGCTAGGTGCAATGAGTCCAAGGGACAGAGATACTAATGAAGCAAGCCCAAAGAAAAAGATGAATTGGTACACACAGCAGTTTTAAGCAAGAGTGGTTAAAGGATCCAGATTTCAAACGTTAGCTACAGTCGTGCAGTGGGAAGGAATACTTCCATTATTGTAAATGCTTCCGTTAGAAATGCAAAAAATCCATGTTACTGGAATATACAATTCCGAAACACACAAAAGTTCATTAGCAAAGTTACAGTACCTATTCACTGGCACGTTTTGTGACTTATAGATCCCTAGACATGGTAGATAGTAGAAAGATCTACCTAATTTTGTGTCTAACTGGGCTTTTCTGTTCAAATCTCGTTTTCTTGGAGAGTCTATCCAGGCCCGTCGCCAGGATTTAGCAGAAGGGGGGCCAAAAACCAGAAGGGGGGGGG
>Ga0210059_1010299_pt1 | contig 14463 bp, 9 predicted proteins | sample Ectturendosymbi2_FD_188042 | JGI IMG/M metagenome (GOLD analysis project Ga0210059, IMG submission 188042) | Ecteinascidia turbinata endosymbiont from Florida, USA - Sample 2 (SPAdes) (version 2) | ecosystem: Host-associated > Tunicates > Ascidians > Unclassified | place: Key West, Florida... | reverse complement strand
CGTCTCCGTCTCGCTCTCGAAGGATTTCGGTCTCGGTCTCGAGCTCTTAGTCTCGAGACTTTGCATAGGTTATTTTTTATAAAGTTTTGCAAGAAGAAGTTACCGAAAAAAACGGTTTTAAAAAATGATTGTTCAAAATTTAGCCGTTCAAAGAGGTCAGTGGCTAAGCTTTTTTTTGTTATTACGTTATTTGCGAGATGGAGAAAACAATTTGCCCTCTCCCCCGTTTAAAATTTATACTGAATTCAATAAAAAATGTGCATGCACCAATGAAACCGCAGCGCGTAATCTCTGCAACGAGATGCTGGGAGTACTTTGCTAAGGACTATCTTTGAACTGTTTTTCCTAGAGTTTTGTTATGAAACCCATAGGCTCATTCAAAAGAGGTGGGAGAATGTCAAAGTTTCTTTTTTGAGAAGCCAAATGAAACCATGTCTTTCTTTCGGAGTGCTTTTCAAAGCACTCTGTTAAAACACGCTGGTGAAGCTTTTTTTGTTGTTGGTAATGCAGACTTTTTTAAGTTCAAAAATGCCTCGGAACTCTTTTGAGGAAAAGTTTTGCTCATAAGAGTTTTATACAGAGAGCAAATAATGCGTCATGGCTCATCAGTCACTTTGACGTAGCCTACTGCTATAGGCTTTACGGCCTTTCTGCGTTTTCTAACCGACATGCGGTGTTGCGAAAATTCTAAGTGTGTCAGCAAAAACGGAAATTTGGAACAGCTGTGAATATCAGTTTAACGAAAAAATATGGAAATTATGAAAAAATTGAAAACAGCAGCGTACGGAGGGGGGCACTGTGCCATGGCCCCCCTCAGACGCTAAAAATAAAAAATGTATAAACAGTATGCGTATTTTTAGGTGTAAATGCGTAATTTTAGGTGTAAATTGCGTATTTTTAGGTGTAATTTTGCAAATTTTTCCCGGGAACATGGCCCGGAACCCCCTAGAATGGTCGTGCTAAAGTTGTTTTGTGACGTCACACGACTGTGAGGAAACTTGGCCTCCCCTCGGAAATTTTTTGCGTACACCACTGCTTGAAAATATAAAAACTTGACAATAAAAAATATAAAATCTAGGAATTATACACAGAGCCATAAAATCAGCGGGAAGGCGCTACACCATTTCACTGCTAGTCAACTACACCGGTAATCGCGAACTTCGCTCATTCTACTGCAGTATGCTGCGTCCCAACAATGTCTGTCGAAAGCATCTAATACTTTCTTTTTATTCGGGAAAGAAAAAATCTTCAATACGAAGGCAATGGTTACCTGCAAAAGATCTTCCGCAGTTGCAAACAAACTGACAAACTACGAGCACCTTGCCCTAAATAAGACAAAAAAGCAAACCCAAGTTGCGGGCTTCATTAGCCCTGTGCACTTTGTTGTTGCCATGGAAAACATATCGAATCCACGGTGCCAACTGATTCACAAGTAATGACAAAAAATAAAACTTTCCCGCTGAACCACAGCCGAGCATATGCCAGCTATGCTATTTATTTAGCCATACACACATGCAAATGTAAAGAAGGCAAAAAAATAGGAAAAGTAATGATGAGAAGGGTGGCGAACAAGTAAAGAAAGCAAGATCCGTAATCGAGAATTAAAAACAAGACCCCTTCAGTTTCTGAGTATTTGACTGTGATGTTCAAGATGCTTTATTATTCCTTATTGTTATAATAAGCATGATACATGATTTTCTCTCATTTTGTATTGTTGTAAGCAAATGTGAGAAGTGGAAAGAGGAAGCATTGTTACGGTTGGCCCCAGGCGACATTAACATCGCTACGCCATTGCAGTAGAGCATGTGGTGGGATATTACCTCGCTGGTTCAAAGTGTAAACCTAATTTGTACGAAAAAAGTCTATTACTCTAATAGGCCTAAATATTTTTTTCTTTGCGTCAACAGCAGAATCACGAGCAACATTTTAAAAACTTGTTTTCGACAGAGTGAGCAAGTTTGGATGGATAAAAATTAGTTACAATTTTGCTTTTCGAAATTCAAAGTAGTGCTTTCGTTTTTTTAGATCTCTAAATTTATCACCTCTTAATTCTAAATCTTTGGAGAATTTTTACTCAATTACTTTTTGTGTGAGGAGAAAAGCAATTAGGAAAGGTGTAGGTAACGTTACAAAAAATGGCAAAGCTTTGTTAGTCAAAATACACGAAATATGTGGCGAACAAATGTGAGTGTCAGTGCAGATGCCCAGTGTTAGAATAAAAAGAATGTAGTGAAACAGGTAAGTGGTAGATAGCAAAAAACTTGAAAGTTTGTTATTTCATTGGCAAATGATAAAACGACGAAACACCTTGGCAAAAAATTGAATGATGGGAAGCAACCATTCCTGTGGAGTTACCACTTTACTGTGCTGTTTTGACCAGTGCTGCTGGGGCTGTATACACTCGCCTACATTGACTGTGCTTGTTTTAAATAAGAAGTAATGTTTCGCCTCTTCTCCACTTTCTCAAATAATAAAGGCCTACTTCAATTCTAGGTAGGAGACCTGAACATGGGAGCTTCACCATGGCATCGCCTCCTGTCCTTACACAGAAGCGTAGGTACTGTTTTGTAACGAACAAAACAACTAAAATTTTTCTGAGTCAAAACAAATTTATTGAAGCGTGCCAACGGCAAACACCTCGAATATTCAATTGGCTCACTAACATTTTTCGAGTGAAAATGCGTAGAACCTCTAAACCAGTGGTTTTCAACCTTTTTCATGCGGCGACCCATTTTGCAACCCAGTTCAACCTAACGACCCCTCCCGAAAATTTCCAATGAGACATATGAAATGCAGTTATGTTTGCACAATAGGAAATCGCAAGAACTATAAAATAGCGTACGATATCAGTGCTGAACCTAGACTCTTTGCTAAATTCATGCACATGGCAGCATCAGTGAGAGACCCGTGCCGTACACAAATCACTCCACAGCACAACTCATTGAATATTAGAATAAAAACTCCCTTAGCTGCCGCAATCAGATATCTAATTTACAAACACATCGCATTCTTACATCACAAAGTTATTCGTGCGTTGCCAAACGCAACAGTATTCTGTACTGTGGTGGTCATAATCACACAACAATTTTGAATGAAAAAGTAGGCTGTCATTTTTGCCAGGTGATCCTATTATTTTGGCTACGACAAAAAGTAGTTCCACTGTGTTTAAGTTTGCTTTTGTAATGTAGTGTTTTTTGTTAATCTAGTGCTTTTTTATCATGGAATCTAGCACTTTTCCGTAACAGAGTGGCAACCAGTGTTGCCACACGTAGGGAAAATCCTTACAGTAGGGATTTTTAGGCTTTTGTAGAAAGTAGGGAACCCTACGGGAAAAATCGCCATTTTGTAGGGATCCGCAGGGATTTTTGTGTTTAGAATTATTATCGCTTTGTTTCTACCAGTGATGTAGTCGAGACCGTAACCTCCGAGATCGAGACACGGCTCAAACTTCGAGACCGAGACTTTGCCATAAAAGCCGAGACCGAGACCTGGAAGTTCGAGACCGGGACTCGAGACCTCGCATTTCTCTGATAAAAGCTAACTCCTTGAAAAATGCTGCAAAAAATATTTGGAACGTTGCCAAATACCGTCATAAATGTGTTGCCGTTGCTATGCTTCAATAAATTTGTTTTGACTCAGAAAAATTTGAAAATTGTCTTGTTCGTTGAAAAACACCACTAACCACACTGTGTAAGGACAGCAAGTGATGCCCTGATCTGAAGCTCCCATGTTCTGGCCTGCTACTCTGTATTGAAGTGTGTCATTTGAGAACGTGGAGAATAGGCGAATCATTTATTTTTATTTTGAACAAGCACACTAGATGTAGGCGAGTGTAGCCTAAAGAGCAGCACTAATGAATACAGCACAGCAAAGTAGTAACTCCTCAGGAAAGGTTGCTTTCAATCCTTCAATTTTTTTCCCAGGTGTTTCGTCGTTTAAAGCACTTGCTAATGAAGCAACAATCTTTCAAATTATTTTTCTATCTACCACTCACCTGTTTCGCTGCATTCTTTTTTATTTTAGCGCTAGGCAATAAGCTAATATTCTGCATTGACACTCAAATTTCTTCACCACATATTTCGCGTATTTTGAAGAACAAAGCTTTGCCATTTTTTGTAACGTTACCTTCAACTTTCCTAGTTCTTTCTCCTCACACGACAAGTAATTAATTTAGAATTCTCCAAATATTAGAATTAAGAAGTGATAAATTTAGATATTTGAAAAGCGAAAGCACTACTTTGAAATTTGAAAAGCAAAATTGCAACTTGTTTCATCCATCCAAACTTGCTCTCTCAGTCCAAAACAAGTTTTTAAAATTTTGCCCGTGGTTCCCCTGTTGACGCAAAGAAAATAATATTTGGGCCTATTGGAGTACTAGACTTTTAGGCACGAATTAGGTTTACAGTTTCAACAGGCGAGGTAATATCCAACCGCATGCTCCACTGCTGTGGCATAGCGATGCTAATTGTCGCCCGGGGCCGACCATAAAAATGCTTTCTTCTTTCCACTTCTCACATTTGCTTACAACAATATAAAATGAAAGAAAATCATGTATCATGCTTATTATAACTATAAGAAATAACAAACTATCTTGAACATCATAGTCAAATACTCCCAAACTGAAAAGGGTCTTGTTTTTAATTTTCGATTATAGGTCTTGCTTTCTGTGCTTATTCGCCACCCTTCTCATCATTACTTTTCCTATTTTTTCTGCCTTCTTTGCATAGCCTGTGAATGCATGTATGACTACATAAATAGCATAGTTGGCACATGCCAGGCTATGATTCAGTGGGAAAGTTTTATTTTTTGTCATTGCTTGTGAATCAGTTGGGACCGTGGATTGCATGTGTTTTCCGTGGCAACCACGAAGTGCACAGGGCCAATGAAGCCCTGAAGCAACTGAGGTTTGCTTTTTGTCTTACTTGTCAATTTTTTTTACAACAACGGCAGATCTTTTGCAGGTATAACCGTTGCCTTCGTGTTGAAGACTTTTTCTTTTCTGACAGAGACAAAGTATTAGGAAGTACTTTCGACAGGCATTGTTGGGCTGCAGCATGCTGTACCAGACATTTGTCAAACTGGTGGCCCGAGAGCCAAATGTGACCGGCGAAGCTAAAATTTGAAGCCTCAGCCTACTCAGTCTTTTTGGAACAGTAGTGGTTTATACCTGTGTGTAAAGGCGAATGATGGTCTTTGCCATGTTACAACTTTGCTATTTTAGTCAACTTGCTGACCTAAAGTCTCTCAATAAAAAAATTATTCAGTTTTCAGGCTCCTTTCACTATAACATAATTATTATAACGTCACAAACATGCAGGTTACGCATTAACGTAGTTGTTTGTGGAAGAACACTTGAACCTAAGAAAACTTGATTTGAAACAATGCTTCTGTGCGCCAATGTGCACCCCCATCCGATTTACTTTGTTCTTTATTTCTTGTCTTACCTGTTCACCGCAAATTTTGATGTTAGAATGCTTTTATTTCCCTCCCACTGCCGAACCCTCAGTGAAAGTGAGTTTGACAACCTGCTACAGTGTAGCAGAATGAGCGAAGGTCGAGATTAGCGTAGTATCTGACTAGCAGTGAAATGGTGTAGCGCCTACCTGCTGATTTTATTTCTATATATATATTTTCTAGATTTGCTATTTTTTATTGTCAAGTTTTTTATTTCAAAGTTTTTGATAATTTCCATGTTTTTACGTGAAACTGATTTTTCACAACCGTTCCGAATTTCCGTTTTCGCTCCCTCACTTAGAGGTTCCCAACACCGTAGGTCGGTTAGAAAACGCAGTAAGGCCGTAAAGCCTAGCAGCACGTCAGAGTAGCTGATTAGCCATGACGCATTACTTGCTCTCTGTATAGAACTCTCATGAGCAAAACTTTTCTCAAGAGAGGTCCGAGGCATTTCTGAACCTTACAAAGTCGGCGTAACGTGTGAACAAAAAAAAAAACTCACCAGCGTGTTTTACCAGACTGCTTTGAAAAAAACTTCGAAGAAAAGACCTCTTTTATTTGGCTTCTCAAAAGAAAAACTTGTTGGCACTCTCCCACTTCTTTTGAATGTGGATTTTCATAACAAAACTGCTTGCAAAAACAGTTGAAAGATAGTCCTAAGCAAAGTACTCCTAACGTCTCGTTGCAAACCATAGTTGTAGCCAGGGGGGGCAGAGGGGCCATATCCCCCTCAAATTTTTAGAAAATATAGTCATTTTGTGCTTTGAGAGGCGTTTTTCTAAACAAAATAGTATTATTTGACTAAACTCAAACGTTTTGCACCCACCCAAAATTTTCAGCTGGCTACGCCACTGTTGCAAACGTTGCAGAGATTATGCGCTGCGGTTTCACCGGTACACACGCTGTTTTAATTGAATGCAGTACAAACTTTCAACAGGGTAGAGGGCAAACTGTTTTCTCCAGAGTAGCATAACAACAAAGAAAGCTTAGCCACTGACCACTTTGAACGGCTGAATTTTGAACAGCTACTTTATAATTCCGTTTTTAAGGTCCTGCTTCTTGCAAGAATTCATAAAAAAATAACTCAAGCAAAGTCTCGAGACTAAGAGTTCGAGACCGAGACCGAAATCCTTCGAGACCGAGACGAGACCTTCGAGACCGAGACTCGAATAAACGGGCCTCGAGACGTGTCTCGAGACCGAGATCAAGTCTCGAGACTCCATCACTGGTTTCTACCTTTGTGATACTTCACGGACGCGTTTGGTCAACAACTTATTATTATATTAGTCCGCTTGGAAAACGCACTGGAAAATGCGTTTTTTCCAATTTAGAAGGCAATACCCTAGTGGTACTCAGTGGCGTAAGTAGAGGTTTGAGCCAGGGGAGCAGAGCTTAGTTGAAGGGGCCCACTAGCCGAAACTCAGAAAAAGGTTAAGAAACGATAGTGAATCTCTGGATGTCGTGGATGTCCATGCTAGATAAAAAAAACGAAAACACCCCGAAAAACGCTTTGTCCTTGTCAATGGCAACCAGCTGGAGTGTTACAAGGGATTATGCTTAAATTTATTGTAATTAGGTGCTGGCTAATCTCAAACGACATTGAGATATCACGTGGTTATGCAGTGGTGCTGTGCTTTCCGTAAGTGTAATAATGCTTGTTTTACACATGTACAGTAATTTTTGGTGTGCAGACAATTGCGACCAATTCATTTGAGACCTGTTCATTTGAGACCACTTCATTTAAGACCACGTTCATTTGAGACAACTACATTTGAGACCTGTTCATTCGAGACCACATTCATATGAGACCATTTCATTTGAGACCACATTCATTTGAGACCACATTCATTTGAGACCACGTTCATTTTAGACCACAGTCATTTGAGACCACATTCATTTGAGACCACAGTCATTTGAGACCACATTCATTTGAGACCATAGTCATTTGAGACCACATTCATTTGAGACCGCATTCATTTGAGACCACATTCGTTTGAGACCACAGTCATTTGAGACCACATTCATTTGAGACCACAGTCATTTGAGACCACATTCATTTGAGACCACATTCATTTTAGGCCACAGTCATTTTAGATCACATTCATTTTACGCCATGTTAAAGCAAAGCTGTTTTGATTTGCTGTCATCACATTTCATGATCTGCCTTCCAATTCTTTGCGGGAATTAACATTATCTGCTAAAACAGTCGCGTTTGTAAAGATCACGCGTCAAATGTTTTGTTCATACGCAGTTGCATTTCTCTTCTGAAAAGCCACGAGTTTTTTCTCCTGTGAGTTTGTCGACCAACTCAAAACGACAATTTTTTCTCGTCTTTCATTTTTAGTTGAAAACTGAAACTATTGTGGTGCCACGATAAAGGAACGGGCAGGAACGCAAAACATGTAATTCTTTGACGTGGTCTAAATTACATTTTAGAGGGTGCAACGCTCCATTCCAAGCCCGAGGTATGAAGAGTTTTCTGGCCTTTGCCGTGTTTTAAAGTGCGGGCAGAGCCGAATTAAATAATAGGGGGGCGAAATGATTGAGAACCACTGTTGTAGAAGAAAAAACCTTAACTGTCACAATACCTTACTTTGTAGTCTGAATGATCAAACCGGGTCTGTAGTAGTGTAGCGATCTGAAAAGGTCTGAGCTGTAATGAGTAGGTATATAATAAAATATCCATAGCTTTTGTAGCTGTATGTAGTCATGCTGTTAGCAGGGAGTATGATTAATATATGATGTCATTACATATTTAAGCGTGAAATGCACGGCACGCCACTGTGAAGTAGGAATGTTCACTAAAAAACATTACGTTTACAAGCAGAAGCATGTAAGTTATAAATAATTGGTAACGAACTAGCATTGCTTTGCATAGCAGTACATTTTCAGGAGGGTAAAAAAATCAGTGTAAACAAATGTGGACTTTTCTTGAAGTTTTCATCTGTGGAAAAAAATCTGTTTTCAGCACGGTAACCAGTTCCCTCGCTTAATTTTGCTTTACTTTGCGATTCATCACTGCTTATTATGAGTGCAAAAGATAAGAAATCAGAAGTTTTCAGCTATTTCTAAAAAGTCAAATGTAAATTTATTGCTAGGAGTTATACTTTATATTCGAACAAAGGGCTTTTAAACACTTCTTCGCATTTGTGTTAATGCAAATGTGTGCGTGTTTGAAAGAACACATGACAGTCCACTGTGTGTTTTGCGCCCTTTGCATGGTTTACCCTGACATCGCTGTTAGCTGGAATGGTCAAGACTACAACAGAAAAAGCATGCAACGAGTGCAAATGCTCGGACACAAATGTAGTTTTCCAAAGAGCCATTTTATTGACTCTGGTCGTAAGAAATTACAAAAGGTCCTCAGGCATTGATAGTAAAACCAGCGATTGCCCTTCCAGAAATTGTTTATTTTACCGTTATCTTGAGATTCCTTTATGCCAGTAACTATTCGCTTAATCGTCTGAACTTGCGATTGTTGTTTTTTCGCTGATTTCCTCATGGTACGACCGCTGATTGTAAAACAACTAACAGATTAGATTAAAGGATTTGGCATATTTTCTTAGTTTTATGTACTTGATTTAATTCGTTTTCCACTGAACTTGAGGAACACCGAGACAATTGAAATATTAATGTGTGAAAACGAACAGAAGCTGGAGCCACACTCATGAAAACCAAAAGCTCCGGAGCTGGAGCCATGTTCATGAAAAGAAGAGCTCGGGTGTCGGAGCTGTGTCATTTTTACGACCACTTCGCAGCCCTGAAATAATCCACACTGTAGCCGGGCACATAGACCATTCAGAGTAAAAATTCAACAGACAAATTGCTTTAGCAACAACCTCCAACGATTGTCATAGTAAATTGAAATTTGCAAGGAACTAACAAGTCATAATAGTAGAATACTGAAGTTAACTCAATGATCGATTATTGATCAAGCATTTTCGTCCCCGTTTGTGTTGTTTCGCCCCTATCGCCTCCTTTGCTTTTTTCGCCCCCTTGCCCATCACAATCGCCCCCAAGGGGGCGATTTCGTTCACCTTGTGAACCACTGGGTTAGAGAGTGACTCGGCAAGAAACGACCTTAACCAAAACAATAAGAAGCAAGAGATTACAAACAAAAACACCTGAAAAATAACATGTCAATATGGCCAGCCACGCTGAGTGTGAAAAGTGCTTCGAAACTTATGTCGTGATTTCCACCTACATTTTCAGGTGCTCTGGTTAACACCTCTGCTTTAACTTTGCTGCTTGAAAGCTTTGCTGAAAAAAAAAACGATTCAGTCGCGAGGTTTTAGCTAACACCTCCAGATTCTTGCGCTTTGCCTCCTTACAAACTTTGCGCATTTTAGCTCCTGAAGGCATTGCAAATTTCGGCATCGCGCTAGCTAAACACTGTAGTCGCGTTTTCTGCTCTTTCGTTCTACAAATCGATTGATGAAAACCTTTTCTGATGGAACACGCATAGAATATGGTGAAAATGGCTTGACATCACCACTTCCATGTGTTTATGATGTTACACAACGATAGTAGCCACTGGAAGAAAAGCGCGTTTCCACCATACGTTGTCTTTGTGATGAAACAAAGGCCACAGTTCGTCTGGGCAACCTCTAGAGTAGTCGACACAAGAGGTTACGGGAGCGTTTTGATGCTTTATGGTATATAACAATGGTTCGTAACCGGGGCGGCGCGCCACCCCAAGAGGCGTGAATAAATTTCCAGGGGGCGCGAACCCTTACACGTACTGCAACATGGAAAGTTTGATCAATAAATTCACCAATAAATACATTTGTTTGTACAGCTTATTCAACGTCAGGAGTGCTTGAAACAAATGACAATCACTTTAAAACCACTTCTATACACTTAACAGCAATCACAGCAGGACTAGCTTTAGCACGCCAATATTATCGTGTTCGCGACTTTGTGCAGTAGGCGTGATGCACGAGTAGATAATCGTACTCATGTCAAAAGACCAATTATTAGAAAAAAGTTGCAAGTAAAATTAAAATATATTTGCATTGAACAAAAACAAAAATATTTACATTCAGTAGTGATTACAAAAACTGGCAGCAAGTCAAATTCTAGAGATATCAATAGATGTAGACCTACTCACTGCAGCATCGGAACATAAATTTGCATTATTGTATCGCTTCCGAATCACAATTTTTCAAAGGAGTGTTTTATTTAAAACAAATGATTATCATCACGAGGTGCCCCCTTGGGGTGAGGGGCCGGGGTCAATTACCCCTGCTGCCCTCTTGATCCGTCTCTGAGTGCGGGTGCATTTACACACCAGCGTGAGTTACCCCTGGACATGGAAGGGCGCAACCTTGCAAAATTTCAAATGAATAGTCACCTTGGAAAACTTCAGGTCTCCCGCAAAAAAGTGAAAGGCAGATCATAAAAAGTGATACACAGTAAATCAAAACAGCTTCACTTTAACATGGCGCAAAATGAATGTGAACTCAAATTAATGTAGTCTCAAATGAATGTGGTCTCAAATGAATGTGGTCTCAAATGAATGTGGTCTCAAATGAAAAAGTCTCGAATGGATGTGGTCTCAAATGAACAGGTCTCAAAAGAATGTGGTCTCAAATGACCAGGTCTCAAATGAACGTGGTCTCAAATGTCGTTGTCTCAAATGTTGTGGTATCAAATAAACGTGGTCTCAAATTAATGGTCTCAAATAAATGGTCTCAAATGAATTGGTCTCAATAGTCATGGAACCGTAATTTTTATCTTGCGCTCTAAATTATATATGAAACGTATATAGTGTGTCGTGTTTCAAGGCCAGATGTTGTAGCTAAAGATTATTGCATTTTTTGTTTGAGATTGTGTAGGGAAATGTAGAGATTTTTCATTCTAATTGTAGGGAAAACTTGTTAATATAGAGTGGCAACGCTGATCAGAGATGATCACTATCCGGTTTGCCGGTTGGATATCCGGAAGGATAGTGAGTTTGCAACCGGAAAATGATATCCAAAAACTGCTTTCAAACCGGAACCGGATATCCGAACCGGATCCAGATATCCGATCCGTCACTGACTTCACTCTACTACTACAAGGTTGCACTATCATTATATAGGGATAAGTGAACTACGATAATTCGCTTGTGGTGACTATCACAGTGACTTGTTGCTCATGGGCAATATCTAGCGGTAACCATTTATTTTCATGTGGCACCATCTACCGACCGCCACATGTTGAAGCTACAGTATATAAAAAAGTTCAGTGATTTTGCTTAACATGGGAGTAAGCATGCACTTTGGGTAAGCGGAAAGCAAGATTTGAAGAGAGCTGAAATGTTCTGAAACAACTGAACTTAGCTCTAGGTATGCGCTTTTAGACAGACAATGCATTCAAATGTGGGAAAACTGTGTACGAGAGTGGCAAAAGATTTAACAAAGAGTGGCTGATAGAGCTGGAGTGGCTTGCAAAGCAGTATTCTGCTTGTGCTGTGTACAACTTCTGCTAACTGTGCAAAAACTAAGATAACTGCCAGCTGTTATAGAGCATAATGCAGTGAAATATTCTGGACCACAAGAAATGAAAATGTACTGTTTTGGGAGGATGAATTTTGTAGTGAGTAGTGGTTCATAAATCTGTCACTCTACTTACTGCTAAACTAAGAAAACAGAAATTGAGTTTGCAGCATCTCTTTGACGGCAGTACACAACGTAACTGTTAATCAATTACGTGAAACAATAAAAAGTATTGAAAAAATAGCGTTAAATGGTATGTTTTGTTTATTGATATAAATTTGGTATGTTTTTTGAATAGATTTGGTATATTCGTTGTAAGAAGGGCTGGCAACACTGATTCGGACTCTGCAGAGCAGAGATGAGCATTGGACTGGACTTGGATTTGACTGGATCCGGCCTATGCCGAATTTTGTTGAATCTGGTTGGAACTAGACTGTATATTGCTTCATGAATTTAGGATCAGGACCGGAATTGGACTGAGTTAATGAAAAAGAATTGCGTGATATTTGTTATTAAAAAGCTGTATTTTGTTAATTTTTTGGACTTTATTTGGACTTGGACTTTTCATTTCAAATATGTTTGGACTGTAGTTGGACTTGGACCGAGTTTTGAAAATTCTGGATTGGATCTGGATCGCAAAATATGCTAGTCCGCTCATCTCTGCTGCAGAGACGAAAAGCGGGCTTGAGTTGAGTGAGTGGCTAATGGGTTACGCTGAAATCGCAGTCCTGAAATCACAGTCTTAGGTGCTTTTGTGTTCGCGATGCATGAGTGCGCTTGTCTCTTCAGGTATTCATTGTTCTCAGCGGCAGCCCAGCCTGTAGACTTTGGATTCTGGGCTGCATTAGCCAGGAAAGATAGCAAGTGCATTGTTTTTATCGATAAAATAATGGTTCACACAGCCTATAGATCACAGCACTGCGTAGAATATAGGCTAATGTGGAAGCTACAGCATCATATAAAGCAAATTTCTACACAAGCACGGTAAGCAGCAACATGAACTGAACATTAGAATCATCATTGATTTACACTCGTGACTGTACTAGTAGTAGTTCCTTTTTGTCACCAAGGATGATGAAAGACCATGAGGATGAGGTCAACTTCTCTAGTCTACAGTACGAAACCTGCAATACAACTTTCAGTACTATCCAGGGTTGCCAGTTTGGCTATTTTGAGGCCAAATTTGTAATTTTTGGCCTTTTTTCAACTCCTTTGGACTTTTTTCAAAAATGAAAAAAGGCCAAATGGAATTCGGCTTTTTTTGGCCACATAGATTTTTCATGTCAATTTGGCGGATTTAGAGACGATTTTGACAGGTTTCTGGGCACTGGCAGATTTCTAGACACTTAAGTGTTTCTAAACACAGAATGATAAATTTTCATTGGAAACTCTGCACAAGAATTTATAATTTTTTGTTTTGCTATTACATACATGCTCATAAATTTGCACTTTCAAGTTGCTCTTCAGCAAAACCAAAAGTTTCGAGAAGTTCATTAATGGAGTGAGCTTTATTCTTTTTATGTACTTGCATTTCAAAACTGCATTTGTGTGTTTTAAAGGTGTCGTTATATATTTATCGTGTATTTGGCTTTTTTCGGTGCTATAGCATTTGGCTTTTTTAAGGGTTGATATGACCTTTTTTGCTTATGACTACCTGGTAACCTTGGTATTATCATAAGTAGTCAGTGAAAAGAAAGGACAAGGTGAAGGTGATAAAAACAAAGACATGTAGGTAATACTGTATTATTAGGCTGTATTCACAGATGAGTGCATGCCTATTTAATGTGCACATAGTTTTCATGATGAGATATTCCATTTCACAGGTGTAGAGAGAACAAACGCTGAAATTAAGTACATTTGTTAGACAATTCAAATGTTTATATGACAAAAAAAGGTGGAAAAGTATCAAATGATGGACAGATGAAAAGGATTAACCCCCATGACTAAAGGGAAACTTTACAGTGTCTCATTGTTAAGTATAAATAAAATGGAAGTGTCTAGCCGTACGGCGCCATATGGCTAGCTTCTGGGGCTAGCCGTACGGCACTCTCATCATGGCGCACTGTGATTGGTGGAAGCAGTGGTGCGTAGCGGTGCGACATGGTTGTCAATGAGAAGAGCGGTGAAGAGCATCTTTGCGCTGAAGCGTGTTAGGGTTAGCTGTTCAGAGTGCCGTACGGTTAGCCCCAGAAGCTAGCCATACGGCGCCGTACGGCTAGACACTACTAAATAAAAATAAAATATATAGCAAAACACATGGTGATGCACACATGACAAGTATTATTATTATTATATATATGATAAGTATAAAATATATAGCAAAACACAGATGATACAGTGCAAGATGCCAGCGGCAACAGGCTTGGCAGAAAAGAAGTAAACACGAAAGATAAACCCTAAAGCTAACTCCTAGCCCCAAACACTAACCCCTAATGCTAACCCTAACTCCTTTATGCTAACCCTTAATTCTTATCCCTAAACCTAATGCTAACCCCTAAACCTAATGCTAACCCTTAAACCTAATGCTAAC
>Ga0210059_1010297_pt1 | contig 14465 bp, 10 predicted proteins | sample Ectturendosymbi2_FD_188042 | JGI IMG/M metagenome (GOLD analysis project Ga0210059, IMG submission 188042) | Ecteinascidia turbinata endosymbiont from Florida, USA - Sample 2 (SPAdes) (version 2) | ecosystem: Host-associated > Tunicates > Ascidians > Unclassified | place: Key West, Florida... | reverse complement strand
TGTTTCAAACTTGCGCATATCTGTATTCAAGTAACTTCACTCCACAGGTGTAATAAGCAAGGAATCAATCACAGATTTTTATTCCTTGCTTATTTCACCTGGGGAGTGAAGTTACGCGAATCGTGAACCCAACAGTTACAACCATTTGGGTGCGTTTTACGTGAGATGTTTCGCTCGTGTGTGTCAGATATTTACAGCCGTGGTAAGAGAGTTACAACGTGGTCCTCACGTTGTGCTTTAAAGTCTTTATGCCGCCACGCATACTATATAGGTGCAGTGTGTTTGTTTTTTTGCAATACAGATAAGAAGACACAGATGTGATTCTTATGAACAGCGTAGACCATGTGTTGTGTCAAAAATTTCAATTGTGGCGATTTCGGTTGGTTTGCCTGTGGCAGTTAACAATCCTGTTCTCGCCAGCCACGTAGGATTCCAACAATTCCGTGCAATTTACGCTTTTGCGTCGAAGGCAGCAACAAACGCAGTGATCGTGGGCACTTCAGCAATGATTGAAAACTTTTTAATGACCGTACTTTCAGAGCATAATTTTCCGATTTTCGTGAATTGATTGACGCTTTCCTTTTTTTTCCGCAAACCTTTCACAAGAGCCCCCTTTAAAACAGCCTAGGGCCCTGCAAACGATGTAAAGTATTTGTATCAGGTTTGCTGTTTTAGGGTATGTAGATTGCAAATACAGTTTTAGCAAGTAGGCTAAAGTATGAGGTGTTAAATTTAGACTACTCAAGTTGCATTGCCTGAACCACTTTCGGATACAGTGCAAGTTGCCGTACGTAGCCTGCAGCCTAACGCTTTTTGGTTGATTTTGAAACGGTGGTTTTCAGAATGTACTGTACGTTTTTTGTATTTTTAAAATGTACAATACAAGGTGGGCCAAAAGTAGACGTGCTCTTGATTGCTTTTTTATGTTAATGGCTGAAATTTTGGGAGGGTATTGACAAATACTGGATCGTTCCGGTAAGAAAATTATTCTGCTTTCACCACTGTTTGGAACACAGAACCTTCACCAACTTTGGATGTAGGAGACGTTGAACTCAAAATGAAATGGGTTTCGTTATACTTGAAAAAAAACGTAAAAAACGTAAGCTATAAATGCAATCCAAACCTTTTGAGAGAACATTTGCAAGAGCATTCGAAAATGTTTCAGATTCCACACTAAATTCATACTTTACGCCAAAATGCACATTTTAGACAATACCACACAAACGTTTGGATGTGGGGCACAAAGCAAAGGGGCCTAGAACCACCACTCCCCTGATGGCGAAGGGACAGCTGAAGGAGTCAATCACAAAATGATGGTCTTTCCACTTTTCTCATCGTTGAAAACGAGCATTTTTGTAACCATTTTTAACCAGCAATAAAACTGCTGATGGAGATACACAGGAAAAGGTATACCGAGCCTAACATTAGCAATGAATGCTTAGTGGTGAATTTCGTTTGTTAAATATTAGCAATATTGATGCATGCAGACTTTTCCGAGAGTCAAACTTTGAATCAAGTTTGCGTTTTATACAACAATCCTTTTGTCGTTTCATCACGATTTTCGTAAAATGAACCAACAAGAAAGACAGCAGATATGTGCTCTGTGTCGGTTTTCACGTTACTTGACTTTTTTTTCAATGGAAGGTAATCTCTCTCTGGAAAGTTTTGTTAAATTACCGAATGCCTGAGATCACTGGACAAAGTGAATTTCGGTAGCTTAAATTTTACACATGCAGCTAAGTATAGGCAACTGCAAACAAGGTACGAAAAGTTTGCATCTGGTAAAGTTAACAACCGATTCTATTTTACAACAATGTGGGCAAGATTGACGTCAAATGTTGACACACTGACGATAAAAACATGTGGTGTTGGTCTCAGCATTCGAATTCTTTTTTTATGCAGGCAGGTAAACAAATAATGATGCAGTGTTTGTTCTCGTTGTTTCACCCACATAGCGTTAGGTGTTTTACCCTCGTGTCGTTCGGTGTTTAACCCACATAGCGTTCGGTGTTTAACCCTCGTGTCTTTCGGTGTTTAACCCACGTGTCGTTCGGTGTTTAACCCACATGGCGTCGGTGTTTGAGTCATGTGGTTTTGAAGGTTTCATTTTTGCTAAAGTTGAAACTTCCTTAATACTATTTTCTGCATTGTTTAAGTCACATTGTACCACAATCAAGTTATGTTTATCTTTGTCAAGCAACTTGTTTGGCCCAAAGTGTCTTTTTGCACAAAATAACTGTCGAAACAGGGAAAGTAAAAATCGCAAATGCAAACACCAACAGCAATATCATTAAAAAGCAAATACAAAATGAATAATTTAATGAATGAATAGAATTGCAAAACAATTAAAAGCTGTAGTTTTACTTCAAGCTTTCGGGAAAGCAACAGGCTGGGCTTTCCTGTCATGATTTTGCAACGATTCGGACACATATCTGTTCTGCAATTGGCCTCAGATAGTTTTTCAGTTTTATTGAAAGCAATCATATAGCAACGGGCTGTTTTCTACTATTTACTTTCCGAATCTTGTATTTTGATTTAATCTTCTTAGTCTGAAGTTCGCTTACTTTGTATGATTTGTGTTTGTGCTTCAGCACTTCACGCGAAAGCATTGTTTGCGGATTTCAGGACTGAGGATGTGTGGTGCTAGATGGAATCGATTCGTGGAATCGATTGGTGGAATCAATTTCCTGTCAAAACATTTGCTGATTGACTCGACTGTGTCACCATTATGGGCACAATTTTCACTCATCCTTGTTTGCATCTGTTTAAACTCATAAAAACGTGTTGATTTTCCAGCATCATCGGTAAATTTTTGAACTGTAACCCTTGCTACACCGGGGTCTCCCGCATCGCATAATTTGAAACAGCAAAGTATAAGTGGGAGGCGCATTATAATATCATTGTTTATGTTTGGAAACTAAGTGCAATGAAAAAGTTGCACAGATTGAAAGTTCGTAACACATGTAGGAAATTACGTCGAGAGCATGTGGCGCCGCAGCGGAGCCACTCGTTTTATGAACATCTGGGAAAAGAATGATTGTTCTCACGACTCTTACCTTTGTTAACGAGGTGAACTTAGAACGACGTTCAAACTAAGCAAACACAGAACTGTATAAAAATGCTTCTGCATCAACATGAGAAGCATTTCTGTTGGAAACTCGCAGCAAGATCCAATCGAAAAAGATGATTTTCTATTTCCTTGCTCTTGTCGCCCTCGCATCAGGTGAGATGATTTAATTGCTACTTACAATGGGGATTTCACAGTAATAAAAAGTAATAATGTTGCCCCTTTTCGAATTACTCGCTTGAGTATTGTTTCAAAACAGTTCAAGACAGGCTTCTGTAAAAAGAAACAAAACGGGTTCAATAAGTAATATATCAAGAAGGGATAGTAAAAGACGTATAGCTACAAAACTCAACGAAATTTAAAGGAACCAAGTCTGAAACAACAAGAAATTTGAACTTTGAAGTAGAGAATTGTCGAAGCAGTGACGCTAAAGGAAAATATTTACAGGGAATAATATTTACGTGGAGAGAAACTATAGTGACGTGGTTGTGCTTGTATACATCAAATTCTCCATACTAATTTCGTCCTTGATTGTTGTATGCAGGGTTGCTGAGTTGGAGGCAAAATGTCCGACTCCGATTCCTAGCTTCCAAAATTTCCGACTCCAGACTCCGACTTCTTAAAGATTTGATAACAAAACGTTGGGAGCTTTCATAGAGATTTAATAACAAAACTTTGACAGTTCGTGTGAACCACGTTTCTTGCAGCACTTAACAACTCCATAACTCGCCAGTCGATTGTGCTTGAACTGTTCAAACCCTTAAAAGATGCGACGAGTGTTCTAGTGTGGATTAAAAAATTGGGAAAGTTTTAGGTTACGTTTTTTGTGGGTGACGTCATAACTGGGGTAGATTATAGGCCTTTTCGGCCGAGGCCATTAGGCCCTGGGACCCAACCGCAAGAGCCAATATTTTGACTCATGTTTTTAGTTAAAACTAGCCTATACTCTGTGTTTTTTGAGCCTTTGATTGGCTTTCTATCGTTTCTGGTTCAAAAGCTATGAACTATACTGTCTTAGAGTAATGGTTAAGTTTTCTTGCTTGAAGGTTTGTAAAATTTCTGTTTGGTTTCTTGCACGCATCATATTGATCGGTAATTACTGCAGAGGTGTGCCCTAAAGGGTTGAGTGAAGATTATCATTGCGGGCTACTTCTCTTTCATAAAGGTAGAAACGCCAGGTTTTGATTATAGGCCGCCCAGCATGCTCATTTCTTTCTTGCATGATGATCAGGGCAAATTTCTGCAATTTTTTTGTACAGCTTCCTAAATACTCAAAATATATATAGTTCAATGTTTTGAGCTGTTTCCAAGAACTTATTGCAACGTTTTGCAACTTTGTCGATTTTTGCATGCAACGTTTTGCAACTTTTTCGATTTTTGCATGCAACGTTCTGCAACGTCTTCGATTTTTGCGGGCAAAATAGGTTGTGTCAAGTCTTTCGCAGTCAAATGTGCGCATAAATGCAACTTACTGCTCATAAATGCAACTTTCGCCGCAAACAAATGTAACTTTTTCACTTTTTTACTGCAACAAAAACTTGCCTTAATGATGATGCATTTGGGATAGCTCAGGGAAGAATCGTAAACATGTCACGATTTCATTTCATAGGCGTATTCTTCCGGGACCATGGCCGTGTTTGGAAGACAAAGGACACTTAACCAGCAATAAAACAAGCAAGCTTTTTGCAGACTCATCTTGGGAGTGAGCCTGCCCATGTCGTGCTTCTGTTTTTCTATTGCTTTTGTCTAGTGGTTTTTCAATTGCAAATTAGGATTTTTTGCGATATTTCTAAAGACAGAAAAACGAGAACTACAGATCGCAACATGGCCACCCCGAGAGAGTTCTGCGCCCTAGGCAAGCATCAATGTTTACGCCGCCGTTGCACGTTGCAACGAAACATTCGGGACATGGAAACCAAGAAAAAAGCGGATCCTGTGTCCCCTGACGGCTGCACTATACGTGGCCACCTAGTTGACCCAGTGAATGGCCCGGCCCTGGGACGCAACTTTCCATAACTCCATTCGAAAATCCTGGCGACTCTACTGTGAAAATAATAACGGCTTTTGAACGTTGTGCAAAAATGTTTGCTAAAAAAAGCAGAATCTTAATCCGTTTTGAATTATTGTGTCGCCTGACAGGCTGCTTTGATTTTGTTTAGAAATCAGCATGAAATTCCCAGACGTCTAATGCAAATAAGAGCAATTCTTCTTCCAGTGTTTTGGTGTGTTTGCACGTGCGCTACGGTGTTTTAAAACAGCTGACGAAACAGCCATTGTGGACTAGCACACATGTCGTGATGTAGTTGCTGCAAAGGTCTGTCTCAATTATTAAATGTGCTTCTTGTTTTCTTTTGCAGGGCACGCAACTCCTTCGGTCAGTCACTTGAAGGACATACCCAGAGATTTCCACAACAATCGTATAGTTGGGGGAACAGAGGCCAGTCTTGGGGAATTCCCGTGGCAGGTGGCGTAAAAACAGACTCAGAGTTTTACGCTTGAATAAGCATGTTGACAATTCGAGCCTAAAAAATTACGTTTTTCTTTTTTCTTATAAACCAGTGCGAGTCTATTTTGAGTGGGTATAAATGCAAAAATCACACCCCTAGAAATAACCTGGGGTGTGGTATTACCCCTACCCCTATGGCCGCAAAAAGATGTTTGAGGCTCTTTACATGTTGTCACTCAGCGCAGTTTCCAACGATCTACAGTATATTTCGATCTATGAGTACTTTCATATTTATTCAATCGATATTGATGATATCTCGTACAATTTAGAAATAGTCTACAATACACTCTTTTCTGTTCTACACAAGGATAAGAAACAATTTATTGGGTAAAGCAACAACCGCTATGTGGTTTTCACAAGACCACAAAGTAAATTGTTGTGTTTTGATGCAAAAGGAAACTTCCACCTCATTATTCTGGATTTATGAAGTTCTTTTGCTTCATACATGTAATCCACCATTTTTTGAAGTCGGTCACTTTTTCTTACGAGGCTATCAGTCTATTTGAACATAATCAAACTACAGTTTGACGTCACCATTGTAATACCGTTCATCCAGTTTCAAGCAAAGTGCTGATCCAACAGACACTTGTATTTTCTGCAACCTTCTGGAAGGATCGCTGACATACCCACAAAGCCTCTTTGCTCTGCATACAAAATTTGAAAACGGTTCGTTAAATCAAAAAACTTCGAGGGTCAACGTGTCTGAGTACTCACTTTGACTTGGAACGCTAAAGGTAGCGATGTGTGATGCTTGGGGAAAAAGCAAAATGAAAACATGTTGTTATTGAAAACAAGGAGAACTGTTTGATGCGTGGATTTTTATGTCAAACGAGATTGTTTTCACTTTCAGGCAACTCTTATCCGCACCTCAGGAAGTCACTTTTGCGGGGCATCTTTGATCACAACTAACCACGTGATGACCGCGGCTCACTGCTCTGTGTCTGGGTGAGCATATGAAAATTGTGACCGTGTTCTTGTTTAAACTAAACATTTCACAACCTTATTTGCATAAATATATCACAGTAGCTTTAAAGTGAATGATGCCTAAAATGGCTATTTGGCGAATGTTTTGGAAGGGTATGTCTGTTTTGGAAGGAGATAGCACAATCCAGGAATCACAATTATCCCACAGATGGCCGGAATTTCACCGGTCTGACCGGTATTTTACTTCAAATTTAGTAGAGGCCCGTAAGAAGCCGGTGTTTTAAAAACTAGTGCTTGAAGCCGGTATTTTAAAAATAAATAATTTGCAGTAACTGCAAGAAGAGTTAACGCAGAACTTCTAAAATTATAATGATTCCAGTAATGAATCTTGTCAGGACAGTTCCTTTAGCGAAGTTCATATAAGGGTAGATTGTTACTTGTGGCTTAACACAAAACATTCATTGTCTCTCCGTTTTCCCCCTTCCTTATACTTAGCATCTTCCGTAGTCTTAAACGTGATAACGTGATTTGCACGAGCATTTCTTTTGGCAATTAATCGTGTAACCGGCTTAGGTGGGGTTGTTGTCTGAAATTCCACCGTAGGCTAATGCAGGCCGAATGCAGTAAAAACATAGAAATGGACATAGGACGACAGTGACATTGCAGAGAATAGCGAACCTTTCCCAATCACGCTAGCTGCATTGAACAGACACATTATTTCATCACCGGAATATAACTATCTCAGGGGCCAGTGAACCACACGGGAAGTCATCTCTCAGCCAGTGTTAGTTGTCCAGAAAGTAGTGAGGAATTTTTTGAAGAGTTTCAGGTGAGCTAGAAAATCTTCTATTGCAAACTGAAGTGAATGTAGCACGCAAGAAATCATTAGCTGTGTTATGGTGTTCATACAGGTAATACTGCCGAAGAAAAGCAAATACCATCAAATTGTACGGAAAGATGTTCACTTCAGAAATTGATATACAACATTAAAATAGGAATTTAATTAAGTGCATTATTTTTTTTTAGTTTAAGAAAACGTCTCCGTTCACATTAAACACTGCTGTTATCGTTTTTCATTTAAACAGGTTAGTTTGCCAATGCTTAGTATAGGGCTATAGACTATGTTCACAAAGCGTACGCTTATACACTGTTTGAAACATTTTCAAACCAACCCTTGTGGGAGTTACATCAAATTGAACAGAAAATATCACGAAAGAAATGCATTGTCAAAAAAGCGTCCTTTTCAAAAAATGTTATTCGAGAATCCCGTGCCATTAAATATGCGCTTTCAAATCCAGCCTAGGCCTGTCGCGTCACTTTTGACAAAATGGCCGGTATTTTTACAAAACGCGTCTGGCAACCCTGTCGGTGAAGTGTGAGGTTTAAAAAAAAACAAGTTTTTGTACAATGCTCACACAAAACAACAAACAAGACCGAGACATATTTGCCTTGGAAACACTTTCGTGCGCTCCTATCTTGTTGCGAACGTTCGGCTGGTCGAGTCAGTCTTTCGTGAGAAATGCGTTGTGGTACAAAAGGCAAGGTGATATAGTAAAAAGAAATTCCGATATGCAACTGCTTGACAACACTGATAGTCTGTGTCTGAAATGTCCGCAACTGAATCACGTTCAACCGAGCCACGCACGTCCAAAGGATGTAACCTTCACCGGTCTACATGGACTTATGCCTATGTATTCCACATTCATCTCGAAATCCATGGTTTACTCACCTAGTTCCTTATATGTTATACTTAAGTCGTAGGGGCTGTTTGGTTAAACTGTGTGGTTTTCTCAATTTCAGCACAAGGGTTGGACTTGGAGCACTTGATTACAGAAACCCTGAACAGCTGATTAACATGGCAACATTTACTCCTCACCCACAATATAACTCCAACACGCTCGACTACGACTACGCTGTAATCACTCTGTCCTCGACAGCCACTCTCGGGGCAAACGTAAGTGAACGTTTTTCGCACGTCGATATAGTCGATACTTTCGGTTTTTGCACAATTTTTACAAATATTAGGCATTTTTTCACAGGCTCACATTTTGCGTTACTACTGTTTTAAATCATCAGAATTTCTTTTTATCTTTGTACGTGCTTTAATTGTTTTGACATTGCATTTTTAAAGTTGGAATGTTTTTTTCAAATAAAAAAAAGTTTAATTTTGAAATCTATGATTTTAACTACAAATTGATGTCAGGTGCACGTGAAAACGTGTTCCAAAGTATGAGATAGTTTACCAATTAAAGACCTTTAAGCAATTACCAAATACATAATTACTGACTTTGTAACAATGTAAGATCGTAAGGAAAAGGGTTATCTGGAAAATTATTTTTACGAACCCGTAGTTATTCTGAAAGTGCTCCCATCTTCCTTGCTTCTTACGTTTTACCACAAAACATGTAGAAAGCACTCAAACATCAGGGATTCTCTTCCTGAGGTTGGATTCACTCAATACACTGGGCGATTAACCGAAAATGATGTCAGTCTGTCAGAATCACAGCATGTTTTCTGGGATGTGGAGGCAGAACCGTCGCCAGAAAGTCATCAATAGGGGCCTTAACATTTGTGCCGGAGGGCTTTACGTTCGTGCAGGAGGGGCTTGACATTGAAATTTGACAAAAATCCTACTAACTTATAGTGTTTCATATTTCAATTTGGGGAGGCTTGAAGCTTTGTTTTGGGGGGTAAGCCCACCAAAGCCCTCCGTGGCGACGGGACTGTGTTGAGGTTAGCAGAGACGACTTTGCTGACAGCCAGTAGCGTAATTAGAGGTTTGAACCAGGAAGGGGATAAACTTAGCCGAAAGGGCTACACAGGCCAGCCTACACGGGCCATTACGCAACACTCATAAAAAGTTACAAAATGATAGTGAATCCAGATCTCGTGGATGTCTGTACTAGTTAAAAAAACAACCTACTGAAAACCAAAAGAATACTAGCTGTTAGAATATCAGCTGAAGGGGGCCCAGTTTTTACGTTTAGCTTGCCAGAGAGGCGGGTCGCCCCCTGCCCCGGTGGTTACGCCACTGCTGGCAGCGATCATTGCCTTTGTGATTAGGGAGAACTTTGCATTGACAAACTCACAACATGAGCAATGGTACAGCTGTGCAATATGAAAACTTCTTAGTCTCTAATATTATAAATGTTGTTTGTGGTTTAGTTTTATGAAGAGTTTACTTTTATTTATTACTAAAATAGTTTTTCTGCATCTTCACATTTATGATGCTGTAACTTTTAAATGATTGTAATGTAAGTGTTCAATAGCAAGCCATGTCTATTTTCTATTTATGGAGACAAAAGTATTAGGTAGAGATCTCTTTAGAAGGAACGTATGAAAAAAAAAGTTTTTATTTTTGGAATTCAGGCAATTGAAGCATAGCTGTTTGATTTTCCCACGCACTTACAAAAATTAAAAGTTTCTATTTTGTCTCGCCGAGGGAAATATTTGGAATATATTGCATTCATACAACAAATAACCCTGGCCCATTTTGCTGAAACAAACTTTTTACAGGTATGCAAGGATTACGGAACTATCGTTGCAATTTCCTGATTTAGGCCCTTTTTAATGGCATTTATTCATTTGAAGTTTCTGAATTTAATGATAACTTTGAATCTTTGTGACCAAGATGCTGCTGTGATTACACATGAAATTAATAAAGGCCTTTGAGATTGCGCATGTTATTATCAAAATTTGGGTTCGTCACAAAAAACGGTTGATACTATTGAAGTAAGATATTCACATGCAGCGACGCAAACAAGTCATGTCTTGTTCAAACCTCCTTTTGTAGCTTGTGTTTTGTTTACAATGGCAACCACGGTTAAGCGTATTTAAATTATTTGTGTTTTACAGGTGAACACAATAAAGTTGGTAGAAGCAGGGAAAGAATACACAGGAACAGCGAGCGTCTCTGGATGGGGATACACCACTCGAATCCGTGAGTTACTGTTTTTGCGATGCGACAGATTTATTTAGCGACATTTGGCGGAAAGCCGAAGCCTAAATAATGCTTTTTGTCGGGGCGGTTCGGGTGAATGCTCCCCGCAATGAGCACTACGGCAATTCAGTGACCGTGAGTCGAACACCTAACCTTCCATTTGATAGGCAGACACTCTGTCACTGAGATAATCACCACCTCAGTGAGTGATTTGATTGTGTACTTTACGTATCTTCACGCTTTGGTTAAATAAATCGCTTTTGCACCCAGAATATTGTTTTTAGATACTCCAAAATTTATGAATTAGTTCGTCCGAAATTGAAATCAAAGGTCATCCATGGTTTAAACTTTCAATAGTGGGTTTCAATTCGATCACTCTTGAAGTTTCAAAACGGTACTGTAAAATTTCCAAGTAAGACGAGAGGCTTCCACTTACCACGTTCGTGCTCGGTCGCCATTTCGTCCCGACGCCAATGCTCACTCTAGCGGTCTGCTCATTTGGGACGAATACGAATACCGCGGAACTCTTCCCCAACGAGACAAAGAAAAGAGTAACACCGAGAAAATGGCAAAAGCACGTTTGGGTCTGATGCCTTAGATTAGTGGTTCTTAGTTTATGCAACCACACCACGTCTTATTTCTTAGCTTGATTGTCACTTACTGCTCAGGCGAAAGGTCCTTTTCAAGATTCAAAAGAATTAAAAAAGAATTAAATGGTCGCAATGTTCCAGGAAAGGTTGTCCACACTAAGCATTCGGTGCATTAAGAGTGACAAACTTAGGCAAACAAATTGTAATGAATTCTTAGATAATTTTGTGATGAAGGCAGGACAAAACCTTTTTGATTGTTTACTGTGTTATGTTCAGCCTTATATGATTCGATCATTGTAGCTTTTTGTTTCTTTATACGTATTTCAATAATGACAGCATAAGCGAAATTTAAAGCTGTCCAGTCGCCACGGTGGTTATTGGTGAACTCAGCCCTTCCAAATTTATATATGAAACACTACTAATCAGTAAAGATTTTATCAAACTTTCAGAATCAAGTCCCCTTGCGCAAATTTAAATCCCCTATTCAAGACTTTCTGGCAACGGTTCTGGTTTTTAAACCTCACATCTTTTCACGCGACAGTTTAGTTGCGTTCGATTCTTACATGTCTTAAAAGTAAGAAACACGCGAATCGTGTACTTAACAATTACAATCGTTTGAGTGCGTTTTACGTGACGAGTTTTGCTCGTGTGTGTGAGATTTTTACAGCCGTGGAAAGCGGCTTGCAACGTGGTCCTCACGTTGCGCTTCAAAGTCTTCATGCCGCCACACATGCTGTATAGGTACAGTGTGTTTTTTTTTAACACAGATAAGAAAAAACAGATGTGATTCTTGTAAAAGACGTAGGCCATATGTTTTGTCAAAAACAATTGTGGCGATTTCGGTTGAAATACCGGTGGTAGTTGATAATCCTGTTCCCGTCAGCCAAGTAGGATTTCAATAATTTCGTGCAATTTAACGCTTTTGCGTCGAAGGTAGCAACAAACGCAGTGATTGTGGGCACTCCAGTGATGATTTGGATTTTTTTACTGACCACAGGCTACTTTCAGAGCGTCATTTTTGAATTTTCGCAAATTGATTAACGCTTTCCATTTTTTTCCTTCGCAACAGTGGGTGAGGGGGGCTCACAAGTGCATAAGCCTAGGGCCTCGCATCAGTTAAATCCGGTCCTGCATAAAAGGCATAAAATTTAATACCAATGTATTGGATCAGAGCTATCATCGATCGAACGGTACAATGCAGTCATAAGTAGTTGCAACTCAGTTGTAAAACATCGCCACAACCTGAAATATAAGTGAATCACATTCAGTTACGAAATACACACACTCACACACAGATATAGAGGACACTTTCGTGCAATTGCTCTTTCTAAAGGGCCAACCCTTCCAAAGTTTTGCTCATTTTCCAGCCTAAGCTGATAAATCAACCAACGCATACAGATTCCGGCTGACTTGAATCATCAGCAAAAACATGGAATGCGGTTGAAATGTTGCGCGTGTCGCAGAAGCAGAGGTAACCAGCAGAAAGATGCGTTGACCAGCAAACATAAGTTGAACAGCTCACTCGCCCGAAAACAAAAAGGAAATGTCCTCAGTTACGTGTTCAGATGATAATCTAGCGCTTCTATGACATGTAAACGAACGAAGATAAACGCTAACAATTTAGGGCAAAGGTGGGGAACCTGCGGCCCGGGTCAAAATTTAATACGGCTCGCATCAGAATTTCGGTTACCCAAGTTAGGACAAAACATTGGCTCAAAACGAAACTCCATGACAAGCAGACAGTAAGTCAAGAGAAGCCTCTTCCACTTCTTGCCATAAGTTTCTCTTTTTTTTCCTTTGAAAGAAAGTTAGAATTTTAAGACAAAATTAATTAATTTTTGCGGCCGGTCAGCGGTGTTCCACAATTCACGCAGATCGTGATTGCAATTGCAAACAGGTTACTCATTCTTGATGTAGGGTGTTACAGTGAGGCATGATCGTATCTTGCAGCCACAATGCTGTTCCCCTTGGGCCAACCAAAGATAGAGTCGAACCAAAGACCCTCGGCATAACTGCAAAATAGATTACACGCTCGACCAGGTTCACTCTACAAATACTGCTACGAATTCAACTTTATATGTGGCCAATCACCACGCCACACCACGTCCTTTCTTCACGAGCTCAAGAGCTTTCACAAGCTCTTTATTTGTGTCAGGGCGACGCAGCATTGCGACTGCAACACATACGACACTGGGTTGTGCTTGAGGAAAAGCTGAAAAGGCTTGATAGGTAGCACTTTGTCCGTTGTTGCACTTGGAACTGCTAACGCTTGCAGGATGCCATTCAAAGGTTTCCCATTTTTTAGATGGAGAATTCTATACTGTAGGTAAATGTGCAAACTGAGATTCAACGGTGTTCTTGAAAAAACTAAGTGAAAGCAGATTTGAATAAGTAAACTAAAACTCTACGTTCACTGCAAGATTTCGAGGAATCAGCCGACTGGCCTCTGCTTTCATTGCTTTGCAATGGTTCGCTCTTGCATACAGCATATCTCTGTACAAGCGATCTGTCTTCACAAACAAGACGCATTCGGCCTATGCTTAATTCTTGATTTAAAAAGTCACTTACTATAACCTTTTGATGACCATTAGGTTTTGCCAGCAGAGACCAACAATTTGCGTGCTACAACGAAGACGAAAATGATAAAGTGTTGTGGTCGATTTACCTACATTCCTTCATGAGTAGAGTCAAGTTAAAAGATGTTGTATTACTCATCAAACATTTTTTGAGCAATTGACTTTGGTGTGATGGAGTCCGAGCCTGTCACAAAAACTATTCGAGTATCTTTGAGTCAATGGAAATGTCCACTCCAATCACTCTCGAGTCAGATAAGATCACACGTAATAAACATTTTGTTGATTTAAGACTGGATTCGTATTTGCACACTACGTCACAAACTGGTTTAAAAATCCATAAGAAGCCAAATCTTTTCTCTAAGAGTGTGTCTCGAATTGAGCTATAAACGAAATGTTCACAATGCGTTATTCGTTTTACAGTGAGTCAAAGAAACTGGTGGCCCAAGTTGAGTGTTGCGAAACAATTGAGTGAAAATGTAATTTAGTGATGTGCAGAACGTATGTATGTTGAATACAATCACATTCACAACCGTGTACCTGCCCACTAACAACTGCACTTACACTCTTAATTTACAGTTATCCAAATAATGTGATGTTGCTTGGTTTGCGGGATTACAAATCAAACAGAAATTTATTTGTTTGACTCACCGCAGCCAAACCTTTTTCGTTGATGATGATTTTTGCTCACGTTTGTCTCAGTGATAGGCATTATCTTCGATACACCCCGAGTCCTCGACAACCGGGACGCTCTGTAACCTGTTAGGAAACAAATTTATTTTTCCTTTTGCAGTTCAGTCAACACCGATCAATCTGCAAAAATCTGACATCCCTCTGGTGTCTGCTGCTGATTGCCAGAACATTT
>Ga0210059_1010296_pt1 | contig 14465 bp, 8 predicted proteins | sample Ectturendosymbi2_FD_188042 | JGI IMG/M metagenome (GOLD analysis project Ga0210059, IMG submission 188042) | Ecteinascidia turbinata endosymbiont from Florida, USA - Sample 2 (SPAdes) (version 2) | ecosystem: Host-associated > Tunicates > Ascidians > Unclassified | place: Key West, Florida... | reverse complement strand
TATCATCTTCAGTGCATAGCAATAGAACTGCAGTGATCTTGCTGCAGGTTCTTATTGGTTAATCAGGAGAAAAGCGCTGTAAAAAAGGAAAAAACGCAAAAGGCTGTTTCGGTAGTGAATAGCACAGAAAGATGATATGATAACATTTGTTATCGAAACGTTTGCAAGATGTCAGTTGTATCGTTTGCTTTGGCCGTAGTATTTATTATAAGGCTATTTAGCACTTCCGCTTTTCGTGTACTATCGTTGACTATTATGCTACGTTTGTTCCGATTATGCTAATGTTGTGGTCAAGGTGGTTGCTATTTTCGGTGTGATATACCGTGTACCTGCAACTACACCTGCACACAACGTTTTTTATTACTCCGCAGTTGCTCATACCTCAACTCACTTGTGTAGGAGGCGGGGTGCAGGGAATGCAAGCACACTCCCAAAAAATTTCAATTGTTGAAAATCCTGGCAAAATCCTTCAAAATCAGGGGAAATCTCTGAAAACCTTCACAAACTCCGTGAAAATATGAGCAAAAATGGCGCCCAACATCTTTTGATTTGAAAAAACTGGCGCACAAATTTCGGGGAAGTTTGTGTGAATTCGGGAAAAAATCATTCGCACCTTCAAAAGGTTGCCTGCTCCTGCACCTATGTCTTAACTCCGTTAGTTATTTTGGCCTTTAGGCTTAATTCCGGCTTCAAAAATAAATGTCTGTCTCGAAAGGACAAAGCGTGATTAGTGTTGCTCTCAAAACACCTCTAGAAATAGAATCGGGAAGCTTTATATGTATAACGTAACTTCTGCATCGACCCGATGACTATATTGGTTTCACACCAAGCTGTCCGCCCACATTTTAAAACAAAATTGCGCCCATAGTTACTTCTAAAACAATGGGTCTCAATCACTAATCTAAGAGTCGCATGCAGCTCCCAAGCATCTTTTGTGCTGCTCTTAGCAGTCTTTCAGTAACACCTCTAATATGTTGTGTAAAAGACTTCCTTGGTTCAATTAGCAAACGTGTGAATTGACTTACGTTAAAATTTTTGGATTCGGCTCCCTTCAGCGAAATGATTGAGAACCACGGTGGAAGAAGTAAAAAAATGTTAACTGCTACAACATCTTACTTTCTAATCACGATCATCAAACCTGGTGTGTAGGAGTGTAGCGATCTGAAAAGAACTGAATTATATCGAGTAGGTATGTAATAAAATACCCATAGCTTTTGTAGCTGTGTAATCGTGATGCTAGCAGCGAGTATGATTGAGATATGACACTATTGCAGATTTTAAGCGTGAAATGCACATAAGTAGGAATTTTTATTAGAAACCATTTGAGGCTTACTAGCAAGGTTTACTAGATAATTGGCAAAATTCACTAGGAAACTTTACGTTTACTAGAAGCAGCAAAGCATGAAAGTTTTAACTAATTGGTAGCGATCTATAGCATTGTTTTGCATAGCAGCGCATTTTCAGGAGAGTATAAAAAAACAACGTAAACCAATCGAATCTTGACTTTTCTTGAGGTTTTCCTCTGTGGAAACAAATTTTAAGTTTTCAAAACCGTAACCAGTCCTATTTTCTCATAAGCGTTGTAGGCTAAATTGTGCTTTTCTTCGTGATTTATCACTGCTTATTTTCAGTGCATTGGTGTAGATTGACGTTGATGTAGATTGGCGGAACAATGTAGATAACATTGGTGTAGATTGGCGGGACAGAAGACTTATAGCAACGCTGTATATGAGTCAAACATCTGCAGTAAGATTGAAATATGAATTGGCTGAACCTAGTGAAGTTGGAAGAGGAGTCCGGCAAGGTTGTCTTATTTCACCAACACTGTTCAATGTTTATGCGGAAGCCATTGGATAATTTAAAAGAAGGAATATGTGTTGGAGGCGAATTAGTGCAATCTTTCCGGTATGCGGATGGTCAAGATATGACTGCTAACACGGAAAAAGGTTTAAAAAAAATTATTGATGAAAAAAACAAAGTAGTAAAGAAATATGGCATGAAAAGAAACATCAAAAATACAAAAGTTTTGAAGATTGGAAGAAAACCCAGTACTATAACGATAACTGTGGGCAGAGAAATATTGCAACAGGTGGAAGATTTTAAACATCTGGGAAGCATTCATTCATCATCTGGATCATCAGAAAAGAATATCCTTGTTAGGATAGAAATAGCAAAGAGTGCTTTCAATAAACTGAAAAAAACTACTCAGAGGAGGATTAAAACTTCAGGTCAAAAAAAGATTGGTTAAGACCTTGGTTTGGAGTGTGGCCATGTATGGATCAGAAACTTGGACCATAATGAAGGCTGATGCTACAAGGTTGGAAGCATTTGACATGTTGGTCTGGAGAAGATTGGTGTAGGTGAAGTGGACAGATAAGAAAACCAATGCAGAGGTCCCTAATCTTGTAAAGGAAAAAAATAGTTTGTTAGCGGAAATTAGGAAAAGAAAAAGGAGGTGGATTGGTCATATTCTGAGACATGGGAATGTACTGCGCACTGTGCTGGAAGGTGGAATGTAGGGAAAACGCCCAAGGGGAAGGAAAAGAATTAAAATGTTAGATGACATCATGACTGTCACTTATGCACAAATGACAAAAAGAGCTGAGGATAGAGAAGAACGGCGGAGGGATGTCATGAGAGACCTGCCGCAAGGCAGATTACCTTGATGATGATTATGAGTACAAAAATAAGAATTCAGAAGTTTTCAGCTACCTTACAAAAGTCAAAGGTGATTTTCGTGCATGAAGTCATACTATTTCTTATAACAAAGGGATTTTAAATACATCTTTACTGTTGTCTTAATGTAAATGTATTTACATTAGAAAGAGCGCATGATAAAGGAAATTACAGTAGGCTAACTATGTGTTTTGCGCCCTTTGCATTGTTTGCCCGGGCAGCGCTGTATACTGAATCGCCAAGGCTGCAACAGACAAACCATGCAACGAAGGCAAAACACTAGGTCACTTGGGACTGGTCTGTGTTCAAATGCTCGGACACAAATGTAGTTTTCAAAACAGCCAATTTTTTCTGGACAGACGAAAAAGAAAAGGTCCTCAGGCATTGACGGTAAAACCAGCCTTTCCAGAATTTACGTTACCGTTATCTTGAATTACGTTTCTGCCAGCGTACTGTTCTCTGAATCGTCTGAACCTGTGATTGCTGTTTTTTCTCTAATTTCCTCATGATAAGAGCGCTACTGGTAAAACAACTAGCAGATTGAAATACTCAAAGAAGTTTGGTTTGTTCTTTTATTCTTGCGTACTTGGTAATATTCATTTTCCATTCAACTTGAGGTAACACGCACCGAAATAATTGAAATTTTAAATGTGTGAAAACAAACAGAAGCCGGGCGCGGAGCTGGAGTCATATTCATGACAAGGAGAGCTCCTTAACCGGAGCTGTGCTGTTTTTAACGACGGCTCCACAGCCTTACACCCACCTGTTCAAGCAGACTTCCTCAGGGAAATGCATTCAAGCAAGCTTCCTCAATGCTCTGAAGAAGTCTACGTGCATATGTAGGCGAAACGCCGGCTAAAAAATAGAAAGATTTACCACAAGAACGAACTCGTCTGCTAGACCCTGTTTTACGTCCTTCTCGGTATGCAGACAAAATGATTGCAATCTTTTGAGATGCCCTAACGATCAGCGATGTCAAATCTTGAAAAAAACGTGATTGCATGACGCCATTCTTGGTGCATTGCTAACAAGCTTTATTTAAGATCTGGAAAACTTTTTCAAAAGTTGCAGCATATCTGATCACTTCTAATTAGCATTTCAAGCGTTATGTGTTCCCAATGTAACATGACACGCAGGACATATATGAGCCGTTGTATACGAGCTACTTAAAACAAAAGGTAGCCAGCAGCAAAGAAGTCCAGTAAAGAAGCACAATATGCACGCTTTGACGTAGGCTTCGTCTTTGATTGACTGCTCAGTGATTGTATCAACTGTGTGCAAGCACCGATGACATTTGACCCGGACTGGTTTGTCACCATAAACTGCTTGATCCAACGAACTGAAAATTCTCATCTGGGAAGTAGCTTCGGTAAGATGTGATTGCAACGCGGCGTGATTTAGAGATGCTTGCGGCGACTGTGTTTGGTCAGCATCAACAAGCCTGATCGTTTCGTCACCAGAGGTCCTTGACAAAAAGTCATTTGGTAAGTAGTCTACAGTTGTCCTGGCGACTGACTCAACTTTAAATCCAAATTTAACGCTTCTAAATATTTAGATATGCATGGAACTTTATTTACAAAGTGAAATATTGGGAAGCACCGCCGATCAAAAGAAACTTTTCTCACTTTAGTCTCTTTCAAATACACGAAAAACCACCATATTTCAGAATCACTGCTTCGTCTGTTCTTTAATGCTTCCAAAAACATACTGGTCTCTCTGACGTAATACAGCACGAATGATTTCAAAATGCATTATTACGCTCTCTGTCACTGATGTTTTTTCATAAGTCCCTCGTGCGCCACCACTCCTGCTAAAATTTGCTCAAGTTTGCACCATTATTACTCGCCAGGCGATTGAACTAGAGAAGTGTTCACATCCAGTAAACATTCGAGAAGTGCTGTAGTTTAGTTTTAAAGAAGAAGTGAGAATATTTATTAATTTACCTATTGTGAGCGACTTCACAATTGGGGTAGGTTTTGCGTTTTCATTTCAATGATGTCATCGGGCCCTGGGCAACGACCCATCCAACCGATTTTGTGGCTCAAGCCTTTATTGGAAACTAGCTTGCAATACGAGTATTTAGAGCCCTTGATAAAGCCGTAGCGTTTGTGGTTCACAATTTATGGCCAAGAAACGCAAATTAATTTAGTTAACTCCCTAAGGGACAGATAATTTATCTGTTCTATAAGAGAGCACATCAGATTTATCAGTCTCTGCTTCAGTCCAACTGTTCCTTTCGTTTATTTACGAACAGTTGAAATGGACATGAAGCACCAATGAAAATTTTAGCAAAATTGTTTTGGGTTTAACCATTGCATCTTCGGTCTCATTGTGGTTTGGTGGCAATATTGTTAGCTATAAAAATCTACAGAATATCGGTGCATTGTTTACCAAACTTCAAAAAGTGCTTCAAGCAGAGATGGAAAGTTTCGTTTCACTAGAACTGTAACTCCAGTCAGGGTTCCATTAATGTTTATGAGCGCTCGTCCCCGTTGATTTTGCGCCATGATACACGTGGCTATATTCGTGCAATGGTTGTTGGAAAGATGGCAAGTCATATGAAGGACCGCGCGCGAACCTTTCTTTTGCACCCATCCCTTAACACGGAGCTTGCTGCTGGAAAGGACGTTTCGCAAATTTTCTGTGTTATCCGAAAAGGAGTCGAACCGATTTTACCAAATTCAGCGGAAAGTGCTACAACCACTGCAACACTCAATCGACAAAATCATTGTTGGGAATGTGATGATTTCCCCGAGAACGTACAAGACACAAAATGAACTTCACTGGCAGCGCAGTCAGAATGAAGCCGTTGAGGCCACGCCCCCCAAAAGGGAACAAGCATTCCTAAAATTTTTGCTGCTACTTCATATAAACTTTCAACTGTTAGAAAATTAATGGAAGGAACAGTCTGATTCAAGACGACGTCAGTGACTGACGACGTCATTGACTGGCCCCTCCAGAACAAAATCCTTGACTGCGCTACCGAAACTGATGAAAGAGCAAAAATCACTAAATAATTTGTTCAGTAAACGCAAGCCCGTTTTATGCAAAAACGAAAGAATCCAAAAAGTTTTTTCAGCTTGTTACAGGGTCACTTTGGTCTACTAAGAAGGTCACAACTAAATATGCCACTGATATGTTTTAATGTCGATCATCTAATAAACAACACGGACTATGCGAAGCAATCGTTAAAGTTATTTTATTCGAAGTTATTCACAAGACACTCTTTGTAGCAACAAACGCCATGCTGAATACTTTATTAGGTGTGATACCTTTTGTCTTCAAGATATTGCATAGCATCTCTGTAAGATGGAGGATTCTCTTTTTCTGAACTCAGCGGCGACGTTATACTTGCGTCCATGTTTCTCCTTTCGCTTGTACCTCGTTCTGATGAAGGTTCTTATCCCAGACTTGCAATCACTGCAAGGTTTGACTGAAGTGAGGATTGGTTCGATGCTGTTTTGAATCACTTAAACATGAAAACAAAGATGTTCCATTGATGAGTTGATCTTTCACTACGCGTCACTAACGTTGCTGGAGCGTGTAAATTCCACTCGTGATCAAGCAACTAAAGTTTAAGTTCATTCACTGGATGAGCTTTGGCTGCATTTCCAACAACTGATCACTCCGCACTGCGATTGCTGTTTGCATTACAGTGAACAGTTAATATCTACTCACAACAACAGCATGGATGCAGTAGACGGCATTCACGCTGGCGCATAAGGAAATCCGACAAACTCTTTACGTAGTTGTAGGTTTTTCACACACCCATGCCAACCTTCCGATATCGCTTACTTCCTTATAGAGCGGTAACCTTATTAGGACAATAGACCAGCAGTTATCTTCTCTATAAAGGGACGCATTGGTGGCTAATTCAAACGACATTTGAAAAGTAATTTGATCTCCTGAAAGGTGACGCACACGAAATCGATTTCACGCAACAGTACGCCACTTCATTCCTGAAATCTGCATGCAAATGTGTACAGGGGGAATGCTGAAGGGATGAAGCAAAGGTTAAGAAATCAAGAAAATTAACGACTGAAATGAACATAGGTGTAGCGGCAAGCAAATTTTTGCGAATGCGAAGAACTTTTGCCGGAATTTCCTCAAACTTGCCCGAAAAACTTGTATCTCCCAAATGGTGAAGATGTTTTCTGTTTTTCAAGAGATTACATAAAAGATCTTGTTACTGGTGTGTTACCTCCAAAAAATATGACTAATTTCGACAGTCAGTCTCATGCATCACACAATGCGAACAAAGGTGTCAAAATGTCTTCAGGACTTTGTCCGGATTTTCGTCAAATCAAAACTTTTGGGGGAGCGCTTACACCCTCTGCATGCATAGCCACTACACCAAGGAAAATGAACAATTAAAATAACAAGCTGCAATAAGTGAAAACTGGAAAAAATGGCTTCTTACGTAATTGCTTTCACTAAAATTGAAAATCTATTTGACGGCAACTATAGAGCAACAAAAACACAGCTACAAACAACGCATTGATAACCTAACACAAAGTGGTGGGAGGGTGCGTAGGTATAAAAGAGGTCATTAGTTCGTAGCTTTGGCAGACGTGTTATCAGGAGGGCCTTGATGACAAAGGCTTGGAAGGGTTGCTTTTTTACTCTGTCGTTGCAATGAGTTATTGTGAAAATCTGATCGCTATTGAGGCTCCACCGTACTCGCTGTAGCGATGAACTGCTCCACATCAATAATACTCGCTCTCTAAATCTCACAGAAGTCTTCCGCAGAAATCAGCCGACAGCTTCTCAAACACTGGACAATGTATTTCGCTGAAAAGAGCTTAGTCAGTTCCGCAATGTACAAATGTAAAATCTGCAAAGTAACGAGCAAAACTGATAGGTCAATAAAACTAGCAAGCAAGACCTTGCTACCCACTGGACACTGTTAAATAATGGTTATCGGGTAAAACGCAGCATTAACAGCGTCAAAATTGTAAAACAATTCCAGCCCTGCAGCAAACGCAAAAGTGAAATCGTAAAGGGAAAGGCACGTTTCAAGAAGGAAGGATATGGGCAAAACACAAGAACTACTGGGTACGAGGCAAAATCATTATTTAATTGTTAATTTCTGCTTCCACTTTATGAAAGCACTGATCATCACATTTACTGCATCAAAAGATGTAGCATTGAAACTTTCCACAAATGCAACTTGAAAACATTGCGAAATAAGTGTTTTTCCCTTCAAACAATGTATGAAAGTGTTTCAACAAGGCTACTTTATCATCGGCATAAGCGTCAAACGAATTCGCTATGCGGTGTGCATACCAGTGTGTAGAGCATTTGCTTATCGTTTATCCAACATGTTTCTTGTTACAAAAAGAGCAAGTTGCCAAGTATATGCGCCGTGGTCAGATCACCCTGCCCAGTTTGGGAAAAACATTTTTCAACTTTGTTTGAAAATACTTGCAGTACAATATTTGGTCTGTTTATGCGCTCTGTCTTATCTCATCGATATCTCCATAGGTTTTGTATTTTTCGAGCAGAGTTTTGCCCAATTTGACACGGGGCTACCTATCGTGTGAGGACAAATGCTGTGCGTAAGGCATCCCTGCTCAATTTGAGAAAATCGATTTTTCAAACGTAGGTGAGCGAACGAGCAAGCGGAGTCATGCCAGAAGTTGATTGGACAACATGATAGCAGGCGCTAAGACAATGAGTCGATTTTCCGCGAATGTCTCATGTTTAAATTGCTGTGGTGATGGTGGTAATGGTTACTTAAATCACGAAATAGCACTTCTGCAACAAGACGAAAAAGAATAGCATCAAAGAGCAGAAATTACTGCATGCTGATCAGAATTTAAAAACATCAAAAACTTCAGGTTTTGCAATTTGGTGCGTTGTGTGGATGGGCAATGACTAGTTTGTGAAGTTCGATTTGTCAGATAACGCCTGCACTTGGTTCGTAGTAAACATATTGTGATTTTGTAAACCTTCAGAGCATTGCATTCAAAACACTGTCCACGCAATTGCTTTTTGTAAAGGAGGTCCTAAAATTTGTAAATCTTGGTCATGAAATTCACATATGCGTTACCTCAGAACAAGCGTTGCCTCCTCGAAAACAATGATATCGCGTAGTTTCAAAACGTTTGTAATCGGTACATGAGCGCCGAAGGAATTTTTTCAGAGAGGAAAAAAATTTTTTCACTGGGTTCGAACATCGGGAAAAAGAAACTCGCCGCTTGTTTACTGCCTCATATTGATATCGCATTTGTCTCTGAATATCTTTGTCATCTGAGAGCTCAATATCTAATACAATCCCCAAATATTTGTAGCGAGAAATATATTTTACTTTTAGTACACTCAGTGTCAGCAACAGGATGGCCGTGCTTTCTTGTACTCTTAGCCTTTGACATAATACAAACAGTTTTGCTGCAGTTGAAAATGATTTCATGCAATCCTACACTAGCCTGACACAGATCTGGTATTCTTTGCAACCCACGCACACCTGGACAAAGCACACAAATGTCATCAACAAACGTCAAGTGGTTCAATAAAATTTCATCAATATAACACCCAGCTTTAATGTTGCTTGGTTCAAGAGATAAATCATCTAATATACAGCAAAAAGTATCCACGCAATACTACCCTTGGTCTAACCCCATTAGTAACACGAAATGATTCGGACAACTTCATATATATAAATAATTTGAAATGAATTATGCATAAACATATTTTTTTCTTTCTATTGCTAACCTCAAATGTACCCCTTCAGATAGGCAAATGTACCACTAGAGGTACATGTACCCCAGTTTGGGAACCCCTGATCTAATCAATCATTAATAATCTTGTTCCGTCTATGGCAGGTTGCTTTCCGTTCTGTCTGCGAAGGCTAATGTCTTCTATATTATAATCTTTGTTGGAGTTTTTTCAATTTACAGCTGTTTTATGATAAATGGAAATTACAAAAAGCAGGCCGTAAATCGAAATTTTTGGCCGGGTGGATTTTTCTTTTCCCACCTTGAATTTAGGTCAGTCTAGTTATAGTGGATGAATGTCGCAGATATAACGTAGAATATTAGACCACAACCATCAGCAAAGGTTATCAAGCATGTTTGTAATAACGCTTGTAGCAGAACCTGTCCACTCCAGTAGGATTCGTAACTCGGATCTGAATGATGTTTGCTCCAAGAAGTGGATAAGCTACAAATGTATTAGTTGCAGCAATGAATAACTCGGAGATGAGTAGACCTAAAATTGCTTCCCATTTTCCAGAACAACTGATAGGCAAAACATTAGCTTTCGTTGAGGAATGGAAAAGCAAAACACCGTAGAAGAAGCAAAGTTAGCGATGTGGGATTTGTTAGATAAAAACTGTTGTAAAAACGCACATCAACTCATGAATTCACAACTTAGTTTATTCGCTAATTTCAATGGTAAATACTTCGTCACATTTAAAATATTTCTGCGAAAACAATTTCTACATTTATTTTGCAAATGAAATCATTTAAAATGGTTTCATTAAGTCCATAAATATTTTTGTCATGGCGTAAGTAAGTTGCCACACATGACTGTCTTTCTGCTTACGGGTTCTACGAGCGCTCAGTGTTGAGTCATCGCGACGTCGCTCCTAGCTGCGTTTTTGTTGCTCTGTAATTGCCGTCAAACAGATTTTCAGTTTTAGTGAAAGGGGTTTTGTGAAAAGCTGTACTTTCCAGTTTTTACTTGCTTCAGCTTGTGTTATGAATTGTCCATTTTAATCTTAAATTTTCTTTCTTTCTCTACCGTTGCTTTATCCCTTCAGAATTTCTCCTGTAAGCATTTGCTTGCAAGTTTCAGGACTAAAGATGCGTGAAAGTGCGTAAAAAAAATTTTCTGGTAAAAATATTTTCTGACAGATTCTGCTGCGTCACGTTTGTGGAGGCTGATTGCTTGAAAACAAATTTGTGAAAGTCTTATTATCGCGAAGTCATGAAAGCAGAGCCCACTCGGCTGAGTACTTGAAAGCTTACATCAAGCTTAGAGGTGTTAGTTATTGTTGTTGATATTCAAAAAGCTGATACAAATTCTCCTCATCTGAAGTTGCAGCCAGAGTTGGGATGACAGAATAAAAGACAAAATATGTTACTGAGCAAAACTGCAACAAACGCAAATGTATTTTTTGTGAATAAAACATCGGCGGTGGATTTTGCGTTGCTAACCGTAAAAATCAAAGATTTTCCCTTAAGGAGCCATAATATTTTAACATATTTCGAGCTTGTCCACATGTTCATATGGAGACGCATATGTTGATCAAACACCTATTTACTTCACCAACAACGAAAATGAATGGAAAAGCTTCCGACTCGGAGATGCTCAAGCGTACCATTCAGAATCCTGAGAGAATTGCGGACTGAAATAAACCAGGCATTCAAATTCAGCCAGTGAGCGGGAACTCTTCCAACTTTTGGATTCGCACCAGAGGTCGCCACGGATCCAGAGTGCCGGAGTTGACTACATCATCGACTACGTCAGGATTCTGCGTTTTTTCGGACCCGGAGCCGGAGTCAAAATTTTGTCAAAAACCTGACCCGGATCTGGAGTCACTTTTTATCTTTTGCAGGAGCAGGAGTCTGCATAGTTTTTACAAACGTCATTGCCTAAGTAAAAACATTGCTGAATTTCAGTTGCATCGATGGTAGCCGGAGTCTGAACAGGAGTCGGATTCTGAAATTAAAAAAAGAAAATCGGACCCGGATCCGGACCCGGATTCAAAAATATTATTGGCACAGAACCGGAGGCGGAGTCTGAAAATGTGATTCCGACCACCTCTGATTCGCAGTTCCTTAAAAAAACAACGATAGTCGCTAGAATGTAATCCATCACTAACGTCACTGGTTTCTGTTTCAGGTGCTTGACATCTCTGGTGTTTCCGTTTGCCTGGCTAATGGTGAATGACATTCACCGATCGCTTCAGTTCCGTTACACATGCGGCGGCGCTATCGTGTTTTGCGCTCTGAACTTGAGTGCTTCATTCATGCAATTTTGTGGAGAGGATGAAAACGATTGTTCTCCAAATGTTCCGCATGATTTAGTTTACTTATTGGCATTTGCGTTCATTGCGACCTTGCAGAGGCGAGCAACGCATTTCTTGCAGAAGAGCTGTTACGTCAGACGAGTTTACAAAAGTATTTTTACTGCCCTTAAGAGACGTTTCCGTCTCTGACGCAGCAAGCGTTTCAATGTTTCACTTTGGTGATAATCAGAAGCTGTAGGGGTCCTGATAAACGTGTACAGAAAACTGCTCGTATTTAACGAATCCTTTACTAAATTTTCTGCTGCAATGAGATGAACCACCACAAGAAAATGCTTGTGAATGAAGCAATGCACATACACAACAACATGTTTTGAGGTAATTTTCGGACTCTCTCTCATATCTCCCTGTCATATCGTAAGCAACATCATAGAATGGAGTTAGTATCTTGTCAGTGCTGAGCCCAACTACTGTCAACTCATAGATGATCAACTCAGTCATTGTTTCAGAATCGTCCTATTCCAGTAAAGACACAAGGATAGCGCCGTGCTGAGTTTACTGTAAAAGTTCTATTGCGTTTTTTCTTTAATTGGTGAATGTGTCTGACATCTTCGTGAAGTACTTTCGTTTAGAGTAAAACCTGAAAGTTAAATCTACCTTTCGAGTTCGATTCAACTCAACTGTTGAGACAGGAAGTTTCTTGGTCTTCAGCGCTTTTTTGTTATGAAGTTCTGATTAAACACTTGCGACGCACATATCCCTGCAAACTTGAAATACCTCTTTCACAGCTGTTAGGGTAGTTATCAAGGTGAGCCAAAGAGAAACTGCTATCCAAAGTGTGCTGTAAATTTTAGTGTGAATTCGGTTGTGTTGTTGGATGCCCTTCCGCCATGGCAGTTTCTAACACCTTTCCTCTACAATTTGTGCAGTTCAACGCCGGAATACAGAAAGGATTTGGGCAGGAGGAGAGCGGTGACCTCTTTGCCCTACCTCTTTGCCCTGAAATTGATGCAACTCCCCCGATGTCTGATGCCGGCTGTGACCGAGGATGTTCAAATCAGCAGTGAATAGTCTAGTCTTGCAATTGCAATTGTTCTAATCTGTGAAGTTCTGACTTTGAATTGATGTTTTTACTCTACTCTGAAAAACGTTTTCGTTGTTCAGAAAATGCAAAAACGCTGCCCTGTTTCGCCCGATTTTCACAATTTTTGCAGTGGTAGGGGGGTGCCTGTTCCCCAGACTCCCCTTGTCGGACACCTAATGCACAGACCAAAAAGCGATTTGCTTCAAAACACCCTAATGTAGAAACACGCAAAATTTGAGATTTTCACCTCAAATCAAGATGCACAGTGTTAAGAAACGACCAAACACACTTATGCTAAAAAAGAAAACGTGAAAGGTCAAAAGCTCAAAATATAATGAGGGTTTTAAATATTCATTTGCCATTGATGCCACTGCTTTCTGAAAAAATGTTTGTAATTAGATCGGGGGTGCTATCAACATCCACGCCCTCGCTACGCACTCTCGATCATCTGCAAACTCTTTTCAGTTGAAGCACGTTTCATACAGCAGTACTTGCACTAATTCAAATTCTGTTGCTTTAAAAAGGAAATTATTTTAACGACAATTGAATTTTGGAGTTAGCCGCTTTTGGAGGATACACTTGGTGTTTCTTTATCATTGTCTGATTGCAGGATTGAACAGAAGCATCCAGGAATCGTAGAGAAAATGATTCACTATGATCAAAGGTAAGGTTCTGACACCTCGGAGAGTTTTTTTGCATCAAGCATTTTGAAATGTGAGTGAAGGTTTATTACGTATGCAAGTTATCAGATCAAGACCCAGCGATGTAGATGATAAAACACACAAACAACAAACGGTGGAAGGCAAAAACTCAATAACGCAAGAGAAAGTGCAAATCAAATTGGAGGGTTTTAAAAATGTTTGAGTGCATTGCATAAAAACTAGTGAGTCAACCATGCAAGGATCGTCGACAGCGTGGTTATGGCCATTCTAACAGCCCCACTTGCAGCTGCTGTCCTCTATTCTTAGATAGCGGTGACTTTTTCTAGTCTTTTGCTGAATGGGTTACCCCCCCCCCAACAGCTACACTTTGACAATGCGTTGGTCCTTATGATATGAAAGATGTCCTTAGCATCGTTTGAATAAAGAATTATTGAAATAAAGATTAACAAATAATTAAACAAGTGCGAATGACTTCGACATTTTTGAACATAGAAAAATCAAGCCCAACGCGCAACATGTTTCTGCACGAAAGCTTTCGAGAGGTCGTCCTCGTGGTCGAAGCGGCCGTATGCGTCAGAAATATGAAAAACCAGTAGAACAAACAAGCACATGACATTTTTAAGGCTTTGCGTGTTTTTCGCTCCACGAGAGATACCATGTTTTTCAGCAAACTGCTGTTGGTTTTCAAAATTCAGGTTAGCAGTGTCCTGCCTCCAGGTTGAATAGGGCTTCCTACTAGTAGGAGGCGAAGGAATCCTGGCTAATAAAAAAATCCTAACGACCACTGAGAGGAGCCTCACCGGCGTGGTTGGAAGACCTCTAAATCAATACATCAGCACAAAGGAAATACAGGTGCGCACATTGCTGACATGATTGACAGTGTTTTTCTTTTGTAATTTGATAGTGTGCTTGCGCCGCAGCGCGTAACTTCGTCCGTGCTGGTTTGTTTGAAGCGTAAATTTTTCTAAAAATTGTAGAAACCTAAACAAACACGTCCTGAAAATTTCAGCGATATACAGCGTGATTTCTCTGAGTTGTTTACCTTTGCGCCAAGCATCTAAATGCGCGTGCG
>Ga0210059_1010295_pt1 | contig 14465 bp, 13 predicted proteins | sample Ectturendosymbi2_FD_188042 | JGI IMG/M metagenome (GOLD analysis project Ga0210059, IMG submission 188042) | Ecteinascidia turbinata endosymbiont from Florida, USA - Sample 2 (SPAdes) (version 2) | ecosystem: Host-associated > Tunicates > Ascidians > Unclassified | place: Key West, Florida... | reverse complement strand
AAAAGTACACACAAAAAGAAATGTTTTAATAATAGTCAAACAAATAAAAGTACACACAAAAACAAATGTTTTTAATAATAGTTTTAGCTCTGAAAAATGTCTGGCAGGTACACAAATTCTTCAAAGTAAAAGAGATGCATCACTGTACACCAACCCATTAGAATTATTTATGCTGCTTCCTCCACAGTTGACAGATTGCAATTGGTATGTGACAGTGAGTAACAGAGTTGCCAGATTGAAATAAAATTGCCAAAAAAATGCCAAAATGCCAAACCAAAATTTTCATGCCAAATGCCTCAAAAAACGCCAAATTTGAGCAATTTGGCATGAAAAACGCCAATATGGTAACCTTGGATGAGCTTGCAGTTCACTTGTGTCCACTCTTTCGTCTGCAGACTCACGTTGTTGCGAAACTTGCGAGCGCATTGTTCTACTGTCGCTTTTTGTTTCGTAACAATAACATGGCAACGAATTGATAGTTTGACGTTCACAAAGCATTGCATTGTCACCATACAGCTAATGACATTATCATAGCATTGCCTTGTAGATGTAAGGGTTACGGAATACAGCATAAGTCTGAAATTAGGTCTTCAAATATAACCATGGCCTTTGATTACAACTGAAAGGGTGGTTTGGGCCATCATACGAAAGTTCACCGATCATTACCTAAGGCCAGTTATCCTCAGAGTGGCCTAGGTGGACTACCGGTGGTCCACCTGAAATTTCTAGACGTCCACAGAGAGTTCCATAAATCCTTGATAAAACGTTCTGGAAATTGGTAAACCTTCACTGTACAATAATTTACTGTATGTAAGACCAGCCTACGTGCAATACAGTTTCGACTAGTTGTTCATGAAGTGTCAACATAGCAAAGTGGTCTATTGGATATTTTTTAAAAGATGATCCATGGGCCAAAAATGGTTGATAACCACTGCCTTAGGCGAACCAACCGAAAACGTTACAGTTAAATAGTTGACCAAAGACAGCTGAAGTATTTCACAACTTTCACTTCTGTTTGTTCTTATCTGTCTTTCTTGATAAATATGCCTATCGGCGCTTTGCGATTCATAAAGTTTGGTATAGTTTGAAGAAAATTGAAATCGGAAACAAATCACGGCTAAAAGTATTAAACGAGCTTAATTTACGTTATAGAAACGCTGATGAAACTGCTGTACAATACTACTCCAGCTCAGAAGAAGCAGTACTTCTCCAGCTCAGGTGCAGGTGCATATCAAACAAGAACAACCACAAGTTCTTTCGTCCACTATAGCCTACCTGCTGCTTCACCAACGAATCACACAGACATGCTCAAACCAGTTAGAAGACCTTGACATTACCAACACGAAATGTTATTAGGGAATAATGCTAAATTTCATGCATAATTCCGCCATTAATTGTTGACGAATATTTATCGAACTCATCTTGCATCGACAATTGACTCTATGCGTACCATAAGTACCATAGTTTGCTAGAGGCCCCCTTGGATCTTGAGGCCCAAGCTAGGATTCAGCCTGTAGGTAAATCCGGCTCAGGCGGTGACCAGTAACGTAACAAAATGGTGGGGGGCAACACGGACGCAGCATTTTGGGGGCCCCAAGTTGAGGTTTGAATCTTACGTAAAAATTAACGAAATGTGAAATATCATCAGATTCTGATAATTACTGTTCACAAAATCTCGAATGACAGCGGCTATTATCCAGTTGCTAAATCTCATCAAGATCATCAAGGTTCGCAAAGCGAACAGTAAGAACCTTAGTAATAGGCGGAGTTTCTGTTTTCAGCAATTGGCGTCGCGTGTGGTTAGACTGACGGCTGCGTCACATTGCTTTCAGATAGCCAGGGTTGGGAATTTTGGGACTTTGTCTCATTCCTCCACAGTTGCGTCACAATGGGACAGGAATCCAAGCAGTGTGGCCAATCTTGCGGTTTTCCCGCAAATGGGGCCTGTTTTTTGTGAAGTTGCGAGTTTTTTGAAGACTTGCATGTTGCTTGTTTTTGGGCTTGTTTTATTTGAAAGTAGCTTGTGTTACGGCGCGCAGCGACGACTCTTCCTTCACCTTGTTTAACCGCCCCAGCTGTTCACCCGGTGACGAATAATATAAAGTAGAAAACGCTATGATGAATACCCATGCGAAGGTCGCGGCTGGGTCATCACCCGCCTTTTGGCGACTTGTTTAATCTCACACTGAGTTGAGTAACAAATTAATTTCTATGTCGCCGTCTTGTGTTTGCTTAACAGGATGCAACAACAACTTGTATCTGTTTCGTGGTCTCGAACAGTTGTGACAAAAGAAGTTGTTTTTCTGTTTTGTCGCACTTAGCACGATATTCATCCCTGGCCTTGGTTAAGGAGGAAAGTTGGGAAGACCCGGTTGACAAACCCTGAACTAGACTGTAGAGAGCTTCTTGAAATTAGTTAGCAAGGAGAGCTTTCGCAAATTGAAAGATTCTCAGTAAAAATGCACTCGATATTTGGAAGCACATGTGTGTGTGAGGATGCATTTTCTACCATGATTCAAGCCAAATCTAAAACTGATATTCAATGCCAGACGAAACTCTGGACAATGTTCTCCGACATGTTACCACTAACATTGGTATTTAATATAGGGACGATAGTGTCAGAGAAACCACCACCACAGGCATGCAGTAGAAGTTTATAATCAATTGCGTTTTGCTGTTGCGAGATAATTTCAATAATGGCTTCACTTGTCTTCCCTTTTTTAGTTTCAAATGTTGCGATTCTGTTGTTTCGTCGGACATTCCCCGCAAGTTGTCACATTTTTGTAGAATTGCCCCTAGATCTAAAGAACTTGGACCACACTGTCTTGGGTTAACACATGTGACACATTTAAATTATTTCAGTTTAAAACAAAAAAATATTTACAAAGCTAAGTGTTACATAGCAATATTTCTTTTGTTGTCAATGTTTTTCCTTGCATCAAGAGTTTCATCTATGAAGCGGTATTAAATACTTGGTTAAACATCGGGTATCATTAGCGGCGTTATATTCATTTTAGGGGAATATGCTTTAAAAGAAGTGTGAATATGTCATCCCTTTCCTAGATTGTTTTTCATAGTAGTGACGGCAAGCAGATCCGTCTGAAATGGTAGCACAGTAACATGATAGAAAATCCTGCATTGACGCTTCAGCATGAAAAGCACATCTAACGCCACAAACTGAGCCTGTAAATATGAATGTCATTTAACTCTTTATTGAATTCCTATCTTAAAACTTGAAGAGTGTAAGGAAAATTTTTGCACCTCTAACCAGTTTGTGGACACGTTTCAGACACTTTTTCTGTTCTTTTTCTAATTGCTAGGGGTAGCCAAAACAATGTTAGTCAAACCCAGTATATGTTTAATGACTACCGATTTGAAAAAGAGCAGGTGATACAGAAAACATTAATTCAAATTCGAAAAATTGCGCACATTACAAGTTAAAACATTTCTAAAATATTTTGCAAAAAAATTCGACTGCCTCATATGTGAGTCAGTACTCAATAATAATTTATTACCAATTATAAAAGGTTGCAATTTTACTTGGAAATAAAACGTATACATGATAAAGATTCAGTTTCATCATGAATGCAGTTCGAAATGAAAGGCCATACATATTGCAAAGGTTTTGTCATAATCGGTTTTAACATGCTTACGATTTAAACCTCCTGGTATTTTTGCCTTGATCAAGCATACTCTGCAATTTTTTTAAATTAGCAGAAGCTGAGCACAAGCTATTCTACTGACATTATATGTCAATTATACAATATACTGTGAATGGGAATGAAGAACGCTAAAATATATTAGAGGCAAAATTTTCAGAAATATGTCTAAATTTGCACACAATGCCACAAGCTTAAAGGTTTTCCACAGAGGTTACCTACTTGTTGTTTCGATGAGAGTTTATTGTCAATTACGGGTGTATAAGTTTTGCCTTCGTTTGAATTAACGTGTTTTACCAGCACTTAAGAACCAACTTGAGCGCTGCTAAGCGAGTTACCTGCTATCAGTAGGTTTTGTTGCGCGCGTGGCGACATCCAGGGACGAACCGTTGCAAACCCAGGTCAGACATCTCTGAGCCCGCCTCAGTGCCGCACGTATGTGATGACAGAAACTGTCGAAACAGAATCTATAGGATTCTCGTGTTCAATACAAAACTCAGGTTTAAGATTTATGGTTCGTTCACCGGTGCATTATCTAGGCTTTCAAGCGAAACGCGATAACGGCGTTCGTGATCTGGAAATCTTCAACTTATCTCTCGTCCAAAATGTGTTCTCAACAGCGCAACAACGGTGAAGCGACATGTGGTGAAGCGATCATGAAATGAAGGACACCGATCTCTTAAAATTGTATTGTCTGCGTTACTCCAATATGCATTAATGCAGATAAATATCCATATCAGCAGCGAAATTGTGAACAAATGTCAGCAACCAAACATTCCACAATCCAAACTGGCTGAACTTCACTTTGATAAAGTATTGTCAGATAAATGTGGAACGCTGCAACGCCGTCTTGCGTTCTCGATTACAAACCCCATTCTGAAAATCAAGCGCAAATGCGTGCGTATTTATGGCGCTCGTATAGCACTGATTCCTCTTTTCAAACAGTAAGTTTGTTCTTTTACAATCGCACATTCCTGGTTTGTTTCATTCGTCTCAACTACAAGGACATATTATGTCATGAAAGGACATTTCGGATAACTGATCTTCAACGCCCAAATTTGTCTCTTCAAGCAGAAGTTTCAGCAAGAGTGCGTGCACTTCGATGTTTCAAAAGCGATTGCTCAGTGTTCGGTAATGACCTTAGCGCATCGTGATAAGTCCATGTTGCTCAGCGACATGGGGGTAACGATTTACAGCTTATATGCACGGGGCTTGTGACGCAGCAGAACATGGAACGATTGCACTAGCACATTTTGCGACCAATGTACAAGTATTTTCAACTATCATTATTGTTACCAGGTGATGAGGCGTTGTAGGTCAAGTAAACACCGTCAAAAATTACGTCTTTTGGGCTTTTTGCACTTTTGGTATTGTCATATTTGCGTAGACGGTTTGCCTGTTACTTAAGCGGCAATTCCGTGGTAACATGGTGGTCACGCGCCACGTGCTTGCCTGGCTATACTGTAACATTTGTATTGGCATCATTAGAAAAGATCGCTTTGCATGACTTGGATCTTTGATGGTACAAATCCGACAAAGATAAATGCGAAGTTTCTGGGTGAACTTTGTTTTTATACAGGTAGACTCTGCTTCAGCATGCAGTGAATAAAGAGGTACGTTGAGAAACGTGAACACATATTGAACAAAGTGATGCATGTATTTACATATTTTATTTGACCTTTTCTGTAGGAAGACGGTTAAAGAAATAAAAAATAGGTGAAACTATCGTATATAGGAGAAATGTGCAAACAGTCATCTTCTGGCAAGCAGGTTGCAATAGAAACACGAACCATGATAAACATTATTTCTGGAACCATGTGAAGTGTCTCAAAGTTTGCAATAAAACCAAATTAGCGAGTTCTTTCAAGTCTGGTTGAACTGTCATTAGCAATATTTTAATATTTGTATGTAAACCTATGAGCGTTGTCATGACGTGAATAATATGAGCATTTGCAATTATTGTAGCAATGTACAGAAACGAAGTGATGTCGCACTTCCGTAAATGAGTACTTACAAAAAAAATTAATGTATAACTATTGGCAATCACAAAAAACTTTGAAAACGGACCATCATGAAAGAGTGCTAAAGTTACAGCGATTCTGAAACGTTGAAGTTCAGTCTTCATCGAAATTGTGGTTTGTCACGCATTGTGACTTTTATCTTTTGATATTGATGCTCGTATCACTATCAAGTAGTACGTATACGTTTACCACGATAAAACAGAGTTACTCGTAAATAACAGAGAAACCGAACTGTTTTATTCAAGTGTTGATTTGAATCCAACGAGAAATAGAAACAAGCAAACAACGAATTTCAAGTCAAAGAACTTAACAAAAAAAAACAACATTACATTCATGAGGAATTCAGCTGTTGTCTGTTTATTGTTTATTATTTCACACGATTAATATAATTAGCCAAAGCGTATTTTGTAACATAGGCTTTAAACAAGCGCGATGTATTACTTTCACATTCGAAGAGAAAGTAAGGTCTTAAATGACACGCTTCTTTAAGTTCTTCTTCCAAAACAGGGGTCTCGGCAAATCTGGCCAGTGATCTGGCTAGCGAAGTTGCCGAGATCGGTGAAACCGCTCGTGGCAATGATCACATTCTCTTCAGCTCCAGCAATGGCGTTCAATTGCTGTCGATCTAGACGACCTCTGGGAGGTACGATTCCAAGGACAAATATCTGTTCATTGCAATAATAACTTTATGAAGATTTGTGGTAGTACAGCAAAGCTTTCATGTGATCAAAAGTAGGCCGCTTACGCTTTGCTCACGTTAGCTGCCTGATCTGGTTTTTGCCTGATCAGATATCGCACACATAACAAATCCCTGGATTGATCGAAGATATTAGGGTGTGAGACGAAAATTGGAAAATTAAGGTTTGTTGAAAATATTTTGAAAGAACAATCAGAGTTGACGATATACTATTTCAATCATTGTACAAAAAAAGACAGACGTGCGTGAACTTGAAACGCAAATATGGGAGTAGGGTGACCACTCCTGCATTGATAAACGCATACTGCATATTTACTATTTGTTGCAAGCTGACGCAGAGAATGTTGCACACAAAATCAAGATATTAGTCTTTATTTTTTCACTACTAACTGCGTAATTATACGTTTTCTGCATGCTTTCACTTACAGTTGCTCCTCTTTGCCTTAGAAGAGCTGACACCTGTGCTACGTCATCCTGAGATCTGCCATCTGTAATTACCACAATTATATTTGGTACATTTAGACGGTCGCCGTTGGCAGCTTGGAAGACAGTTTGGAGAACGTGATTTAGCGCATTTCCAGTCCTTGTACCTGAAACGTCAAAACAACTTCAAACGATAAAGTAAAACTAGGACAAAAGGAAGAATCGGTTGAAACTCATGAGTTTGGCGAGTATTTGGGAATGATTTTATGAAGGTGTCGTTTCCAATTGTCAATTCAACAACTTCCATCATAAACAGATATTCCAGACTTTCACTCAAAAAATTTTGGCGATCATGGTGATTTGCAAACGGTTTTTTAGTTTGAAACAAATTCATCGCAACAACCACGTCGCTGCACCAAACATCCTTTACAACAAACATCTCGGGCGAAATATGTTTGAGGAATTGCGTTGAATGGGTTAATGGGTAAATTCAAAGAATTGGTTTTCAGACATAAAACACATTTTATTACACATTTTAATTACTTTTTACCTTCAAAACACCCCAAGACCAGATCACATTTACCTTGTCATATGTTTTTACGTATAACTTTTCTGTGAATTACAAAAATAATTTTTGCTCAATTGTTGACTTTTTAAAACGACCCCCAAATTTCAACTGACTTGACAGTGGACATGAATCAATGCAAATGACATGTGAACAACAGACAAGTTCACTTGTCATTTGTCAAACCCACAGACAGAATTTTGCAGTGAATCGCGCGATAAAAAAGTTTGTATCTAAGAGATTCCAGCCGTAAATGGGCGATTGCACATGATAGAGCGGCATCGTGTGTAAAAAACGGTTGAGCAAAAGTTTTTTCTATTTTGTTTTTGAAATGCATAAGTAGTGCAAGAAGTGCATGCATGTAAATTTGTGAACATTTCACGTGATTGGTAATATTATCAATAGTTTGTCAGAAAAAAGTAAAATTGGAATTCCACGATATTTTTTGAAGACTTCAAAGCGCACGTTGGAAACGTCGCTCAGTATGGTGTGATTGGCCGACATGGTAATGCATGATGCTGACGTAATTAATAACGGAAGGTTCCTGCTGCAACAGGTCTGTATTAACGCACTGTGTATAGCGAACATTTTCTTCCAACATATAGATGTGCTCAAAAACACCTTGTGTAGGTATCCTTTGGGTCAGCGGTCACTGATTTTTTTCTGCATAGCTTCATCTGACTTGTCCCTTCCGGTGTTGGACTCTGAATTTCGGGCCACCACTTCTCTGAATAGAGTGTTCTCAGCTATGTTGACTCAGTCAAGTGACCAAAAGTCCCCAGGAAAGATTCACGAGATCTTCCTACTGGCTACACCCTCGGGAAAGTGGCCCTAGGTTGTCCAAAGACCAGGTGAAATAACTACATCTCCGACCTTGCCTGGTCCTGTCATAGAGGCAGAAGTACCCGAAATTGCTGTTGACGGTGAGGAACTTCGAGTCTTCCTAGGGCTGCTGCTCCGGCGACCCTCCCCAGAGTAAAACGGGTATGGAGATGATGTTTTGAAATGAATTTTAGAAAATACACAAAATCAGCTGCACTGTCATCTCTGAACAGAGTGCTTCCTCCAACCAGCAAAGAAGATCTTATATCAAACAGTCTCTTGAAAGCAGTTTACAGTGATTTGCTTCTACAACTGAAAAATAGTGACTTATCTTGTTATACAGGTTCCCAAGTACAACCAATCATTGACTCCATGGATTGGGCTTGCCTCACATATCAAAGTTAGTTCTACAGTGATATAGGTACAATGTTTTGTGGCAATTGTCAGCAATAAATGTCACCTTCCTTTCACGAAGTATTCAAAAATGTTTATCGGTTCTTAAGAGGGCAGCAGTACTGTTACAGCCAAGGTTGCGACGTTGGAGTCGCAAGGAGTCGGTGGTTTTGGTTGGAGTCGGATTCCTAACAACACTAGGAGTCGGAGTCGCAATTTTTTGTGTCATTTTTTACATCACACTTCTAAGTTGGTAATTCCTGTTAAAATAGCACAAATTCTTATGAAACGTCTGTTGAAACAGAGAATTCCCGCTGTGTACCACGATTTCCCTTAAGTGCTAGTTGCTAAAAAATTCTTGACAACCAAACTTCATTCACTTTATGTTCAAGGAGTCGGAGACGGAAATTTTGGAAAGGTCGGACATTTTACCTCCGACTCGGCAACCCTGCTTATACCATCTTTGACGATATCTGTTTTCGCTATTTCATGACACACTGCAAAATTCCCAACAACATCCAGGTTTCTACTCAAGACAATTACGTACCTGAACCGTCGTAGGGGATTTGGTCGTATTTAATGAGAAGATCATCGATGTTGGAAAACTCATTGAGTAGGATTTGCGTTCTTGTGTCTACTACGCGATTGTACCTGAATACTGCAAGACGAGCTGCATTCGGATCAATGATGTAGGATCTGCGAGATAAAGTTTTATATGAAGTCTTTTTAACAAACTCATGCGTTTGGGAAAACCCAGGTTACACATTAGCACACACATGCAAGCTAATGACCTTAGCGCTGATCAAACAAAAATGAGAAAATGAGTATAAAATTAGGAACACGAACTACACGTGATGGATAATGCCTTTGAATCTCAGGAAACACGCAAAGTTGCTCACAGTGGTATTAACCATGCAAATCATTTCCGTTTGCAATGCTCCATGAAATACAGTTTTCTATGTAATTATATGCAATGTTCGTAATTGTATATTGTTTACAACTGCGTTTTCATCTTTTCCTCTACAAAACCTAATTCCTCTCTTGTACCAGAAAAAGAATGTTTTTTGATACACAGCGATTTTAAAACAATTTGTAAACGTGCGTGTCATTTGTCAGGATTGTACTCACCTAGCGCAAATGCGACAGCACCAGGCGAATAGAAATGTATCTGTATATAAGTGAACATCGCGAAATATGTAGAACTTGTATCTCAACAATATCTTAGCGTTCAGGAGAGGGGAGTGAGTCGTAATGGAATGAAGAATCACGATAGAAAGTTGTTTATTAACATTTCCAAAGCGGGAGGATCGAACAGCATTCAAATCAACTTATGCAAAGAATGGTCATCGTTTCATTGAACGAAAATCACCTGAAAATTTTTATAGCCAAGTTCGAGGAGATTTGTGTGTCCAATTGCACATTTCGTAAACAATGATGATGCAACATGTCGTATTTTCACGGTATCATCTGATGGTAGTTGTCGCAAGAATTTAAAATAAAACAAAGTATAGAAAAGAAAGAAAATAATATGAAAGTGCTGAACACTTCTTACTGTAGTAAAGAACGTCCAAACTGCTTCAACAAAGCCCAGTTAGCGTTGCCGATTGATGACGATGAGTCCAACACGAAGACGGCGTCCATTAGCGCATATGGCGGACATTGCCCTAAAATACGCAATTACTTTGTGGTTACTTCGGATGCACATAACTTCACACAGACCAAAAATACAAAAATCAGCAGTGAAGAAATGCACTTTACTTTGCATTTTGCGTTATCTACAAAAGAAAAAGAGTGGATTTCCTGTTACATTGAATGTTTAAAATACAAAAGTTTCCAGTAAATATTTTGTACCTTGTTGACGTTTTTTTTGGCAGCTACTGTCAACATCGCCACTACTGCCAGCCAAAAATGACGCCGTCAAGCCAAATATTTACGAAAGACCTCAAATAGAGAAATCTACGTATCAACAGCAGCCACAGCGAACAGACGCAAACGCTGTAAGTTAAGAGTCGATGCGGAGAGTCTTGCGGCCCTTTTATTTAATGCAGGGAATGGCAAATATTTTGACCTGCTACGCCATTTCAGAATTTCAAGAAGACAGGACGAAATAAGGAGTCAAAAGGATAGACCGGCGTTGCTTCTGCGCTTTGCGCAAGGTAATTTGGTTACTGCGCGAATATTGGATGAAATATTTGTTGACGGTTTTGCAACTATTCGAAAAGATCAGGTGTGCTCTTTTGAAAATCCAGGTTGTATGTTATGTGGTGTTCAGTTTTTATGCAAATGAGAATGAGTAGAGTCCAATTCTTTTCACAAACAGCACTGAAACCAAGTTGTTCAGCAGAAATCTGTTTTAGCAAAATTTTGACACTTACTTGAACAGCAAGGTTTTGGAAGCGACCAGGTTGTGTCGTTTAAGCACGTGTTCTCCGTGATATTGATGGGAAAGAGGGTGTAATCCGCGTCAGTGCACGTAAAGGTGCAAGTGGAGGTTGCAAAATTGCCATTGGTGCACGTAATCTGTCCATTGTTTAAGCTCCCTTGGTCAGTACATTCGATGGCTGGTATAATACACAAATTGCAAACTGCAGTCAACGCAGCACAGGTAAAGTCTTTGACAAATGCGTTGTGCATTTTTGTTAACTGAAAGGTTGATGTACACAAAAGTTGGTTGCAAGCAATGCGAGCTCAATCACTGCATTTCAATACGCTAATTAAAACTGATTGCTTGGTGAAAGGGAACATTTAATCATCATTTTTTATACACAAATTGTCATGACTTGAAATATTTTCAGTGAAGATATGAACCATGATAAGGTGTCAGTTAGAAACGTTTTTGGATCACCCACGTGAAAAACCTCGTTCAGGATTTTTATATCAATCAGGGTTTTGGCTTTTGTAGGCCATAACCTAAATTCAAATATTGTTTCATGACTGTTTAATTATGATTGGATTTTGTAATAATCTGACTTTCAACGGACGATAGTCCTGTAACGATAACATGCTGTTACAACAAAAATCGTTTAGCAAAAAACAAACGATTAAAATAACATTTTCCAAGGACGTTATTCGATGAACACAGCAAATGTTTACTGAAACACCGCTTCGAAGCTCACGTTCGCAACGTGGAGCAGGATTGTTCCAGCCTAGAGATCCGCCAGGTTGTCGGACACATGTGGTGTACAGAGCTCCCACCCTCCTGTGATAGTCGTTGCAAGCGAATTCGCACTGCGATCCTAGGAGGTTACTGTTGCTGCACACTCGGTAGCCATTTGTAGGTGTCGGAGCGTCGTTGCATGCAACAACTGCAGGTAAAATATTATTGAACAAGAAGTAAGGTGCATTGGTGAGACTTGCAGCGATAAAAAAATCGTATAAAAGGGATTGCGAGACAATTTTTGCTCCAGAAAAAAGCATGAAATCAACCTGAGAAAGGCTAAGGCCAAATCACCATGAATATATATCCTTCTTGGAATATTTATCAAATTTATTGATCTTGATTGGGACCTTTCTCTGCACAAAACAGAAATATTGAGCAACTCTTCAGATTTTCGTTAACGGTCCGGTTTACGCGTAAAAGCTATAAGCCGAAGGCCCGTCTGTTTCAACACGGCGAAAGGGCAAAGTTTTTGGTTCAAGTAATATTAATCTTTATAGGTATTTGTAACAAAAATACCTCAAAAGCAATGAACAAAATTAGATGAAACTGTGCCTTTTTCTTTCTTCTTGCGATCTTGATCAAATTCCCAAGCAAAACATAGTAAAACCAGTGACGCTATAATAGATATGTGACACGCCTCAGAACCACTCACAAGTTTCTTTTGATGCATTCTTTGCTAAACCGCTCACGACGAAAATGTTTTGAAAATCCTAAATTTAGTTTTGTAAAGATCAGGGTTCCCACACATTTATAAAAATCATTTTCCATACTTTTTGAATACCTTTACAATACTAAATTTAAAAAGTCGAATACCATTACTTCCCTTCATTTTTAAAAATCCGTAATCATGAAACTCAATTTTGTACATTGTTCATCACTGCATAAATGATGAACTGCTGTGCCTTTAGTAAAATTCTGCTCAGATACTTCTTATTCATTTTTTACTTAGAATTTCAATACTTTTCGAATACCTAATGTACATTTTGGCCATGAACATTCAATACTTTTTCAAAGTCTTCAAAACCAATTTTGAAATTCAATGCTTTCAATACTGCGTAAGAACCATGAAAAATATATCCTCCAACAGAGATAAATCGCCTTTTGTGTGAAACCATAGCTTGTTCTTTTTGAAAGTTATTAATATTTTGCATTAAGTTCTTAAACGTAAGAATAGTGCAGGAAAACATTTTGTCCAAAAAAAGTGAACAAGGCCATGTATCAAGAAACAGTAAGTAGCGTATGTTCAACTCCGGTAAATGAGATATTAACGTAAAGAAAAACATCAATATACTGATTGAACTAACAGCGATATTGCACGTCACTTCAATTTTGTCTGTCCATTCCTTCAAACAACTTTCAAAGGGGATTTTCATTAGGAACATGCAAAGAATATCTTAATCCATTTTTACTTTCGTAAATCAAACCAGAATAAACTTTGACTAAAGAACAATCACTTCATGATATTTGCAACTTTTCAACAGTTCGTCTAACTAGGCATACCACACGTCCCGTTTCAGCCGGGACAGTCCCGGTTAGGCATTCAGTTCAAGACTGCTGGAGCAGAATGTCAAAGCGCTTACTACCTGTAAATTTAATACTGACTTTCCCTGTTGTGATTTCTACGAGCAAATAAAATCGAACAAAGACAACCTGAAGAAAGTGTTGTCTACATCAAGTATGATTGAGCGAATGTGTAAATTTACAATTGCTTAAACATTGCTTTCTTTCTTATTAAGAATTTCTTGTTGTCTTAACTATAGAAATCCAAAACAACGACATACTTCAAGTACGATATGAACCACATTCATTTGATAAGGCTCGTAGTTTTGAAGCGTCCGGGTTTTCAATCACAAAAATTTGGTATGCCTACATCAGACAAGCAACAAAAAAAAAAAACTTTTCAACAATATCAACGGCCCCAAAACTACGAAATCCTCAGAAGCATAGAAATTGTGTTAAATAAACAAGACAACGTTGTTAAAGAAATGGCTCATGCAGAAGGCAAGTGAAATTCTACAACTAAGTATATTGGTAGTCACATTGCATCAAGCATGCGCAGCTAACCTGAGAGATCGACTTTGAATTATGCACAAATATAGTAAATTTTCGAGTCGAGTACAGACGATTTTTCTTCATTTTATTTCACTGCAATTGGCTTCGGTAATTTCTCGAATATTGCAGGAAAATTCTAAATGTTTCTACTCTGTTATATCTTAAGCGAAAGCTTTAAAATACTTTTAGTTGAAAACACTTTGCTTAGTTTATCGTTTCCATCTTCAAATCTTGTTTGAAAGCGTGCGCAAGAAGTTTTCTTTGAAACATTTCTGAATTTATTTAGTTTTTCCTTGGCTTCCGGCCGGCCGAGGCAGATTTCAGCTGCTTCTGTGCTGAAATCACTAGGCACACGAATGTGCCACTGCGGGGCAACCTGCCCTCATCCTAGCTGTCATGCTCTGGCATTCCGCTGGATATGATGTTGGTAGGCCCAGAGGAGGGCATTTGTCTTGGGCAAGAATCTGTCCTCACCACAATCTGCCCTGGCGCTCGGCGTCATCCATCACAAATATGAATAACAAAAGAAACCTGTTTAAGCCACTGGCAGATCGAGGTCCACGCAATATGTTCGCTGCTGCCCGGCTCGGTTCGCGTGTGAAGCAGGCGCGGCCAGGTCGTCAGCCTGCTACTGCCTCACTGGCACTTGGTTGTTGGAACGTCCGTTCCCTTG
>Ga0210059_1010294_pt1 | contig 14466 bp, 11 predicted proteins | sample Ectturendosymbi2_FD_188042 | JGI IMG/M metagenome (GOLD analysis project Ga0210059, IMG submission 188042) | Ecteinascidia turbinata endosymbiont from Florida, USA - Sample 2 (SPAdes) (version 2) | ecosystem: Host-associated > Tunicates > Ascidians > Unclassified | place: Key West, Florida... | reverse complement strand
TTCAGCAATTACAAAGCGATTATAAAACATCAACGCGGAACCAGCAACGGCGAATCCCTTTTGCCAACAGCAAAGCTGCTGACAACGACAGGTTGTCGTGGTGGTCGAGAAAAAACAGACAAGTTGCGCCAACGTGCCCAGTAGCAACACGTCACTAACCCGGAACAACAATCGATTCGCTTAATGCCAACAGCCACTGACCACGACATAAGTATAAAGCCAATGCAGCAATTAATGTGCCAAGAAAGCGAAACAAACAAGCTAACGTTGCAAATCGCTTAAGCTTTATCCGCAAAACTTGCGTGGACAGCATTAATAATGCCATTCAGTTTGCACCTCATCATATCCCTTCTTCCTACAGAAAACACCATTGTGGTGATTCATGTGTGCAACACAAATAGCTCCAAGTTTTGACAAAGGTGCCCAGAAGAAAACAGGTTTGAAAGAAAAAATTAGGTTTTCCAACCACATATTCTTAATTTCAAGGTAAAATTGTTGATTTAAATTTGTTTTTCACGGCATCGTTCCTTCATTGAAAAACCTGGTGAACAACCCTTTTTTACATGTACTAAAATCTGTTTATCATCAGAAAGATATGAAAAATGCATGTTTGAATTTCGAAAATTTTCTTGTTACGGTAAGAACTGAAACATGTATCATAAATGCCTTCTTTTTCGAAGTTTCCCAGCGCTGTGGCTGATTCGTCATTTTCTGCTAAGAAAATTTTACTCATATAGATTATTCGTTTCAAACAGTTTAATTATGAATATGAATCTCTTTACTCTTCATATACATGACTGAAGTGTTAGAGACGCCACCAGCGGAAGGCTGAGCAGTGCGTGTAGTAAGTTCTATCCAATCTTGGATTTCACTTCGTTAAATGTGCGATTGACCAACGATACTTTCATGAGTTTAAAACCTAGTGATTCGTGAAGGAAGCCATTGCAGTCAACTAAAAAAGGCTCAACAATCATCTACTTGCACGAATCACGTCTGGAGAACATTTTTAAGCATAATGCAGTGAAGTGGGGTGGTCCTAACTCCCTAGCATTGCAAGTATCAGCAATGGACTAATACGGTAATACAGCGTTTCTTGACCTTTTTCTACCTCAGCACCCCTTTTGGTCACGCCTAAGCAGTCCAGCACCCCTTCTGGTTACTTCTAAGCAGTCCACACCCCCTACCATTGGCTAACACCTGGTTACTATAAGGATAAAGTAAAGACAAGTGTAGTACATCTTCATCATATGCTTGGTTCATTCTCCAAAACAAAAACAGCAATTATGACAATAGCATTGACAAAAACAATAAGAAAATAAAGAAAAGTTCATGGACAAACTCATTATATCGCTACATATGTGACCCTCCTGAGCGCCCACTGAAATTGATTTCAGTGCTCCCTGGGGGTGCTAGCACCCCAGGTTAAGAAACCCTGCCGTAACACGAAGAAACAGGCGGCTCGAACCACCTTACAATAGTTTACTTCGGGTCAACAGGTTAACACCGCAGGCATCCTGAACTACGTTAATTTGGCAGGCGCCGTTCGCGTTGGCTTACTTGAATAGGGCCACAGTGCGAAATCAAGTATTCAACACCTGGATGATTCGGCCGGTTTAGGCAAAGCAGAGGTTCCCAAACGAGGCGCCGCGAAGCCCTGGTGCGTCGTTTTTAAATCGTAAGGGCGTCGCAAGCTTACATCAATCTTCACTACCAAGATCCAAGGATTTTAGAAAATCTTGCTAAAACCCAATCGATGCACGTGCAGATGACTCTGCAAGAGGTTACACGGATTGTGTGTAGCGACATAAAAACTGCGAAATTGATATCAGCAATGAGGTGACAGCAAATTCAGGAGCAAAATTCCATTCGTTTAAGACGGGTGAGCTTAAGTTGTTGGTTGACAGTTGACTGCCAGAACTATGTGAGTCCGTCGTTTGATTTCGTACATAGGGTTATCGCGTCGGGAGTTTCATGCAAGGGTGCGAACCACTGACAACAAATCGAAACAAGTAGCGAACCTGTAGCGAATTAGTACTTGTGTTGAAGTATGAAAATGTGCATGAACGACAACTAATTTACGGTGCGTGGTCGTAAAGCCACGTTACTCAGAGGGGGATATTATGAGAGGAGAACGAAGCAGTCGCGTCGGGCCCCTTTTTTCAGAAATGCCGTGCGCCACTCTAGAGCCACGTTCACTTAGCTCTTAAGCAATTCATATGTTTTTCAACATACAGCCAAATTTACGAGCAATTGTGCCAAAGGAGGCCTCTCAACAAGTTTCATGTGTAGTTTTTGGGCCCATTTCTGAGAGTTTACCTCGGGTTCCTAAACACTAATATCCAACCCTGCTTAAACTGGACGCATTAGGCTAAAAGGTATTGTTTGACGACCTGTTTGGCACGCGTAAGAAAATAAAAATAGGGCTGTTTTTGGTCAAGAAATTGCGTAAACAGGTAGAGCCCAGTTACTCGCGTACTTCGGTCCAGGATTTCGAAGGTGTTTCACTCCGGACTTAAACTTTAATCGAGTCAACAAAAATATCCATTTCAAGCAAACACACGCTGGGAAGGTTATTTTACTGGTCACTGTTTCGTTTCACATCAGCTTGGCGATTTGTGTCAATGCAAGCTGTCACAAAATGAGTAACATGCCTGTTGTACTTGTGGTGTCGGTAGTATAGAACAGTGTGGTCCAACTGCAGGCCCGCGGGCCGCATGTGACCCACCACAGCGTTTTCAGTGGCCCGCGGAAGCATTCAGGGAAACATTTCAAATCCGAAATTTGTTGAAAAGCCTGTGAGGTTACAATTGTCTCACTGAATTGCTTGCACTGGATAAAGTGCATTTGCGCAAGAACAATGAATAATACCTTTTGTTTTGCGATCAAATTAGAAGGTACGGTCCTCCGCTGGGGCACCTCTCTGGATGGCCTCTGCGTTTTTTCGGTGCCCCGTCGTTCGTTGTCTTGAAGAGTACATCTGGCGCAGTGAACTTAATATCACCAAATAAATCTGTTTATCTAATTCTAACAGCTAAACGCGGGCTTCTAAAGTTGGTCTCCGAGACAAATTAATTGCCCATCCCTGCAAACTGCGGAGAGCGTCTGGAAATGAATCAGTAAAGACAGATTTCTCGAACTGAAAGATTTCGCGCTAAAAATGCACTGGATATTTGGAAGCGGAGAGTATCCTACATTTGTGTTTTTCAACCTTTCTGCTGCAGCGGAACCTTCCGCAAATGTTTGCGTCGCTCATGGAACCCTATGCGAAGGCCCAAGTCTCCATCTTGCTTTCTGTAATAAACCAATGGCTAGAAATGTCGCGTCTATGCTTTATTTCTACATTTCGGCGGAACCCCTGGCAGGCACTCGCGGAACCTTGAGGTTCGGCGGAGCCCCGAGTTGTCACGTTTTTGCAAAATGGCCCGTAGGTCAAAAGTAGTTGGACCACGCTGGTATAGAGAATAGCGTGCAACCTGACAAAACACACAAGTCGTCCATTTTGCTAGAGTGACTCCGTAATACAAAGCTCCGTAAAACAAATATTAGGCCATTCGCTCCACGAATTAGCGGGAGGATTGCAGCAGGGGCAACTCCTATGAACAGCTCAACTGCTTTTGATTGAAGCGTCAAGCAAAGCAACGCAACCGTTGGTCTCTAACTCTTGTATAAAACGCCTATCTATGTATTCATGAGACCAAGAAACGCACCGACAGTGATACCTTTCGCGAAAATTAACAACAGGGCCACACATCGTAAGGGTACTTGCAAGTTTTTGCTCAGACAGGGGCGCAGCAAAGCTTGATTGGTGAAATAGTTGATAAACACGCCAACCACACGCCAAAGCGACACCCATCTACTCGCTCACAGAACTGCAGCCAGTCCGCCTATACTGTACGGTGTACCGGAAATCCACAAATCGAACGCTACTTCACCCGTTTCTGTCATTTGTCGGAAACTTCAACTACAGTTGAACCGAGGAACTTTAAGACAACCAGGTTTACTTGCATGCAAGCGAGACAGGAATTCATGACACAGAGGTCTTTATCTTCAGGATCAAAGATAGTCCATCAACAATGTAACAATGGCTTCATTTGACGCGGTAAGTTTAGTCAGAAAATTGTCAGGTATTCGTTCTATTCACTTTATTTTATTCGCTTTCCCGAGCGAAAGTAACGCGTCTGGGGGTCTCATTAGCCGCCGGTTAAAAGCTACCGCGGTGTTGTGCGAAAAGCATGTAGCTTTCAAATGCAGTGACCAGTTCTATTATCAAACGGATGATAACGCTTTGGCATCAACGACAGCACGAACGATGGCTGCGGTTTTTGTGAATTATTTCATCATTCAGGCTTTGGCCCGACCTTGTTTGAACACAAACCAAATGCACTCGTGCATGCGTGGACGACCGTTTTTTTGTATTTTCTGTGGATTTGTTTCATGGTTCAAACGAAACTTAACAGGTGCACGAGTCACTCAGTTTTCCAGCGATTCCACTAAAATCTTCTGTTGGTCTCGTACAAACTGCAGTAAAAATTCTTAATTCAGAAGCACGGGATGTTTGACGAATATGACACAAAATCGCCACGGCTTGGACACCGCAACCGATGTGATGCAATCGGTAAAACGATAAAATATTTAAACGAAGATTCATAAATGACCTACAAAATGTTCATTAAAAACTATTGCCATGAACAGACTTTATAATAAATGCCGACATTTATTCACTAATTTGTTTCCACTGTTGTGGTAACTCAGCCGCAAAGTTGACACAAAAGCTGCTCGTTTCATCAATAGTCACTTTTCCTGTTATGGTTGTTTATATTCTGTGAAGTGACCAGCTAGAGCACAAGTCAGTGTTTCCCAACCAGTGGACCGTGGGTCACTGTGCTGCCATTCAAGTAGCCTGAAGCAGTGGTCAGCAAGCTGTTTTTTACCATGGATCAGTTTAAGGTACGGATTACTTCCACGGACCAGCCTTCAAGTTGCCGCAGATGAATGCATCAACAATGAAAAAAACAAACTTCACTGCATGTAAATTTAATGTAACTCTCCATAACGCTGCTATCAGTAGGAGATTTGAGAATGTTTGTTTCTCTACAACGAGATGGTGCCATGTTGAGGTGATAGCAGAGGCAGTGACACCAGCAGTGTATTTTTACGTCCAGTCTGCTCCGTGACCTACTGCCTTTGTTGCTGCCACTACAGAAATTCAGCTTCACAAAGACGTCCCTTTTTTGGGCAATAACCTAATATTTCTGTGCGGATCGGTAACAAACGCCTCATGGACCGGTATCAGCTCCTTGCGGAACTGAGCAAACCACGATAGATACCGATTGCGACCCAGCACTCCCGCGCAACTGTGTTGATCATTCAGCAGACTGCAACCTCTTCAAAACAATAACCTTATTAAATTCGCAATAATTCGGCCATCAACTTTAAACCACGATAAGAATTTATGAAACTGTCGAGGGGAGCCCAACGAGACAACCTGTTTAACAGTTTTTTTTTCGGTGTCCCAGCGCCTTAGCTTTAATTTGTATGAAATTGTTTGATGTTTGCGCCAATAAACTCTCTCTCTCTCTCTCTCTCTCTCTATCAGCTTCGGACCGGTGATTTTTGACCCGACCCTGGGTCTGAAGTACAAATTTAAACATTAATTACATTAATACCAGTTGTGCTTTGAAAGCAAAACGTTAATCAGTAACTGGTTCAACCGCAGACGATGCTGTCATTAATGTTCTTCAACTGTCCTTATGTAAAAAAAAACCGGCTGCAAGTTTGCGGAACACTCTTTAAGTTGCACTGTAATTATACTTTTTCATTTTTGCGTCACTTGATTGCCTGACCTGTTCTAATAATAGCAGATTAAGGTTCGCCGGCTTCGCAACCAACGCAAAACTGAGCCAAGGTTGCCAACGTTCATGACTGAGGGACCAAATCATTGTTATTATGAAACTACATCCGGCCAATTGAGAAAAGGGTCGAGAAACACCGGCCTTACGAAATCGTATTCGAGAGCGCTTGAATAACAACCAGAACATTGTACAATCAACCACCACAAATTTCTGGCAAATACATCACTCGCCTATTGTAAAATTCGCAAAATCAAACACGTTCTTTGAAGCATTTATTGTCGTTAAACATATCAGGAAAACCGTTTTCCAATCGAAAATGAGTGCGCCGCGGTTGAACTTGTTGAAACTGCTGCGATGAATCCACGGTAGACTTCCCTGCTCAGCCGACTTCCCCTTCACAATACAAAAAAAGAGTCATATCCTTGTTTTCATTGCTGTTTCAGCATAAAAACGAGCTACCACGATTCAAAGTGCCATGGCAACAGCAGCTCATTGATTTTCACTGAGGTGTAAGTGCAACGGCAATTTTGGCATGGAATATATTTCTCCTATTCACCTGAAACACCACATTAGTTGTGAAAACTTGCCGAATCATGTAAACTCCATTAAAAAGATCTCCTAAATTCTTGGACTGACATCCAAACTAGACAAATATATTAATAGGCAGAAATTTGCATTCACATAAGTTTAAAACGGCATAGTAACAATAAGACGTACCTTTGTTCTGCAACCTTAGTCGTTCCAATCTTCCTATCCTCGCAGGCACCCAACCTGCTGAGCTTCGTCGCAAAGGAGCCACACTGTCTCTAGCACGCCGTGCCACTGAGCCTGGACACCTACTCCACTCAGCGCTCACCTCTCCATCGAGTGGGAATGCACGGCATCTCAAACACCCATTTGTAGCTGCCGCACAACAGCTCATCACTTCATTTGGCAATAACAGAAGTGCGGCGCTCTGGGCGGATCACAGATGGAATTCGGAGTGGTTGGAAAACACTACGAGACTCCGTGCATCGGCACCCACCCTCCTGGAATGGCCCTAAACCGCCTCCTCGTGGATGTCGGGCGTTTCCGCTCCTTCCTGCACAAATGGGGTTTGGCCCCTTCCGCGGCTTGTGAGTGGGCGCAGAAGAACAAACCGTCGACCATGTTGTCCTCCAATACGCAATGCATTGACTCCTCCATGGACTGCACTACCTGACGGTTCTGGATGAGCAGACAATCGATTGACTGCTTAACACCTGCCCCGAGATCTAATGCGGCTTAGCAGTAGATTGCAACAACTGGCTCAAACGATGATAAAGTTGTTCCAAGGTTGACCACTTGCAAAAGTTTGGCGTTGCAAATGTGCGCCGATAACATGAACCAGATAAATTTAGAGCACATCCGATAACAAAGGAATCCGACAAATCTTAGAGGCAGCATTGCGTCAATAACATTATGAAAAAAATCGTTATACTAACATTGGATTATACGTAAAAGAAACATCGCGGTCAACCGACGCGACACCAGACCGCAGTTTACAAACCTATTCACGTCGCACGACACCAACGAGTGATGTTTACGAGCTTTTCTCACGCTCACCCCTCGTGTGGAAACAACATAGCGTGTATTCTCCATCACAAACGAACCCACAGCGGAAATCGCTTTTCCCAACTGAACCCAGGATGGATCGCTTAATCACTCGTCATCTGTGCACTCCAGGAAAGGTGAAGTGTATTCGTGAACTCGAAGTACTTGGAAACAAAGAGGACCGGAAAAAAACAATCAACCACGAAAGGTACCACGCGCAGATGAATGAACGATGCTGCAGCTAAAGACGATACGATGCCTTTTCCGCGACAACGTTCATTAAATGCGTTCCTGCCTCGTGTGAACGCAAAAATGCACGCAGCAAACTCTGCGCTTATCTGCCTGTCAAGGCCATATTCAATTTGGCGTAGTATAAAAGGAGAAAAATTATTTCAAGCGGAAACCAACAAGGGTAAAACTTTTTGATCAGCAAAAAGAGCAACCTGTATGTGTGCCGACGTAATGACTGAATGGCCCGAACCCCATGAACTGCTTTTGAGTCCTGTTTACTCCCAAGAAAGAGCAACTCAATGACCCCAGTTGCGATGAAATTGAACAATGAAAGGTCAAACTGCTTGAGATTCTCATAAAGTACGCTAAGGAGTTGTAAAAGTAGTAGCATTACTAGCATTGCTACCCACCGTAAACGTTTACTATTCACTTAATCTGAGAATAAAATCAGGTTATATTATCGCTAAATCGTTAAGGAATTATTTGAAAGACTCAAACCTTTTGAAAATGACAGGCTTAAAGCAACCAAGGAACTTTTTCTTAAGACCAGCCTCACTTTCAGTAAACCAAATTACTACAACTCCGGCACAAAGGCTACACACGAACAGGTTGTACGTTTTACAACACATTTGAAATCAAAATCGAAACCCAGGTTCACAAATATTTCGAGCTCCAGTACCTGTTTGAGATTTATCTAGTCTTCTTTGCTCGTTTTAGCAAGAGTTTCTAATTGATTTCGATTGCCTCGACGTTCTCTGCTAATGTTTCACAATCGGGATTAAGTTCAAATGTCTACAACTAGCCGCTCAACAAGCAGACGTAGGCTTTTGGATTTGCAACAGACGACATGTTGCTGTTAGAGAATCAACTTGGATTTTACAACCATACTACTTGATCGTTGAAACACTGATCGCCGTAAAATGCAAGACATATCTGTGAAAGCAGCGTAATGGCTGTTCAGATGGCTGCCTTGCAAAGCAACGGGGGGCTATACAGAAGGAAGGCTGTGAGCAATTAATCTTTACTCCGTCGCAACGCCCGCAAGAAAACAGTTGAACCAACACGGCTGCAGTTGCCTGACACCCAAGCAACTTCCACTCGCAATGCGGTAAGGTAACTGCTGCACCTCGTGATGGCAGCGCAAAGCTTTAAAAAGATCGCTTGCTTGTCAAAGTTCGCTACTCGTTTTGACATGGCAGGATGATAAAACTTTTCACAAGCCACACGCTATCTATCACCGAGACCACGCTATATGATCACACGTCGCTTTCGCTGCAGCTTGCGTCCTATAAACTTTCAGGCTTCTATTTGGCAAACTGCGCCTCGGATCGTCGCCCAACGAAGACGCAGGAGCTTTGCTGGCAGCAGTGGTCACCACCCACGCGCAGCATGACGTCACCAAGACAACCGGTTCTGGGTGTTGCGTAATAACAGCTACCCAGTACGCAACAAAACGTCAGCACGATTTCTTGGCCTATCACGATGCACCGTTCATTGAATGCGTCAATATCACATGAAATTGGTAATACACAGCTTTGTAATAATGTCAGGGTGGGTGTCCTATGCTGGGTTTATTTTTTCGCTCATTTTTCGGTCATAGACCGAATTGTTTTTTAAATGAGCGAAAAATATTAAGTCAATTTGGTCATAATGTCTGAAAAGGCAGGCTAGTGAATACCGTTACGGCAAGTTTTAATTTTTTTATGGGACAAATGACCGAAATGTCTCAACGAAAAAAGAAACCCAGGTCCTACGCGCAAGCCAATGGAATGTATACGTTCGTCACTCCCTGGTGAGTCGCTTCAGATCTGCAAACCACGACAGTCAAGAACGGAAACACAAACGTCTTGACGCGGGGAGAAAACATAACAAACGTGGTTCGAGGTCAAAAGCAGACGCAACTTGGATCACAAAACATTCTTGTAAGATTCCACATGATTCAAACAATAAACAACCAGACACAGAAACGTTCTTCTGTCGTAAATCTACAAAGTGGCGGCGCGAGCTGTTTTTTAAAAGGCGCGTATTCGTTTTGGTTGGTATGCGGTTTACCCACGCGCAGGATATTAGAACTATTAGAAGCTTTACCCCTCAAGTGTTGCTCAAGCTTGCAAACGTGAAAGACCTATGTCTCCCTAATAAGCACGGTTTGCAAGTTTCCAGTTAAAACTTTGCAGCTCGAGTCGCTGAATACAAAATACGAGCGGCCTGCGCCGACAGCGGCACGCGTGGATAAGTTTGAATCGAAGTAAGTTAGAGGGGTTCACGTCAGGTGTAGTTAGAAGACATTACGCTGACCAACGGCCGATTAATCACTTCGCTGCGAACAAGCAGTACTAGTGCCGCATAAAATACAGAAAAATGTTTTCTATCATCCGCAAAATGCAGCACAAACGAACGCTGCAGTTGTCGAATAAGCATCCCCCTGTTTGCGAGTTCGAAAGCACACACTCGCAGTGATACGGTCAGCAGTAAATTGAGACGGCTCCGAATCATTAAATGACCGGCGACACCTTCTGAAAACCTTTGACTTGCTTTCGGGCGTCGGCCAACGCACTGGGCTTTAACCAACGTGAGGTGAGCGGGCCATGCAAAAACGTCGACAGACACGTGACACGAACTGCCGATCACGTGCCGAATGCAATCAGCGATTTCGCAACCGGCGCACGAATGCAACGACACCGGCCAAGCAAGCAACGGTAGCCGAGAAATTGCTGAAGGTGCCAGCGGACGTTTCTCAATCTGCAAAACGCAGCACACTGCACGGAACGCACGTGATCGCCGAACCCGAGGGACAAACGTGCGCACACCGGATGAAGTTAAGCTTTGCCACAGAAAGAAAACTGTGCGACAGTGGCCAGGACACGTGACACTGACGCCATGTTTCTCACCGCTTTTACAACACCGGCACGTTTATGACATTTCTCATACCAAGTCGATAATGGAGCTAAGCGCAGCCAAAAGGTAGTCTTCTCCGGATTTTTGATAGTAAGTACAAGCTGTGCATTCCAGAGATTTTCGATGGAAAAAAGCAATGATCGGATGACAAGCGCAGCGGCGGAATCAGCGCCACGTTATTGCAAGGTGTGGGATTCGATCCCCTGACCCCTCGTCACATACGTCACACTTATTGACGCAGATGTTAATCCTTGCCGTGCCAACAAATGACGATAATCAGACCCCCATACGGCGAAATCAGTGGTTCGCAGCCTTCTCACGCTGCGGCACACTGCAAACATCCTTACATTTTTGCACAGCATTTTCACGCAATCAAAACAATAAATAGGTTTAAGATTTTAACTTATTGTAATGCGATGGCTTCGCCTGTTTTCGACGGCAAACCAAACTGATGTGAGGCTCCAATGACGCAAGAAAACTCGCATTTCATTATCAATATCAAAGTCTTGCTCCTAAAGTTTTTGCTCCTAATTTCAGTCAGTGCTGAAATTCCACAGGCGCAAAGAAATGAAGATACAAATGGAAACTTAATTTTAACAATTTTCGAGCTCATCAATGGATAAGATTCCCTTGTGGTAAACTCTTCTCTGCTCTTCTGTTCTGACAAATGGCTCGTTAATCAATGAGCTGTAATTCTTTGGTGGATAGATGGTAGTTTCCGAATGAATGTGTTAATCCCCCATTTGTGGTCTTTCAAGCCGAATTCTGGGAAGTAATCTCGAAGCTATAACTGTAGATCCGTCAGTGTGTTTAATATTTCTGGAATATCCCTCATTTTCAACGGAGATGATTCATCAACAGTGGGAAACGTGTCGAAAATTTCGTTTCAAATTTTACTTTTCTACAATATGAATGTTTCGTCAAATGAAGTCATTTAAATTGCTGCAATTATATTTTCGGATAGCCCTTTCAAACTTGAGTTTAAACTATTCAGTTTATCGAACAAATCTGAACATTTAACCACCAAAGTTAAGTTTATCATGGATAGAAAATCCTGGATCATTTTTTGAATTTCTTCGCAAGCAATAATTTTAGGTTGCAATTGGCAAATGTGCTTTTACACTCTTCCTTTCGAAAGCCAACAAACCTGATTATGATACGACAAACGTTAGTGTTCCGAATTAATCGCTTCATGAAAAAAAAATCGACTTTACACAGGTTTAACATTATTTTAGGGCTCAAAGCGATTGTCTTAGGCATAGCAGTAAACAAGACAGGTTTCTTCGCTATCCTACTAGGTCATCAGTTGCGTCGTAACAAGCATCAATGTAAAGCTTTCATCAAATTACTGACCTCAACATTCTTGGCAATCACAAATAAGTTCAACGTCAGGAAGCAGCGTCAGAGTTGGCAAAAATCAAAACTTCGCAAATATAGAAAAACAAAACACACTTCCCTTTTGTCCCAGACCTAAAGTAACATAATGTTTCAATCCACGAAAGTCATATGTCAAAAAAATCCTGGTTTCACGCTTAAAAAAATTCCCCAAGTAGGGAAGTAGTGTATTAGTCTACTATTTTGGATATGACAGTATGGCTCATCAGTTTGTCCACAATTCAGGAGTCACCAACATGGTTCCCCGCGGGCACACCAGGCCAACATGGTGCCCGCGGGCACACCAAGGTGGCCCGCACGACCCACTCGCCCGAGGGCCTGTTCTGAAAAGAGCACTGATATGATCAGTATCTTCACATGGATGAATATCGTTAATAACATTATTAGATTAATTGACCAAATCTTTTGTTTCAGAAGTGTGTATCAAACTGGTAGCCCTTCGCATTAATCGGTATTCAAGAAGTAGCTCTCAGCTTCAAGAAGGTTAGTGGCCCCTTCTGCACATTCTCCCCAATCTGCATCAATTAAACAGCGTCGTTCTTGCGACAAAGTTAATCGCGCATCATTTAGACAACACCAAATCAATTTCACAATGTAAACCAAATCAAGTAACGCGTTCAGTCAACACGAAAAGACGTGCCAATGGTCAAGAGCTGTAAGTTTTGCAAGTTTGGCATTTCACACAAGAAGAAAGTGTTTTATATTCCCAATTTCAGTGTTTTGCTTTTACTAGGAGAGCTTGGAACAAAATTTTCCGAACAAAATGTGGAGAAAAGATACACCGAAGTTTTACAGGCCACGCGACGTTTACACTCAAACAATGCTCGCGACAGGAGCCTGAACTCATACAAAGCAACAAGGATTCCAAATTGCGCGAAGCTAGCTGAAGGCTGTTCACGAAAACTGAAAAGAAAATTTTTCTGCCACAGTTTGTGAGGAAAACGCAAAAATAGTGAGGCAAACCACTCAAAAACCCTATTAACGTCCTCCCTGCAATTGAAACGCGGTCTCCGCTTGAAATACAGAACGGGGCAAAAATCAAGTTCGGGGCAATGTCTTTACGCCGCAATTTGCGGCCGAGTACGCACAAAAGCGACTACTACGTCACAGCGAGTCGTCAAGACGAACGTTTCCACCTTCACTGCAGGAGCGCAGCTGATTTTCGTCATGAACGAAGTAACAAAAACCTGAAAGACCAGCGACAACATTTCTAACGTCATTGAGGCAGTGCTGGCATCGAACAAAACAAAAAGTGCAGCAGCAGCAAGTGACGGGGAGTCCAGCCGGGCTGCATGTTGCAAACGGATATGGCAACTGCGTGCTGCAATACGATACAATAGAGCGTGACACGTTCACTGAAAGCCCCAGTTCCGCTTGCACCGGCCGTAAGCATTCAATATGACTTATTCGCCCTTCGGTGCCCGTCCAAAAGTGAATGAACCGACCGCTGTTCAGCGGCTAGGCTTTTTTTCTGGAAAAGTTGAATTCGCCTGAACCACACCTCAAAACAACTTCCACCGCCGTCGCGCTCAAAGAAACTGTCGAGAAAAGGTGACGATCCTTGAATGGACGCCAGGCCGTGCCATATTTCGACGCTGACGCGACAGGCGGTATTCCTTCGCTTGTCAGCGATATGTTGTTGACTGTGCGGCGCGCAGCAACATTGCTGAGCGATGTATTTGGCGCCGCAGGGCGGGCGCTGAACAATCAGCCGGGGGGAGATTGCGACACGCCGCACGTTTGCTTTGGCTGGCGCTTCTGGCAGAGCCAGGCAGATGTAAGCACCCGTAGTGTACAGTGTAATTAACCACGGGCAGATCCTACATAATATAACTTGGCACACCCGTGGTCGCACCTGCGATTTTTATTAACATAAAATGCTGTTTTGTGTCGATTTATACTGCTCATTACTCCATGAAGATGCGTTGGTTTTCCGTTTGTGTGACGTTAAAGGATAATTAACTTAGTGGTGAAGGGGCGACCTTCTACTTTGCGCGATGGTTTCATTCGAAATTCATGAACTCAGCGTTCACCGGTTGGAAACTGGTAGGCATATCGTATTTGTTTCTTCGGACAATCTGCTGTATTTCCGAAGAGAACGACTCTATCGATAATCTGAAACTAGGCTGTCGATAGAACTATTGCGAGTGCTTAGCAAAAAATATAGCAAAAAGACCTGTGCTGACAAGCTTTGCAACAAGTTATATCAATCTTGAATTGGAGCTGGTGGCATTCGCACAAAGTTCAGATTCACGTGAAAGATCTAGTAGCAGGTACTGTACAGGGCTACACGAGGAATACAGGGTGTTTCACAATTGTTGAAACAAAGCGATTGGGCACAAATCCAGGATTTTAAATGATACCACAATGATGATTACATTTATTGAAAGGGGAAAAGATAACATTTTATAATCTGCAACTGTTTGTCCTCAAATCAGAAATAATATGTCAAGAAGAGTCCTAGAGTACATGCTCCAGATGTCCACCGTCGCAGAGATTTGCTCGGACTCCGACCGAC
>Ga0210059_1010293_pt1 | contig 14466 bp, 8 predicted proteins | sample Ectturendosymbi2_FD_188042 | JGI IMG/M metagenome (GOLD analysis project Ga0210059, IMG submission 188042) | Ecteinascidia turbinata endosymbiont from Florida, USA - Sample 2 (SPAdes) (version 2) | ecosystem: Host-associated > Tunicates > Ascidians > Unclassified | place: Key West, Florida... | reverse complement strand
CAATAGAAAGTGAACTTGATATATCTACACAACACTGTATAATAAAACTCAACTGGTTTCAAAAACCTTCAACTTTAACTAGCCATAAGAGTACTACTGTTACGTAATAATACAAATACACAAAATAAGAACTATTACGTAATAATATACACTTACAAAATAAGAAACGAGCTTCTTGACAACATTGTTTGTTGGCTTTCTAGTTTTTTTCCACTGTAAAACGTGTAGATTTTAGACTAAATAATTGAATGTACCTCCCTGTTGAACCCGGCCGATTAATCGAGGGGCCGGTTAATCGGGGGCCGGAAAATCGAGGATGCACTGTAATCAAATCCAACCCAAATCTGGTTAAGCAAAAATGATAACATCCAAATCCATCAATATATTGGAATGTCGCAAGATCTAAATCCAAATCCAAGCACATGTTCATCTCTGGTCATTTTCCTGTATTGGGCATGCGAAAGACAAGGAAGTATATTTCTTGTGTTGTGATCGGAAAGCTCGAGCGGCAAGTGCGCAAAGCTTCACACTGTGGCAGCAAGCAACAATAGAGATCACCCGATGAGATCACTCTGTTATTGCTTGTTTGCAGTGGCGCAGGAGCACAACCTGCCGCCCCTGGCCCTAGCAAAAAATGCCGCCCCTTGGTGCGGGCAGTGAGTCACATTTATGACGTCATCGTGCTCAGTCAACCATGGTATGATCTTTCGTTATTTGAAGACCTTTTCGCAAGAACTTTCGCCAAATTTAGCGTAAATTGTCGACTGCTTAACCTCCCCGAACGCCATGCCGCGGGGCCCATCGCACAACTGCAGCTAGTAATAGCTACAACGTGATGATATCACCATATCAGCAGAGTATTCGAACAAGTAACAACTACTATAAACAGAAAACCTTGAGTAGGACTGTTTCCAAACTAAAAAAAGATTATAAGGCAGCAACAAATTAAGAAACATGAACGCAAAAACCAACGATTTTGTAGCATTTACTCAACAATTAGTATTTTGGAACAAGCGCAAGATTTGTAGCGGGCGGGAGTTGTATGACCAAAGTCACCATTACTCAACTCCCAAGACGATCAACAGCCAAGCAAAAATTTTCTATATTGAATGACAGGACACCGAAACGCAAACAAAAAAGAAGAAATTAACGAAGGGGAAATGCAAATAGCAAGTGTGTCTAGGAAGAAAATCACTAAAAGACTTAATCTACATTTAGACAATTGACCGATATACTTGACCACAACAACTGTAGTCCTAATCGTTTTGAAAAAAACTCTTTTCGCGCTTTTGTCAACAGACAAGAAATGCAGTGCGCTACGCCAGTCCCAAGCCAAACGAATTAAAAAAGTTATCGAAGTTTTTGCAACAAATTTAGAATGATCACTACCCAATCGAAACAACTTACAGCAAAAACACTACATCCCACACTCCAGTTTTGAGTATAATAACCAATATCTCAAAATTCTATACCCATTCTTAAGTGTTTTGTAGGATTATTTCTTTAGAAAGACTTCTTCGCAATTTTTTCGTGCTGTCATCAACTGGCGGTGACCAAAAGGATCTTTGTGTTGATACTTCTCTGGCCCTGCTTTGACTACTTCAACTCTCAAACTATGATCTATCACTATCGCATCAGGCCGAGGTTCAGAGGGCGACATTCTTTCTGCTTTTGTGCCTCAATTGCCACGTTGTATCGTCTATTTGGTTTATTTCTGCTGTATAGAGAACCGCCTGATATGCTGTAGCTCAGGAGTTCCCAACTTGGGTACATGTACCCCTAGGGGCACATTTGCCTACCTGAAGGGTTACATTTAAGGTCCAGGATACATTCTGTTTTTAGTAGCTTTGAGACAAAATCGGAGTCTACCTAGTTCTAAAATCTGAAAGTTTTATTAAAAATTCAGTCGATTTCTGTTATTTTACTCAGCTTTTTTGTCATAAGAAATTTTAGGGGTACATGCTCGTGGGCTTAACCCCCCCAAACAAAGCTCCATGCCCCCCCAAGTTGAAACGTGAAACACTATAAATAAGTGGAGTTTTGGTTAAGTTTATGATGTCAAGCCCCCCCCGGACAAACGAAAAGCCCCCCCGCAAAACTGCAAAGCCCCCTATTGAAAACCTTCTGGCGACGGTTCTGCTCATGTGTCGAAATGGTGAAGGGATACATTGTCAGAGAAAGGTTGGGAACTGCTGTAGCTTGTGCGACATTAAAGAGCAGGCAGGGGCAAAGGTGAAACGCGAGAACAATCTACAAGGAGATAGAAGTTTTAACGATTTGCAAAATATGCTATTTCTGGTCTCTTCCCTTGCCCAAGTTGCAAAAGAGCAAATGACGGTGCTCGGCCGGTTCGGCGTTCATATCTTATAACTTTCTGGGTCGAGGTAATTGTTAATAAAGTTTACATGTCGCAAGCGACTTTTTTTGTGGGGGTTGCTGCATACATTCAATATTGTATTTAAAAAATGTGCCCCCTTGTGACTTTTGGCCTCCCTGCTGCGAAATCTTGGCTGGGGCCTAACTGTAGTAAACGTTACTGCGATTAGTTGAGTGAAATTTAGCTCATTTGGACGACATAACACTAAAAACAATTGGTACACGATGCTTTTCATTACTGCGTGCCCAGCGTTGCAACACAGCGCTCACATTTTCTCAACAAAACCTGCGAACATTAGCGCCCTAAGATAAACAGCCTTTTAGTCATCTATTAAAACATTCTCCACCGAACGAGGAAAAGTATTATTCAAGTAAGCAGCTTGCCTTTGCCATCAATAAAGCACAGAACTATAGCTTAACTGCAGTACAGCTTTCTAAATAGCTCTGACAACTAGTCAAAAAAGCCCAGCTGCAACTGTGGCGGCTGAACCAGGGTTTCTGAAACATGCCCTCGGCCCACCTTGGGGGCCACAGAGTGGTTCTCTGGGGCCCGCGAGCAGAGGCCTTCACTAGGTAGCTTTGCTGTGATATAACATAATTTATCCAAGTGTCACGATATATTAAGTAATCGCCAGTTAAACTTAGAAGGGGGCCACGGCTCATAAAAGTTTGAGAACCACTGGGCTGGACCTTGACCAAAGAACGATGCTGCAGCTTGCTAGAGTAGGCGAGTTTCGGATGGATTCCTGAAATAGCGGCCATTGTTACGCAATAATATTGAGAGGTAGGTAGCGACAAGGCGGTGGTGAGCATAACGTGGCTGTAACCATGGTGCTCATAATATCGGCTGTGTCGCCCTCATTTGCCAAAGAAAATTCTCGCGGGGCCTGGGACTTAGCTGATGAAATTAAGAAAGCTTAAATTTTAATCAGTCTGAATAATTTCTTAACCTCTTTTCAATTTTCTCTGCTTACAATAGGCGACTAGAATTTGCAGCCCCCTGGAACGTGCCGCCCCTGGCTATAGCCAGAGTAGCCAGTGGGTTGCTACGCCACTGCATGGAGCAGTTGTTTCTCAAACTTTTGCTGCGTACCCCTTTCACTACACCCAAAACCTCTGCGGAGCCCTTCGTTTCGTCAAAGTTTTTTCGATTAGATTTGGCTGTTTCTTAGCATGAGCATCTCAACCGCCATCGGTAAAAACAACTTTCAGGCTTGGGCTTGCCGCCAACTGACGTCACCAAAGCCAAAACAATAAAGGTCAGTCGACTTGCAACATGTACAATATGTCAGACTACGGTTGTGTCGGCGGTGCGATTAAGCTGACTAATCGCCCAAATGAGCGATAAAAACTGACGGGTTTTCTTGATTGGATTTTGGTTTTAAGAACCCCGTAAACAATGTTCCCTCTTAGGTGCGCAAATGCGTAGTGCCACCAGACGAGCTGCGCAGTGAAATCTCATTCTTGCATACTTGCGACATTCCAAATAGCCCTTAAAGGGTTAGAAGCTTGAAACGCTTTACCGGTTATGTGTCTACATGGTTGCGCAGTTGCATGTACGCTAAAGAAAAGAAAATATTTGCGCTGTGTAAAATTTTCTTAGAGGGAACACTGTCTGCAAAACACATTCATGGACACCTAAGGGGTGTATGGACCCTAGGTTGAACCACTGCCATAGAGGATCCCGACGAAACCTTCAAGGTAAACTCTTAATGCGCTACATTCGACACTGCTACCCCATCTAATGGGGTACGCTTCCAGCAGCTGCGGGAGTATAGTTCTGTCTTCGGCTTTCTCTATGACATTCAGAAAGGTCCAGTCCAGCACACCAACCCATTTTCCCTCATTACTGCAAAATCGCAACTCAGCTTCACTTGAACGTGTGTAGTTTACATCAGAAGCGTGTAAATATAAAAAGCGCTATCGTAATGGCGCCCACGGTGATTTCTTGCTTACCTGCAATATTGGCTTTTCTTGCTCAGCTGCAATACGGGCATTAGATATTCAAACGTTGAGACTTGGCTGTTGTTTGCTGCCCCCTATAAAAGTTTTCTGGCTACGCACTTGATTCCGGGTGCAGTTCATCTGAGTTTGGGGTGTAGCATAGCCTACCTGGGTCAAGCACTGGAGCGGTCCAACAACTTCTCCCTCAACATGGTTGTAGTTAGTCGGAATGGTGGATAAGTTGAAACTTTGCATCTTCACGCCAAAATACTACCGTATTGAATAGATTAAATTGCTTTCTAATTTTACCCAAATGTGAATTAAGCTTTTCTCACTTTACCCAAAATTGAATGAAGCTCTTACCCAAACGTTTCGAATTTTAACCAAATTTGAGAGAAGTTGTTCTAATTTGATTGTTTTGTATCAAAAAATAAATGCCTAAAACCGAAAATGTTTACCCGAATAATCGCCACTTTTCAAGCGTTGGGGATAAGATCGAATCCCTGCAATCCCACGTGGTATACTTATGTATAAAACAAATCCTTTAAGAAAAAGTCCAATGTCGAGCAGGGGCGTAACGAGGGGGCACAATGTTCCGGGGATCGAAAAGTCCCAACAATGTCGCAAGTAGTTTTTGCAATACAGCACATTACTCCCAAACAACCTTATGTTCGAACATGGGGGCGCCAAACTTGTTTCTTGCACCGGGCGCCATTTAACCTCGGTACGCCCCTGATTACGAGTCAAGGAAGCATGCACGAGAAGCACATTATATTGTACGGAAATAGTTGCAGTCTACATCACTTGTTTATTAACAAGCAGTTTAGTTATAAAAATTTAGGTCAAATTCAACCATCGGTCATGTGTATGTATGATCGGATTTTTGCAAATTCTAAAATTTTTTGAATATTTTTTCTCTAATTTTAAACTTACAGTTTTGCACAATAAAAATATTTTAAGTAAAGGGCACTGTCTTTGCCAACATGGTGTTTCGAAATTGTTCAAGCGTAAGTGGCTTTGCCAACATTATTCGGCTTCTGCCGTATTTCTTCTTTAGTAAGATGTATGTTTGTCAAGGAGGCGTGTGCTGGCTAGCACCAAGGTTGTTTGCGCTTTCTGAACCGGAACAGCGCTACTTCTAGTTGTAACTGGTAAGTGAATAAAGATGTACAGATGTTTCAGTCAGCAAAAATGAATTTGTTCAGCCTTGTGCATGTGTTTCTAGATGGATGGATACTTGCACAATGATTTAGGGTTAAACTTTGTCAGCACAATTTTATATCACTGCCAATTGTTCACAGGAAAGAGATTCAAAGTCTTTGGACAATGGCGATGCTGTCCGTTATATTTTCTGCCACAGTCAATTCATGTCTTCATATGCGTTGAACAGCTTACAAGATGGACTGGGCCTAACGTTTGACATGTAATCATAGATGCAGTCCCAGATGCTACTGACCTCCATACGCCTGTCACATTGGTCCCATTAATTAAAAAAGATGCAACAAATCAATATGGCCTGAAGTCTTCAGCAAAATAAAATATAGTCGATTTATTGGGTCGTGGGCAACTGTGCTACAGTGCGTTACACAAATGTGGAAGTCTCGGGTGAAAAGGGTGTGCAGGTTTGTTTTCAAAGGTCAGAGAGATTTTTTTATCAAGCGCTATAGTGATTAGCGTACAGTAAAGGTGCAACGATTTATCGAACAGGAAAGTTCACTGCATTTTCTCGACGAGATTAAAAACACTACCGAGTAAAGCAAGTACTCTCCACAAGTGGAATAAACAAGGAATCAGTCATCAGATTCTTAATAGGAAATGAGTAAAGCAGAAGAATTTTCCAATTTAGGGATGCTTAAATTTACCAGTAGGCCTACATTGGTGAGATATTTGCTACCACCAGATGCTTTCAAACTTTTTATTGAAATTCTATTGATTATGCGCAGGGCCTCCATGAGCAATTTTTTCAGGCGAAACAAAACCCATTTGGGGCCCCTATTACTTGCAAAATTTAAAAAAAATTGAGGCTAATTAATGTGCACAAAACTTCAACAATAGGTGCTCGTTTATTGATCATATGAAATATTCTGTTCAAACATACCGGTATTCAAGTTATGTGACAATATTACCATTTTTGAACATGAATTTTAAATGTTCATATTAAAATCTTACCAAGGAGAAATTTTAAAACATCGTTTAACAATTATATAAAGGCTTTTCTAGCTTTCTTATCCGCAAAATTTGTAATAACACTATCAAAATCATCTTGTCTGGCAACGCTAGACTCAACGCTTAATCTTGTCAACAAGTCGAGTTTGTGACATAGTAGACCGCAAATAATTTTTTACAAGTTTAAACTTGCTGAAAAATCTTTCAGCAGATGCTACTGTAGCTGGAATTGTCAATAATATTGTCAAGCTAATACAAACATTTGGAAATAATTCACACGGGCCTCAGGCCAGCGACCACTGCTTTGAAGCATTCTGTCGAAATACTGTTGTTAGTTTCTCCTGTATGGTTTCGAAATCTTCAGATTTCTGGGTACGTCCTCTAATCCTAACTCACATTCGATTAGAGCCTGTGTCTGTTTGCGGCGCGAGTTTAACAATCAGCAAAATGCACAGCACACTATAAGCACTTGCGTCCTGCACTGCAGTTACTTTTTAATTTTAAACTTTAAAGTTATCTCACAAACATGCGCAATATTCGAGAGCTACTATTGTTAGATTAGATTTTATTGTGAACTGACATGTGTCCATTCAAATTTCACTTGAAGTATCTTTGAATTTAAAACTCTTGGTTTAGTGGAAAGAGTTTTTATTAAAGGTTTGTTTGAAAATGAAAGAGGTAAAGGAAAATTTAGTTCAATGGACAGGCTGTGACAGTAATCGTGAATGTCTTATTCGACAAAGTAAGCAAACATTCGAGTTCAACAAAAATAAATGCTGTTGATAATTATCAATGCATCATACCAGGAAAATGCACTGCCAGTAATTCACATTAAAATACTGTACATCACACTAGCTTACCAAATCCTTTGGGCCAAAACAGTTTTATCACCAGGATTAATTTTGTTACATTATTCCGAGTTTGTTAGTAACAAACAGTCAAATGTTCCTTTAGCCTCGTGTCCCTCCGTAGCTGTCGGGCCCCGGAACAATGTACCTGCTAGACCCCCTCTCATAGGCCCTAATTACGCGCAGAAAAGCAAAATGCGTGAGTTTCAAGAGGATGCATATTATTATAACCAAATAAAGTGTTCAAGTTCGGAATCCACATGTCTTATTCTTTACAACAGATGTATCTGTGCAGATATTGGTAATTTCGCTGATTATTTTTAACGTCTGAAGTCCTCCTGACATTCTTCGAATTGCTTTGCAAATAATGCTAATGATGGCAGTTATACAGTATTTTTTGCAAGCTGCGAACGATCTTTCACTAAACTGAAACTGGTGCTTTCATACCTCCGGGCCTCATTGATTAACAATAAGTCAGGGAAGGTTATGTGATATAGCTTTAATGAGAATAGAAAGTGAGGAAACAGCAAACGCTTGCTGTACTTCGATGAAATCATAGACGACTTTGTTTCGATGAAGGCACGGAAACTGTTGTTTTGTTTTAATTAGCATTTTTGTGTAATGTAACCGGAAAAGGCTGGATATGTTTATGTTTCGATGAAATTGTGTTTTTTGAACAGAAGTGATACATGACTTGCATTAAATAGTTTATTGCACAATTCAGATGGAATGTTTTTTGTTAAAAAAGAAACTGTCGTTTGCAGTTGCAATATGTTGTTTGATTTTTTTGCAAGATATACAGTTTTGTCAGGCAAAAATATGTTGACCTATGGACTACGATAACGTTATTATTTGAATGTTATTGATGTTTATCATAATAAAAACAAATGAGTATAGAAATATGTTGTAGTCGTCATGGATAATTTATATTTTATTTGCTGAAAAGTTCTAAGCAAAAGTAAACACAAATATTTTCAGTTTAAAAAAAATTATTTTCTTTATGGTTTATCTTTCGTAAAAATTGTGCCAACATTTAATATTTAAATTATTAGAAAGGGCGCAGATTTAAATTTTGCCATGGGCGCCACTTTGCATAGATACGCCACGGACAGTAGCTGAAAAGATTTCGATTTACAAGCAGTGCTAGGATTGAACCGCTTCTTACAAACCTGTTCTTGAAACTTCATCTACCCTGCAAACCCATCACAAAGTGAGTAAAGTGACATGTTACTCCTCATTCTTGTAAATGCTAGGCTGGATGCTATTCCGTCCACTGAACAACACAGTGCATATCGATAATATAGGCTACAATTCAGCCAGGGACGCCGGGACAGCGGTAGGGCAGGAGGGGCAGTAAAAAGATGAGGGCAATGGAAACTTATAAAAAACAAAAAAATCGTTACCAACTATGCTTGCTTCTGTTAAAAAACAATGTTGACCTCAAAAATAATAAAAGAAACTATAGAAAATTTGTTTCAATTCGATCTTTATACATCATGAAATTCTCTATGATGCTGTTATGAAAAAGACACCTCCGGCCCGTTTCCTCCTTTTGAAAGATCAGGGGACAATGCTCCCGCTCTCTGGCGTCCCTGCTGAACGCTATCAGCAGTCGCTGTCTCGCTGTATTACCTGCCAAGATGTCTGCGTTCAACAGTCACATGCGTCAAAACGCCTACTATCCAGTGTTGCCAACCCTTCTTACAACGAATATACCAAATCTAATCTAAAAATAGGCCTATAACAAATTTATATCTATAACAAACATATACAATTAAACGCTATTTTTCACTGCTTTTTCATTGTTTCATGTAAATGATTAACAGTTACGTTGTGTACTGCCATCATAGAGATGCTGCAAACTCAATTTCTACTTTCTTAGTTTAGCAGTGAGTAGAGTACGTCAGATTTATTAACCACTACTCACTAGAAAATTCATCTTTCCAACACAATGCATTTTCATTTCTTTTGCGGTCCAGAATATTAAACTGTATTATGCTCTACAATAGCTGGCAATTATCTTAGTTTTTGCACAGTTAGCAGAAGGGATATATACAACACCAGCTGAATACTTCTTTGCAAGCCACTGCAGCTCTATAAGCCACTCTTTGCTGTATCTTCTCCCAATCTCGTACGCAGCTTTCCCACATTTGAATGCATTGTCTGTCTAAAAGCGCATACCTAGACTTAAGTTCAGTTTTTTCAGAACACCTCAGCTCTCTTCCAACCTCGCTTTCCGCTTACCCAAAGTACACACTTACTCCCATGTTAAGCAAAATCGCTAAACCTTTTTATATGGCTTCAACACCACTGTCGGTTTCTCTGTTTTCGCTTTGTAATTAACCAATTAAACTGGTTTAAAATCTCAACTATACCCTCTGACAAAAATATAGCAAATATATACCAAATTTTTCGTATATACCAAATCAAAAATTTATATACCCATCACTTTGAAAATATACCAAATTTTTCAAATTTGCCATGTTACTGTTACACAGCAAAGACCAACAGTAGAACAGACGGTTCGCAAGTTGGGCAACCTGCCTCTGCAGGCAAAGGAGCGGACTTGAGTGAACTGCAAGCTCACCACTGCATGACACCAGAACAGTGAATCTGATTCTTGTGCAGTGTGAGTGTCATAGCGGTAAATAAACTGTCATTGCAAGAAATAAATGAATTAATCGGAATGGGATTGCTGACGTCACGTTTTCTATAAAATTTGGTTCTTAGTCCCAATTTCCAGGGGGGTCAAATGCCCGTTTCCCCCTGCGCACGCCCATGGTTTGGACGTACTACTACAGTTCAAATCTGTTTGGTTGAGTTCAGTGTAAAAGCGCGCTATAATAGTCGTTCTCTTCGCATTTATATGTTCAGCAACAATGTTGACGTACAAATAGTAACAGAAATTATAGGAAACCATTCTGAATTGTATGTGTGCGCGAAGGCTTAAATTTAAATTTTGTTTCAAGTCGATCTAGATATATCATGAAATTACTTACGATACTGTTATGAGGGCACCTGTGGCCCCGTCATGTACCCCCGTTCTGGCGTCCCTAAACTCAGGTATAACAAGAAGAAACTGCTTGCTCCATGACGAGTTGGGTCTATATCACACCAACCAGAACCTGTTGTTAACAACCGCATTTCCATCGCTGTCTGAAAGCAAGTAATTAGGCCTAAAAACAACTTCAAACCGAAAACGTATGCTACAATTTCAAATGTGTGCATCTCAGGCGTTTTGAAATATGTCATTTCGGCTCTGTTCGATGTGTGGGCTGTAACGCGTAAGATAAAAAGGTATAGTTGCGGTGTTCCATCTGTATAAGTGAGTGACCAACAAATGTTTGCGAGTTGCATCAAAAGCTTTCATTTTTCTGATGCAACGAGTTGGCTGAACAAAAACCATTGCGTATCTGGAACGCCTTCAGTTTTGAGAACGCTTAGGTCAGTGCCAAATGGTTGACAGACGTGAGAATGTGAGTAAACGTTAACGAATAGGTAATTTTAGCTTGCTGTACGTCGTCACGAATTGAGATTAATTCGGAAGCTGATGTTTATCGTCAGACGTGTAGCTTTGAGATAATCTTCTCGATGACTAGGATAGCAAGTAAACATAGACAGCTCATCTGCTTATTGGCTGAAAGCTTGAGCGACGCAGCAAAAATTATCTTGTTGTTTTCAATTTGGTGGATCAGACGCGCGTTAGGTGGAAAAGATGGAGCATTGTAAAAGACTAATGCTCGGTAATTGCAATGAATAGATCACGAGCAAATTTTGCACTTTTGACAGTTTCTTCAACAGTCATTTTAGACTTACAAGTGGCTTATCATGACCGACTACCACAGTTTTCTGATTTATGATGATCTTCTCCTGCACAACATTCTCTTACCAGTCAACAGATTTTAGCTACAGGTGTTCGCTGTAAACGCAGGTTGCAAAACTCATTCGATATATGCGTCGTGCCAGTGATCAGTACTCCTTTATGGACTTCTTTACGTGAAGCAAGAACAAATTTTTAACTCTACATTAAGAGTTTTCAGTTAGTATCTTGCTGTTAAATACGAAAAGGACAATATCTTTTGATACGACTCCTTATCAGGCGCTGCTGTAGACCAGGGACCGCGACGCAAGCAATGTATGATAGATAAAATTCATTGAAGAACGGCTGTAATTAAGTAACTGGGAATAGTGTTTTAGAAAATGCACTAAACGCGTTTTGAGATCTGACACATGGTAAGGATAAGCGTAAGAAGCAGCTTGTTTGAATTTCGTTAGAACCGACTTTAGGAAAAAGTTTATAGGGGCGTTCTTGATGTGCACATCAAGCTAGTTTACCCTGCGAAACGCACTAAATACTTCCTTAATATCACTGATAGTGGTGTCCGTATATCAAAACAAAGCAAGCTTTAGCAACGCTGCTACTTGCTATCATAATGCGGTCTATGTTCTTGAAATAAATGGACAGTGTTGATTCATTCATTCATTGTGTATGTGATTAAGATTTCCTCTATTCAAAAAATACAAAATTACCGCATTCATTCAGGAGCGTTTTCAAGGCTGTATTCGTAAATACGTCCCTGTAACTTTTAGTGAACAGAACTGATGCGAGCACCACAACTTTTGGTTTTCGACGATCACCTGAGAAATATAGGCGATAAACCAAAAACGATCAAGTCATTGCCATAGGCGTCGGAAGGATTTTTTCCAGGGGAGGGCCAGTACTGGATATTTCCAGAGGTAGCCGAAAAGATGTTTTTAGGGAGGGGGGCAAAAATAGTGAAATTTTATTTTTCCCTCACGAAACTAGGAAAACAACCTTTTTTTGCTAAAAAAATATTAGGAAATGTCAAATTTCAAAATCCAGGGGGGCCAAGGCCCCTCCTTCCGACGACCATGGTCATTGCTAAGTTCTATGACTTAACCCCTTTAAACATTTTCTGCCTACGCTCATTCGAGGATCGCTGTAAGACAGCGTTGTCAGACCGCAGACGTCAGTGACACAATTAATGAAAGGTTGCGCTTTCAAAAGTACGTTGTTATCGCCCAGAAACGAACATGATTGCTGAGAATTATCTGCAGAGTGGTGTGTGAGTTGGTCCGGTTTCGGCGCAGATTTTTTACTTACCAGTTCTGTTATGCCCTAGTATCAAGACAAGCTTGCATCATTTGAACAAAAACTGACTTCAACGTCGAAGGCGGTGACAGGTATTTGTTTATCGGACCATAGAAGGCAGAGACAAAAAGCAATCTCTCAGATACCATGACTTGCTTTTTATTAATACAGTTCAAACAAGGTATTCCGAGTGAGATTTTCACATTTTAACCAGCGAGAATAAAACTAAAAGAGTGAAAGTTTAAAGGTATGTGAAGAGAAATTTGTTTTTGTTGTTCTGCATTGCATTTACTTTTCTAAACGCAAGAACTACTAGTCTGCAATGATTGCCAAAGGTTTTGGAAAACATGTTGTTAATGATCAAAACTGCAGAGAACCAAAAGTTGTGAATTTGCCATAGAAAAATATTTACCTTAAAATGATCCACACACGTTTCTGAAATTAATATGAATTTTTTAAATTTTTGTAGTAATTTTTTTATTTTTAGTTTGATGAAACTGCTGTTCATTGTGTAATGCAACAGAATTGTAAATAGAGGCAAAGATAAATCTGATGTAAATATTTGCAAATGTTTTCACCTAAATTGATTGAAATTCTTTTCGAAACAAAAATCAGCCGTATTATAGGGTTTTAAAGAAAAGTGTGATGCGGCAACACACGTACAAAGAAACAATGGTTGACAATATAAATTATTACGGTCTTTCAGCAGAATTTTTAGCAGACAGATCTCGCTTAACATGGCAGTTTTTTAGCAGGACAGGCTTTTATCTATAGAAGTTTCTTTGTTTAGAAAGGGCGGTGTGTGGTTGTTTTGTATTAACCGAATTGATTTTTTAGCTGAGGGTGTTACAATTTGATGAAATTCAGGAAATGTTTGACCATACAGTTGCACAGAAATTGTAATGAGCTTTGCTGCCGCAAGAAATAAGCATTATATTTTACAGAATTGTTGTAAGAAAGTATAAGTGTCAAAATTAGAGCATGGCTTGTGTAGCAATGCCGTACATGATAACAAGTTTTCTGTGTGGCATCGTTTTTGGAATGTTGAAAGCAAAACTTAAGTCCAGGTATTTCCTAATTTGCTTTATTGCGTTAATATCTGCTGGAATACTGATATTATTTCCACCCTGTTCCAAGTTCAAGAGAAACAAACTTTACGCTAGCGATCAAGATACACTTTTCCGGAAAAGTTGGCGCCCACAGGTATGCACAGTTGTAGACGTTCTGCGTTTTTCTTAGGGGTGGGCTTCAAAACAAGTTTTAGAAAACAAAATGAATAGTATTTTTTAATTTGGCGATTGCGAAATCGTTTTCAGAATGCGTTAAACTAGGACCAAACGTTTGTCTTTGATAAAAGAAATTTCCGTGCCATAATAAAAGAATAAAGAAAGCAGTTTTTGCCAGTGATTTGCCAATTAACGCACTTGTTGCCTTCATAAACTGATCAGTTGGTCGAAAGTAACGTTAGTTCTTTGGCGTATTCGGGTTCCATTTGTTTCAAACACCTAAATGTTCAGTAAGACCAGGGTATTTTTAAGGCGTTTTAGGGATCCAATTCGGGTCCCTAGAATTGAAAATCGGGTCCCTAGAATCGGAGGAAATTATCATCAGGTCCCTAGAATCAGAGAAAATCGTGTCCCTAGAATCAGAGAAATCGGGTCCCTACAGGTCCACTGGGTATCTAACAGTTTCCTTAAAAAAAACCTGAATAAGACTAATGTTTTTAGATAACATGTCTCATTATTAAAGCAGCTTCTTGAAGTTGAGTTGTATAAGCGTTTTTATTTTCCTTACTGTTCCAAAGCAACTATCGTTGTTAGCCTTTACCAGGGATGTAGTGCTAGCAAAAGAGGTGTGGGAACGCACTATAAAAACTAGCCATTTTAAAACAGGTTCAGACTCATTTAAAAACAGTATTTAATGAAGCCATGAAAAGGTGGGAACGCCGTTCCCACACGTTCCCGCCCCACAACACCCCTGGCCTTTACTGCACACTAAGTGCTCATTACAACTAAAACC
>Ga0210059_1010292_pt1 | contig 14466 bp, 12 predicted proteins | sample Ectturendosymbi2_FD_188042 | JGI IMG/M metagenome (GOLD analysis project Ga0210059, IMG submission 188042) | Ecteinascidia turbinata endosymbiont from Florida, USA - Sample 2 (SPAdes) (version 2) | ecosystem: Host-associated > Tunicates > Ascidians > Unclassified | place: Key West, Florida... | reverse complement strand
TGAAAGTCTGTATACAACTGCAATAGCATCAACAACACAAGAATAAATGCCGAAACACTATTCGAGCACTCACCACACACTATCCACCAATCCGCCTTTTCGAGCGATTACCGCCTTTACTCGCTCGGCCAACTGAACAGCGGTCTCGTGTGGTTGTCGCGTCATTGCTGGCAAATACCACACATCGGCAACGATCGCCCAACTGGTCATGACCACGAGCAAGTACTGCAGCATGCTGTGCTTCGAGCTGTTCCAGAACGCGTCGCCAAACCAAGGGTTATACTGCAAAAAGCAGAAACGAATTCAAAACAGTTTAACCAAAAAGGGAACCCAAAAGCCTATGTAGCCCAGGGAACTTGTCCATGCGATATCGCAAGAAGCGATATTCACAGCGGCGTCAATTACAGTTGACGGTCGGCGTTTACGTCCCCGTTTGTACTTAGCAAAGAAAACTATGGTATGACAAGATTTGTGGAGTGACAGCTCCCGAATTGTCCCCATACAACTGAGCCTTAACACGGTTGAAACTACGGCGACTGTGCTGTTCACTGACATGTTCACAGCCACTTCGAGAGTCTCCCATGAGGGAGAACTTTGAAGTATGTGTGGCGACTGCTTTTTTTCGGTCATAGACAGAAACGTTTTTGAAATGACCGAAAAAAATTAAGTCATTTCGGTCAGAATGTCTGAAAATATAGGCTGAAAAACACTGTTACGGTAAGTTTTAACACAACTGTGAGACAAACGACCGAAATGTTTCACTGACCAAAATGTCTCAGCGAAAAAAGAACAGGCGGTGACGATGTGAGAAGCCTAAGTTGTGTGCCGCGGTCATTCAACGTATCGCAAAAAATATGAAAGAACAAGACGTTACTAGGCAAAGCTGCGTGAATGCTTTTCATGGAACAATTTTCAGGCCCTGGTTGTTTTAGAAAACAAAAATCCTCTGCAGGAGTTTCTGCCCGATATTGACCTTTATTGCAACAGGGTAAATAGTCGTCGGAATTTCAAATGATCCTTTCTTGAACATCATGACCGAAGTGTTGTTGATGCACGTGCCTTCGGGAAACAACAGCACGGGAAAGTTATTTAGGTCCGAGACATGCTCCATGATCCGCTTCGAGACGAACTGGCGATCGCGGACTTCGGATCGTTCGAACCAGACGTGCTTCGTGGCTCTGGACATGATCCGCATCACTGTACCTGAAACAGTGCGGCGCAACGTGAAGGCAGACTTTGCGCATTTTTGAGTGAAAATGACCGCTTCGATCTATTTTTTTACTGCAACTTATTAATTAGCGGGTGCGATCAATTTATTAATATTCAATTATTAAAAATATATTAACAATCAGTTTATTAATTAGTGGGAGCCATATGATCAAAAAAGCAGAAACGTGCGACGCGTCTGCACAGTCTCGCAGCCGATGTGTTTATTAGTACCAGGAACTGCAACGCCTACCAGCACCCCCTTGCGACATAAAATTACGAACCAAGTCCATCAAGAGGTCCGAGAAAGTCTGTTTACTTACCTAGAAACCCACCATGGATTTGACCCAGAACAGCGTAAGGCCTGTCCTGCATGAGAATAGCAGCATCCAATGTTGTGGTGTGATTAGCTACGCAGATACCACCGGGTTGGGGCATGTTTTCTCTGAAAGCAAATAAAGCATGGCAAGTGACGGTCGAAGTTTTGCTGCAACGGAAAACTCCACGTCGTTTCATTGCACTAATGAAGGGCATATTACAATTCTATTCAAATTCAAAAGCCGTCATTATACGGGGCCCAAAGAAAACCTATTTGTTTCATGAAAACAGTGTTCACAATAGACGAAGGAAGTACCTGTCGTGGTATGTCACCACGGCTGAAAATCCACGGCAAATTATCCGGAATCCCACAATGTTGACGTAGTATCCAATCTTCCTTTTGAAGCTGCAAGCAATGACATTCCAAAATTACATAATCGTCTTTTAGAAGCGAACCAAAAACTAGAATGCAAAAACCTACCGTCTACACCAGTTGTACGACACTGGCAGAAAACACAATTGAAGCAATCAATTCATCACCCGATTGAAGCAATTAATTATATCACCAGAAAAGATGAAATGTTCAGCTACATACACATGGCTATTTTCGTGTGGAAAAAGCTTTTATCGTGCTGCATAGTAATAGTTAAGTTTTTTCCTTCTAACTTAAACCTTGGACATCATGGAAGTTTTGCAGAAAATCCCGGGAAATTACCCGGCAAGATACAAAAATATTCCATCAGCCAGCCTTACAAACGTGCTTATTGCATGATAACACAACAAGCTTGACGTATTAGTCAATCTTTGCCCGAGAAGAAGCTGTTTTCGCTGAAACAGTTGTACTTGTGAGTCACTGTGTTCCCTCTAAGGTATGCAACCACCAGACAATTTGCGCAGTGCTATCTCATACTCGCGCATTTCCAACATTCTAAATTTAATACGTTATATATATATATCGCAATTTGCATAGCCCTTTCAACACTGAGAACGCTTCACTGTTGGTGTGTCTGCATGGTTGCGCAGATGCATGCAACAAAACAAACATTTGCCAAATGTAGAATTTTCTTAAAGGGAAGATTGGTCCCTGCTACAACCCATACTAGTAGTGGGGCTTCAATTAAAACGACCTACCAAGAAGAAAAATACACTTTTCAACCGGTGAACATAAGATTTTAGTCAGGACTCAGGAACTGCTTTAGTCAGGAACTGCTGACGCTGTTCTTATTGTTTCAAGTCGCTCGACATGGCCTAAACGAGATTAAGGACTTGGAGTCTATGAAAAGCTAGTTAAAGTTTGTGGAGTCTGTGAAAAGCTAGTAACTTGGAGTCTGTGAAAAGCTAGAAAAGCTAGTTAAATAAAAGAAGGCACTAAGTCATTTCAACTAAATATATTTATCAGCAAAAATTGCCAGCCTTATAAATGAAAAGGTATTGTTTCATAAGGCAGTATATCTCAAGTGATTTCATGCAGACACAGAAACTACTAATACACCAGACATAGAAACTACTAATATACTCTTAAAAACATGTCCAAGAAGCATTTATAAGCCTTGCGAGCATTTATAATCTACTAACCAAGCATTTATAATTACCGTCACATAAAAATCTACTCTACCATGTCCTACATTATGATCGCTACCATAATCTACCATGTCCTACATTACGACCGCTACATACAACAGAGAGATACTTACTCCGAATCACCCAACGCAGCAAGAGGGAGCATGGTGCATATAATCCAACAAAGAGCAAATGCTGTAATAGTGACCCTGCAACGAAGCAGATGACAAGAAAAACAACAATTAAATCAGGTGTTCGGCAATTCTCGAAGTGAATTATCAATTAAACCAAACCAAATCATTTCACGTAACACTTAAGGAGGGTCTGAATACAGTGACGCAAACAACCCTCAACAAACGAAAACAAGTGAACCAAATTCTGCACAAAACTTAACGGCGTCAAAATACAAAATGGGCCTGTCACCTCCGATTACGTTTCATTTTTTAAATTAGCGTTCTTGTTTTAAACGTAAGGTATTGATATTCGACGTATACATTAAATAATAACAACTTAAAATATACAATGCCATCCGCATAAAACCAATAATACTTTGCCTTTATGACTAAACCAGAAACTGTACAATTCGAATCGTAGTAATTTGCTAAGATACTGACCTCACTGGCAAAAGTATGCAGTAGCGCAGAATCAGTCCTACCAACCACAGAATGGAGAGTCGGATGCTGCAAAGAGTAACTGTGAATGCATTAAGTCCTAACAGAAAAGGACTGTAACTTCGTTTTAATCTAAACTCAAGCAGGGTAGAAACACCTGCAAGAATTCGGAGTTGAAAGCAAGGAACAAATAACTTTTTTATTCATAACAGCATGCGATGTGTGACATAAAAATGCCATCAGTCAGGCCGAAGACAGTGTTCTTACACACTCCATTGACAGGATACAAATCATCAGGAATACGCACATTCATGAAACTAAACATAAATTTAAATTGGGTCTCAATTTTCCAAATGTTTTTGAAAATACTGTATGTATCAATCATAGAGTAATTAAACTTAAATATTTAGATGGAAATGGACATAACTGGGCCAACTGGTTGAAAATTTATATAATAAGTTCAATGAGCACATTTGGAGAGAAGCTTTTCAGTAAAAAAACACTCTTTATTGACAAATTCTAACTTTTTGCGGTTGACAGTTGCTGCGCTAGATCAAGATCTTCACAAATCGCGGTACCTGGCTACAACAGATCAGGACAAAATCACATGACAGAAAAACAACGAAGTCACCAACGTCAACAGGTTTACTTCATAATGCACAACAGATCGAAACATGCAAGTAATCGTTTTCATATGACAACGACCAACAAACAATACAAGATCTGACAGAATGTCCACATTACTTTACCGAAGGAAATGACATACTGCAGTGCAACAGCAAGAACTTCCAGAATGACTGCGCAATTGTTCCGTTAAAGTACGCATTCCAGTCGAAAAAGTTTGTCCTCTTGCAATGCAACTACTGTTAATTTAAATTGTAGTTAATCTAGTGGTGGTTCACGACTAGGAGCCACTTGACTCAGTAAAGGAGGAATTGGGGATATGAAAATAGAGTTTTATTTTTTGCTTTCACAATTAACTATTGTAATGTAAAAGTGTAAAGAATGTAGAGTGATGGAGAACGTGAATTGATCTCGTTGGTGTGCTGTGTGCAAGACGTTAGCTATCAGCTCCAGTGTTTCAGTAAAAACATTGCTGATGAGTTTGAAATGATCGGATAAATGCAAAAAATTGGTGTTAAGCATAAGTTATTTCTTATGATTGCTTTATCGTTCTACTGACTGTTTGTGCGTGTGGTGTTCATGAGCAGTTTGATTTTACTAATCCAGAAAGGTAGCCCCGATGGTCTCAGCGCTTCGAACTATTCCGTGTTGCATCCGGGGAGGCGACGAAAAGATCAACCTTTTCAGATTTATACGTTAGTTATGCGATTGGCCCCAAAGCAGAATATGTACCAAGTGCATTCAGCTTAAGTACGACGAACAAAAGGTTTATGCAACGGTCGCTGCTGCCCTTCCTTGTTTGACGTAATATCATTTTTAAACGGGCTCATTTAAATTTCAACCTGCGCGATCAGAGCGAAGAGGAAACAGCGGAAGCGTTGCGTGTCTTGCCATTCGGAGAAAACTAGGAGCTAGAATGGTGGCGTTCATAAAAGACAAAAATCTCTGAGAAATGGCAACTGGATCCCGATTTGTAGTTAAAAAAGCTGTGGACCTGCTTCGACACAGTGAGGCTGTGAAGCGCCAGCAGATAACTTCAAGCAACGCTGATATCACGCCTGACGTAGATGCAGCAGTCCTGCGAGACCGTCTGAGAGACAATAAGAAAATGAAGGGGGATGCAAACGGTGTGGTCGATTTCATAGAACGTAAGGTACGGCCCACAAAGACAAACGCTTCCGTTACTCAGTAGGGGATTTTGTTCAATGTTGTTTTAACGGCACTGTTACAAGTCAAACACAGCAGGAAATGAACGCCGTTAATTTGTCCGTTTGAGACGACGAAGTTTCATACCTCGGTGAAGCAGCAACTGAAAATGGTAGCACCTGGATAGTAACACTGGTTGTGGCAAATACGCCTGCTTATTTCAAAGTCGATACTTGTAGCGATGTTTTAGGACTGCCAATGTTTTTAAAGCTTTCCAATGTCACTTTACGCCGCGTGGAATGGCCAGATGGAAGCGCACTTTGTGTTACTGGGAATTTTGGTTGCTTGTTGCCATTCAAAGGGTAACTCCGTTGAAATCAATTTACGTTATTCGCCCGGATGGCCGCGTATTACTCGGCAGACCTATAATAAGGGGCGTAATGAGGGGGGCGCAAGGGGGTCGCGGGCCCCTGCCCGCTATGACACAATCAGGGAAGTAGACACCTCCGATGCAACAAGGCAATGTAGTCTTTTTCAGAGTCTGTTCGGAAAACTTGCAGATTGGAAGGTGAATACATTATACTGTTGCGAGGAAGAGCTGTTCTGTTTCAAGTAATATTCTCCCGTACAGTTGCTTTTCCTCTCCTTCCAAAGGTCAAAATAGAACTGGATCAGAAGCTTCCGGCGTAATATCGAAGGTAAACTAACCTACTGACTGATGGTACGGTGGTAGCGCCTAAACAACATTCGAGATTGGAACATGTGTTGATTACATCAAAGTCAACGAGACCGAAAAGCATCTACTATCGCATGTACATCAGATTCTTAGCAGACTGTCTGGCACGAAGTACTTTCCAAGCTTGATGCTAAGAGCGGCAAATGAAGCTATTAAGAGATTCTCGTGTATTAAACTACGTTTATTGCACCTTTTGGTCGTTATTGCTTTAACCTTTTGCCTTTCAAAACTTGTAGTGCTCCTGAGTTTTTTCAGCGTAGAATGTCACAATCTTGTCTGGATTATCGGGTGTAGTTAACGAAATGAATAATGTGTTAGTTTTCGGTTCAAATGAAAAGGAAGGTAATGAACGTTTGTGCAAAGTTTTACGCGTATCATGCAAAAATGTGGTTTAACGCTAAACAAAAGTTGTGAAAGTGGCAAGCTTTCTGTGAGGTATGTGGGCCACGACACAGACGAGAGTGGTGTCCGAGCAGATCCGGATGAAGTGAAAGCAACAGTGATCACGCCACCCCCGAAGATGTCAAACCAACTAGGTAATTTCTCTCGTCAGTTAGCCAACCAGGCTACCCCTCTACGAGAGCTACTACGCATAGACTCAATGTTAGTTTGGGGCCACCCGCAAATGAAGATTTTCACAACATAAAGCGTATACAAACTGTTGGTTAGGAAGTGTGCTTCTGCAAAAACAAGACACATTTTGAGTGGCATCCGGTCTCAGTTGCTTCGCGTCCCTAAACGACACCGAAAAAGGCTATGCGCAAAATTGAAAAAACTTCAGCTGCAACTAGGGCTGGGTTCAAGTAACAAAATTTTTTTGTTTAAGTAATTTCTAACAGATTACGACGTAGAAACAATCAAGCACATCAAAATTATTGCAATTTTTTAATCACACAAGGGCGGTTCAGACAAAATTCGCACCTGTTAGCTCAGAGCTGTAAACGGGCCTCGTGTTGTAGCTCGAACCCGGCCCGAACCGACATTAATTTTTTAAGTCCGATTTAGGCCCGAAAGCGAAATTCACCCAGTGAGTCAAGATATGCGCAACTGCGGGGTATTGGTGGCGAAGCAAAATAAACGTGACTATCGTATTTACTCGATTGCAAGTAGCGGCTTACAAAGTTTTTTTCCATCACTTCGTGCGGCTTACAATTAAGGGCGGCTTGCATTGTTTTTTCTTTATCTTATCGAAAAGGCCTACATACGCCCAGCTTTTCCTTGGCTACGTTTCGTGACCAAACTCTCTTTTCGCATTCTATTCTCTTCAGCATCACGAGCACACTCAATCACAGGAGGGATTATGATGAACAAAAGGCAGTTGTAATGGTGAAGCATCATCACCAGGGTAGCCAGTTAAACGTGAGCTGTGCTAGTACACGAGAGTATCTCAGACGCTTAGGTAACCTATGTTCGAGAGCGGCTTACAATCGAACAAACACGGTAAATAATGTACTTCACAATTCATCATTTTTTATTGAAGATTTAATCAACTCGATTCCTTCAACAGTAACTGGCGAAAAAAGTGACCGTCGTTGTGAAAACATTTTGTATGCAGCCGAAATCGGCCCGAAACATTTTGACACACTTAAGCCTGAACCCGGCCCGACTTACAACTCTGGGTTGGCCGTGGTTTAATCCCAGAATTCATAGATTTAGCTCAAGACTGATAGTACTTTGTTTTGAGATTGTGCATGTTCCAGACAGAGCCTTAATTGTAGCCGATACGCTCTCACGAGCTCCAGTGAATACCCCGACAGCAGAAGATAAAAAGGCTGAACTTGCCGATTGCTTTTTGAGCATGCAAGTCAAAGCTTTGTCGTCTAGAGTTAAACGCATTGCTGATTAGAGTTAAACGATTGCTGAAACAAAAACAAAGATCCTGTGTATTTTTTTTTGTGAATACAAGTTTGTCCGACAAGTCAAAACGGTCTTTGTGGATCAAACCATTTTTCCTTTTCAACGACGGAGTTGACAGTTCATGACGGTTGTTCGGTGGGGGAACAGGCTAGTCACACCCCGCAATGCGACTTGATTTCCTGGAGAAAATTCATCAGGGTCATTTGGGAATAGCCAGATGTCGATCGCCAGCCAGAGCGGCCTGGTTGCCTTGTCTTAGTCAAGAAGTGAAGAAATGGTAAAAAAACTACCTGTGTTGAGCACATGGTCAATAGACGAGAGTATCTTTTGCCCAGTAAACGGATTTTCCGTCCACGGGAGACAATTGGCTCCGACTTGTTTGAGCTTAACGGCATGCAATACTTGGTAGTAGTTTGTTATTTCTCACGTTGGATCGAAGCAGCACCACTCCGCTCCACGACTGCAGCTACCCTGATCAATCATATCAAGTCTTCCGCTTTGGATTACCAGAGGTTTTCGTTTCTGACAATGGTCCCCAATACAAGTTGTCTGAATCTGCTCATTTTATGAACGATTTTTCGATCACCAATGTGACTTTCAGCCCACGGTATCCACAGTGTAACAGGGAGTTTGAGCGTGCAGTGCAAACTGTTGCAATGCCATACTGAAGAAAGTAAACCGGCCCGTCTCTTTCTACCGCTTTAAACCGCGTCGATACGGATGTAGTCCGCCTGAAGTGATGGTAGACAGAAAGCTACGAACTTCGATGACTAATATTCCGGAATAGCTTGTTCCTCAATGGCGGAGATTCGAGCTTGTGAAGAAAGCGCGAAGAAGCAGATGAAATGAGACAAGCAGCTAAATACTGTACAACCAAAGGCATAGAGTGGATTACAAAGCATTGTTCGAGTTGACTCCAGGTACCCAGGTGCAGATTACAGACAACCGTTCAAGTCACTGAGGTGTGATAAAGACCATGCAGACATGTCCCTGCCCTACGTTGTGGAAACGCCTCATGGCTAAGTGGGAAGAACCCGCCGAATGCTTATTGACCTCCAAGGAGACAACAAATGAAGCCAAATCGTTCAGGAACCAGAATGTTTTCCAATAGTCAACTCCTAATATGACAATGCCTCGCTACGGTCGACTATCGCGGCCTCCAGATAGACTGGCTTACGATTAATACTCGTGCTTTGTTCTTTTTGCGCTGTGCTGCAGTGTTCAGTTGCTTGTGGTGAGATGCTGAGTTAAGGCAGTGTTTCCCAATCTTTTCAGGCTTGGGGCACCTTACAGAAGAGAAATATGATTTGCGGTACCCTGTAACAAACCCATAACAATTTGCTTTAAGATCTGATGACTTTTTAAAAATAGTATTTTAATGATATCTTGAAAAAACGCATTAGCTCGCGGCACCCGTAAGTATCTTAAATGGCACCCCGGTTGGGAACCACTGAGTTAAGGTATTTCTTATGATTACCTTGCCGTTCAGATGAGTGTTTGTGCGTACGGTATTCATACCTTAAGCCCGTACTTCTTGTTCCACGAACCACGACTGATGCCCTCGCCAGCGTTGACCATTTGAAGTTAACGTGACATTAATTTATTGGAATCACTGCTTTTGGGGTAAATTTAACTGATGGCTGAGCATTTTTTGCATTTGCAAAATGATGGTAATATAACCATACCATGCATCCAAGAACAACTGATATGCTGGGATCCCCAAGTCAGTGCTGATTATGCCAAATTAACTATGGTGGCCGAGCCTTTCTGTAATTTCCATCTAAGTACTTAGTTGAAAGTGCTTTTAGTGCAGTGATGAACAAATTAGACATTTTGACCAAGAAAAGTTAACATTTGCAAGTTCAGAGATCTTTGAGTCACATGACACTTTTTTCTACTTGAATTCATCTGTTAATTTCTTAATATGAGGCTCAGTGTTGTCAATTTTTTTTTTATGAAAACTTGTTTGCAAGTTTCATGCAATTGATTTCTTTGACAAGCTCGTATTTTGCAATAAAACTCAACTTCCTGTTCTTTTGTTTGCCATGCTCACCTCTGTAGGCTCTGTGATGTTTTTTGTGATTTATATATGGTGGGGAAGAAATGAAAGCATCTGCAGTTTGTAAGGGAGGAATGTGGAAAAAATGTTGATAACCACTGATCTAAATAGAGGGTTATAGTGAAAGTAAGTTGCGATACAGATGTTTAAAAAGCATATATAAAAAGAGTTGACATAACTATGTTTCACAAGATAAAACACCAGTTTAAAATGCTTCATCTCAATGCAGCTAAGGAGGAAATTATTCTACATTTAACATCATATTTGTTACATACCCGAGACTTGTCTTTACTTTATAATGCACAATTATTTTATTCAACATCTATTCTAATTCAAATTTTATTTTTGCAAAAATTTTAGCAAGACCCTTCTTCCAAAAATGGCTGAACACCTGGCCATATAAAGCAGAATCCAGCTAAAACCACAAGCTAATTTGACTTGCAAAGGACTAATAAATACACGTACTTTCCAAACGAAAGGTCCTTGAACATATCAGTCTGCAATTGAAAGATCACACTTCACACATTTTTATGAAATGTCTAGACACACTGATATACCTTATGAATCTATAGTGGATGTCAGACCGTGTCAGCAAATTCCATGATGGCAGTTCTGTAAGATAAACAATGCCACCTACTAGCACAGATGAACTGGACAAAATTCTTGCAAAATAGGCACACACATTACAGTTCAATATCTCTATACACTACTGGAAGGAAGTATTTCATTGGACCAGGGGTTCTTAAAGTGATGGTTCAATACCCCCCAGGGGGTGTTGAGATTAGATGTTAGGGCTATTCAACAGCTTTGGCAAGTACAGTCCAAATCTGGACTCAAGTCCTCATTCTCTAAGACAGGGGTTCCCAAACTGGGGTACATGTACCCCTAATGGTACACTTGCCTATCAGAAGGGGTACATTTAAGATTGATTAGCAACAGAAGGGTAAAATATGTTTATACATTATTCATTTCAAACTATTTATACATATGAATTTGTCTGAACCGTTGCGTGTTACTAATCAGGTTAGAAAAGGGGGAGTATTGAGTCGATACTTGTTTGCTGTGTGTTTAGATGATGACTAAACATTAAAGCTGAGTGTTACATGGTTAAAATCTTATTGAACGACTTGATGTTTGCTGATGATATTTGTGTGTTTTGACCAAGTGTACGTGGATTGCAAAGTATACTAGATGTGTGTCAGCCTTATGCAGAGTCGCATGAAATTATTTTCAACTGCAGCACAACTGTTTGTATGTCGTTTAAGGCTAAGACGGCAAAAAGCACGGTCATCTTGTTGCTGACACTGGGTGTACAAAGACTAAAATCTGTTAGCCACTACAAAGATTTGGGGATTGCACGAGATATTGAGCTTTCAGATGACAAAGATATTCAGACACAACTGCAATATCAAAAGCTTATTTTTCCCGATGTTCAAATGCAGTGAAAAATGTACTTTTTCGTTCCTTCTGTACACCCATGTATGCATCACAATTATGGTGTGATTTTAGGAAGGCATACATCCACAGATTGTTTGGGGCTTATAAATGTTTGTATGCAGGGCACTGTACAACAGGGCCGTGACAGGCGAATGTTAGTAGTCATCAGGTTCAATATAACATTTCTACCTTTGAGATAAAAAGTGTACCTGTTTCTCGAAAGATGCAGAAAGTCTAACAACGTATTGTTCCACGCTTTGATGCAGTCAGATTGTTTATATTCACACTTATTCTTTTAATACAACCGCATTTTACTTCGTGACTGAGGGGCCGGCCTTTCCGATGTTAGTTTGAGGGAGTGTGTACTGTGCAGGCCACAATGCATTTGTGCTTCACTTGGCATTGGCCAGGGTTGGACTCTATTTCTTAACATGCGATTTTCGTGTCCGACTCTGGATGGAGTGTCGTAGGCCTACCAATTGTTATAGCAAACAACTATGTTAAGAAAGTGTCTGTAATTCAATGTTGCACAAAGTGTTACAAGTTAGCCAACAAATGTCTGTAATCCTGTAGTCCTACTACCAACACTGTTACAAAATGTTCTGTGTCTATTATTATCAGTCTGCGTTGTGCAGATAGTGTGTGCTTGTGCTCTGTGAACTTTGTGTCTGGTTCATTAAAAAAAATAAATATCAGTGACTATTATTTTCAAAACACATTATATGCTTATTAGTAGGCTAAATATATGTTTGTTATTTTCCTCAGCCTTTCTGCTATAAAAAGTTTTAGGGACATGGGCGTGGGAGGGCAAGGCCCCCAGGATATTGAAATTTGACATTTTCCCATCAAATGTTTTGCAAAAAAAGTTGTTTTCTTTGTTTCGAGTGGTGAAAATAAAATTTTGCCACTTTTGGCTCCTCTGCAAATATATTTTTGGCCACCCCTGGACATAACTGTACACGCAGGCAAATTTTTGAGCATGCGAAGGATTTTTGCCCAAAGTCTTCCAACTTGCCCGAAAAGTTTTGTGTGACTTTTGCTAACAAATTTTCTCCCATGAAGAACCCTTTTTGGTGTGACCTCCAGAAAAAGGGTTAGTGTGTTTTTTGCAAACGTTGCGCACCATTTTTTGAAGTCAAACAACGTTGGGTGCCATTTTTGCCTGGATTTTCTGGGATTTTGCCCAGATTTCAACAAATCAAAACATTTGGGATGTACTTTCCCCCTGCACCCCCACCCACTATACCCCTGCCGCTGGAAAATCCACTATTGGCTCTTGTCTGAAAAAATCCTTCCGGTGCCTATGTTTAGGGGTACATGCTCACCTACCGAAATACTGAAGGGGTACATGGCCAGAGGAAGTTTGGGAACTCCTGCTCTAAGAACTTGGACCTGCTTCCATCCTGACTTTGACTTGATACATATTTACTTTGTTAGTGAATTGTTGAATAGGGATTATCCAGATTTATGAAAAATTGACTTAGGGGAATTGAGGTGTTCAAACTTTGAGGACCGCTGCATTAGATCTTGATCTGTTAACAGATTGAGCCCACGGTTAATAAGCCCACCCGCTTAATGGTTGGCAGTTGATTGGTGGAATTGTATGAGTGACTGAATAGTATACATAAGGCTATTGCATTGGGAGCTGGGCTGTGGAGTCGGAGGGATTTTGAACCTGAGGAGTCGGAGTCGCAGAAAATTTTAACGACTCCGACTCCAGGCTGACCTTTTGCTTGCCGATTGTGACTGTTTGTGCCACAAATGTTCGCAAGCGTCACACTTGGCAATTTAAGCAGCTTAACCTTTCAACAAAAGATCATGGCTATTCAGAAAGGCTGTAGCACACTAACTCACATGCCTACACTCAGGGGCGATTCCAGGTCAGCAGTGACACTCGGGCTCATCACGCAACTTATGCTGAGTGAGTGCAACCTTTCGAGGTTTGCGTCACTGAAATTTCTATTTGCTTTCATTCTGGTTGGCACTATCGTTGCTCTGTGACGTTAGTTACGCAACAATGAACAAGCAAGAAGTTCTCATGAGAACTCCATTGTTACGTATCGCACATCACAGAGCAATGACAACGCCAGTTAGTCCTGTGCGTACTAGGCTAATTCATATTAGCCCGAATTCCTGGACTATTTATCGTTCGTTTGAAATTATTCTCGAATGGGGACCGTCCATTAGATTGGAATTCAAATGTTTTATGCAAATCCACTGCTTCAAAAAACATTCAATCTGATATGAATTAACTTTAAAAAAATACTTAATCGCAGAGGGCAGCTCAGGTTCTAACAGATTAGCCCGAGCAAAGCGCGAGCGAATGTCTTCGTGAGAACCGTTGCTTTGCTACGAAAAATATTTTTTGATTTACATCACCTGCAAAGTGAACACAGAGGTTCAACATGAAACGAAAATATATGAACACTGACAAGCCCAATGGAGAGAGCCCGAGTTAACAACTTTAATCAGTGAAGTGGGTGGTGTCACAAATATGCAAAGCAAGCCAGCTCGCGTTCTACATTATAAAGCGTAGTCAAAGAATCGGGCCGATCCCGAGTGCCGAGTCGCCACTGCCTACATTTGATTTAAATGTTTTTGCACAAGGACTTTGCGCCGCAAATACGTGCTGGTGTTGATTGACTTGTCCATACTCCGCACTCCACAGTCCGATTCAATCAGCAAGTAAGCGGCAACTCATATAAAAACGCACTATGACCTTAATCCCCAATATCATAGACACTCGGATTTCGCTGCGTTGCCAGGTTGTCATGCTCTTTTATCGTGCAGCATGGGTGGAGCGCAGTATCTGTCTGACTACGAACGATAATCTCGACCTCTGGTTTCTTGTCATACTTCAACTGCTTTGCAATGCTTTGATCCAATTAATTGAAACAACACAGTTGCTTCGC
>Ga0210059_1010291_pt1 | contig 14466 bp, 8 predicted proteins | sample Ectturendosymbi2_FD_188042 | JGI IMG/M metagenome (GOLD analysis project Ga0210059, IMG submission 188042) | Ecteinascidia turbinata endosymbiont from Florida, USA - Sample 2 (SPAdes) (version 2) | ecosystem: Host-associated > Tunicates > Ascidians > Unclassified | place: Key West, Florida... | reverse complement strand
TTAGCTTGGAAGCAACTTTCACACTCAGCATGGCTGGCTATCTTGACATGTTATTTTTCCGGTGTTTTTGTTTGTAATCTCTGGTTTCTGCTTATTGTTCGGGTGAATGTAATGTTGTTTCTTGCCGAGTCACTCCGTAGCCTGTGAAATAGTTTTGCTTGGTAAAAATACACTCCAGTATTTATATCATAAATTCTCTTCTCGCAGCTAACCGTATTTGCATTTGAGTAAGCACATTCTCGATTACCGGAAAAAACAAACGGGAACCTTGCGAATCAGCGAACACAACTTTTACAAACGATGACGTCGTAAGTTATGTCCTAGGGGCCCTCCAGTAAAAATTGCCCCGGGCCCCCCACCCTTTAACCGGTTTTGATAGCAGTACACGTGTGTGATTACATCTACAGTGGCGTTTGGTGTCTCTAGCGAATAATAATGCTAGTTCATATTTAACGATATTCACAAGCCCATGTTGGGTTTGATAGGGTAAATCATAGCGATGTAATCTTCAAAAAAACAAAAAATAACCGTGCAAGATGACATTTATGTTGGGCCCCCCCTACTTTTTCCTTGGCCCAGCAGTGGCCCTCCCACTTTTTTAATTCTAGAATCGCCACTGACTGCTATAACGCACTGTGCTCACTGATACTTTAATCCAACACGGATTTGCACAAGTACACCAGGTGCTGAACTCATTGATTTCTGTATTATTTCAACTGACTTGTTCCAATCAGTGCCAAACTCACGTGTCAAAAGACGTGCAGAACTTTCGACCGGTTACTACCTGTTTGTTTGAAACTTCGCCTGGAAAAACCAACAACAACGTGCAGGACTAGGGGGTGCTTCCGACTACAGTCGGAAGCCCTGGTGGACAAGGATGTGGGAAAGACCTTTGCAGACAGCACATTATCCTTTTTCGGATAGCTTCAAGAGGAATGGCCGCTTTTATAGGAAATTAAAGATAGTGAGTGGCAGCTGTCACGTTATCTGCTGCTCAAGTGCGTTGACAGAAAAATAGGCATTGCAACAGATGGCAAGAAATAACACGTTTGAGAGAACCAGAATGTGAAAGATGTTACCCGAATAAGGAAATTAGCCTAAAAATCCTGGCTTCAGCCATAAGCCTAACCTTTTTTGCATCCATGATACGCTGAGGCGCGAAAGTCCACAGCCCAAGTTGTCAAGAAGACAAAAAGGCAATGGTGGGAGAATTTCGGGCATGAAGTATTCCCGAAATTACTGGCTAGCCAACAAAGTGTCCTGGTAAAACATCCGCGTCTGCGCAGAAAAAATCCAATGCAATTAGATTTACCAAAAGCCAAAATAGTTTGTCTTATTCAGCAATGAGGAAAACATCCCTTAGAGATGGAGAAACTATTTCAAAGATCTTTTTGAACGCAGTCACTCTCATGCTTTTGAAGTTACTGTAAGTAGCCTAAATTTTTGGGGAGGAAAATACTATCAAGTCTTCTAAACTCTCAAAATATAAAGCCAAAATTGATTTTATCTGTTGGAATTTACCCAGTTTTTCTCAATAAATGGAAATATTACTAATTTCAGCCAAATTTGAGTGAAGTTGTGCTAATTAGCTCAAATTTAATTAAGGTTGTCAAAATTTACCGAAATGATTTTAATTTTATCGAAGTTTGAATAAAGCTATCACAGTTCACCCATTCATTGGAGCTATTCTATATAGCATAGCCCAACTTTGAATAAGACCGTTTGAAGTTGCCCACAGTTGAATGAAGCTGTTGAAAATTGCCTAAATTTGATTTTGCTTAAGAGAGATAATTTGACTTCGCCAAATCTTTCCAATTGATGTAAATGTTTTTAATTTCACACAAATTTGAATGAAGTTTTTCTCATTTGCCCAGATTTAAATTGAAGCTGTTGCACTCTACCCAAATGCTCTTAATTTACCCAAATGGTTCTAATTTTACCCAAAACTTGAGTTAAGTTCATTAATTGGTCCAAATTTGATGAAGGTTGCAGGAAATCCCAAATGATTCCAGGTCACTTAAAGGTAGTGTCTATTTTAACATCAGAGGCAAAAAGAATGGCAAAATTGTCCCAGCAGAGCTTTTGCCGTTGATAGCACAAGACACTAAATGTGAATGCAGCTGTATAATTTGCCCAAATCTTGCAAATTTTTGCCCAAATAATGGCCAATTTTCCAGCGTTGGGGATGCCACCGCATCCCCTGCATCCCCATGCCGTGCGCTGATGGTCCAAATAGCTAATTTTTGTGCTTTGAATTTGCTGATTGATTCGACTGCGTGGCCTTTGTTGAGACTAGTTACTTATAGGTTCAAAAATGTGCACAATTCGGGTTGGTGTTAATTCCTAGGCTGCTATGTAATGAGCCGGTTTTCAGGCAGATTTAGGGAGATATTTCGACACAACAAACTTTACCATTGCCTCTTAAAAGAGAGATAATTTGCGAAGAATTTTTGAAAAAAAGTAGTTGGCCTCCTTGGTTATATCATGACACTTATCAACGAAAACGCTTGAGTGTGAGTTTTTGTACGCAGCAATCGCACACCAGCGAGCAAATGATGGGTGGTTCTTCTTCATCGCGTCTATGAGCAGTTCTTTCAATCCACAGATACTATACGCCACACTAGATCTCGGGGCAGGTGTTGACCTGCGATACGATAGCCATGGGTTGGTTAACGAAGTGAAAAGTCAACACTGTTTCGTTCAAAAGTTTCATGCTGTATGCCTACCTGTACTTTCGACTAATTCCTTAGATGTAATCTGAGCAAGACACGTGTTGCGTAACTTATCTGATTAATTAGCTTAAGTTTCTTACCGTTTTTATCCGGAACAGTTCAGGCAGCACACGAACGTTGTGTTTTTGCCGAGTAATCCTGATCCATTGTCACTACTATTATAGGATTATCACAAACAGATGAAAAGATACAGTGTGGATTGAATCAATTTCAACTGTTGTTCTCAACGCGAGTTTTAGCTTACTTAAACTGATGATTGTGAAAGAGCAGTTAAGCAGATTGCCCTTCCTCATTATTGCATCATAGAATGGTTTGACAATCAGGCACTTCATGCCTTCTTTCAAAACTGGCACAACATACTGTGATGATAAGAAGCTGGGCTCCCACTGCTGAGCAGGGCTAACATTGCTGTTTTTTTTCACCCAGATCTGTTTTTTTTGAGTCCATTTGGATGTCTAGGTTTAATTTTGAAAAATCCTATGAAATCTTGGTTTTCTTACGATAAAGTTCTGGCAACGAGCAATAGTAAATATAATAGTAAAATAAACATATCTTCTGTTTATTACAGTGTTCACGTGCGATCATCAGGTGAAAAAACTAATTAAATCGGTGAAACAAAACGTCTTCAGTCGCCTTTGCACCCGTATCAACATGATTATCAAATACTGTAGGTTGCTTGCCATCCAGTGCAGAGAGCAATGCAGTTCCGCGTAAAGCAGAAGTAACATCAACGAATAACATATGGTAGTATAAACAAGTGAAAGATTTAGACATGGGTCAATGGTTGTTATCCCAGACGCCAGCTGAAGAATTTGATGAAACAAAGTTTAGAACAGCATATTCAAATTCTTTGGTAGCCGTATTCGTGCACATTAAAAAACAACATTGGAGTAAGGATTTGAAGCTTAGGTATTTCGATTCCTTTGCAGCTCAAGATCTCACAAACGATCCGAGTTCAATGGCAAATGTGGCCCTACATTTTACCCATCGATCTTGTGCCTGAAGATCAGCGGGAAGCTAGGTTATTTTCGGCCATTTTTCTGTCATAGACCAAACCTTTTTTTAAATGACAAAACAAAATTAAGTCAATTTAGTCATAATGTCAAAAAATATAAACTAGTGAATGCTGTTATGGTTAATTTAATACTAATCTGAGACAAATGACCAAAACATCTCAGCAAAAAGTAGGCTGGAGGCTATATCAATAGTTTAAACATGTGTCCTTGTCCAATAAATATCCTTGATTTCTGATATTATCAGCATAACATCAAAGATGGCTTAGATAACTGGGAGTTTGCAATACTTGTGATTCTGCTGCAGATACGCTAGCAAGTCAATCAAGGGCTCTATAGACGCGGATTTTGGCCTAGTTTTCAATGAAACTTTGAGTCAAAAGAATGGGTCAATATGTTGGGGCCCAAGGCCGGGCAATGGTGGCCAAAAATGCGAAAATATTGTGACCTCACCTCCACAAAACCCAAATCCAAAGCGAAAAAATTTTTTTTCGATCTCAACTAGAAGACTTGTTGAATCCGTAGAGGGTTTGAACAGCTCTCTAGCTCTAGCTGCTGGCAAGTTATAGAATTGTAAATTTTGCAAAAAAGTGACGCACGCGGGACTTAAAGGGTTGGCCATATTTGCATGCCACATTTTACTGCATCACTAGAAAAAACTATTTTTTACGTGTTAATCATGTTAAAACAAAAGCAAACTTGCTAAAACCAAGAATGTTAAGGAAAATGCAAAACGAGCATTATCAAGAAGCCAGCGAAATGGCTACTATATACCTAAGCCTGAAAAGTGAGAGATGTTGATAAGAGAGTATGATAACCTAAAATACCTAGGCGTCCTTCCTGACAATAAGTTAAGCTGGACACCTCATGTACAAAAGGTAAAAACTCAACTATCAAGAGCTTGTGGAATTCTATCCAAATTTAAACATTATACAACACCACCTGTACTGAAAGTTGTCTATAACTCATTAATCCATCCATACCTTCATTACTCAATCCTCAACTGGGGACGTGCTTCAAATGCAACCTTTCAGCCTCCCGTTAAGCTCCAAAATAAAGCTATAAAAATAATAAATCCAACTAACATGGGATCACTAGAAGAACATTTCCAGCACTTGAACATCTTGTGCCTTCCCAAACTATATAGCTTTTCAGTGGGCAAATTCATGTACTCTTATCATAACAAACTGCTTCCAAATCATTTTGATGAATATTTTATCACACTCGGCTCAATTCATTATCACTCCACAATACTAGCAACCTCTAAAAACCTGTTTTAACCTAAAGTTAACTCTTCCTCTTGAAAACCTTCTCTTAAATTTACTGGCCCAAAAGTATGGTCTTCAATACCAGACGATATTAAATTTCCAACCACGTTTGCCTTTAAATGGAAACTTAAGAAACACCTCCTACATGAAAAACATTCCCAAATATGAACTTTAGCAACATTTCACCTGTCCAGAACAGACTACTGTGTATTCTAGTATTCTGTAACTCTGCTTTATTTTTTGTGTGTATTTACTTATTTTCCGCATGCATATTCTATGCTTTTCGGCATGAAGTAGACTTTTTGTTTTTTTCTGTTCTGCTTTGTTTTTTTTGTACCTCATTAATTAGTTTTTGCAATTTTTTTACTTTTTTATTACTATTTTTTAATTTCTTTGTATTGCTAAAAATACTCTAACCACACCAAATTCCTTCACTTAAATTCGGTTCACTCATCTATGTACATAGGCATGCGCTTTAACCTGCACATTTTCTTCACCATGTTCTGCGTTCATTCGTTTTTGTTTTTCTTTTCATTATGCCCATTTCGATCTCCAACTGTTGTTTCTCAACAGCTCCAAGTAATTTTGATTCTACTTTACATTGTGACATTGTTTATGATATTTTCGTGGTTATTCTTATGTCATGTTTTTCATGTGTGCAGTTGTGCCACTACACAGTGATTTCTTTTGTTTTGCTGTATAACTAGGGTCCGAAAGTTGAGTAGCCCTGCATTTTTTTTGGGGGGGGGACAGAGTTTTACTGCTACGGCGCTGTTCATGCCTATTTGCGATTGTTTCGTGTGCAGCTCCATATAAATTGTTTGGCATTATTTGCTTGGTGGTTGCTAAATGAATGTGGTATGCAGAGTGACCAATGAATTGCTCAAAAAATTCCGTTTTGGACTTACTACACTTGTTTTGTTATTTACTCAGGCAGTGACGAGAATCTACCCCCATGCCCCATCATTAAACCAAGCATTTAGTACTTAGAATAAAAGTGCAATTCATTTAGGAGTTAGTTACCAAGACTTAGGTCTGTGGTGGGTCTTACAACAAATCATAAGTCTACTTTGCCTAATCACAAGTCACTGACGGGTAACAAGTTTAGATAGGATATCTTACACCAAAACGTGAATTTCTACTTTAAAGTCATTTTACATCAACCGAAAAATATTTTCTGCTTTTGTGGAATAACTTATATGAATTTTTGGGAACTAATTATTGCATACCGAAACGGTGGTCAATGGGCCCCCTTCAGCTAAGTTTCCCCCCCCTGGCTCAAACCTCTAGTTACGCCACTGCACACACGCCCAGACGCCCCCAAAATGGCCACCCCAAAACGGCGCTAGATCAGCTTGGAAGACCACCACTTGAAACCTGTTACAAAATTTCCAACATAACCTCAGGAACTAGGGTTGCCTGATGCTAGAGAGACTTTATGTCACCGAATATGTCACCACGAAGACGTTTGGAGGTCTTGATACCCTCAAGCTAAGTTTTAATCCTCATAAAACGTAGATGGAAGTACGAGAACGCAGTTGCTTTTTCAGCCGACCCGTTTTCTGTTCAGTCGTTTAAGTTTTTTTTACCTCTTTCTGAAATTGTGTTACAGCCACATCATCGCGGTCTGTATAAAAATAGAGTAGCAGGGAAGATTAACAAACGTTCCTGTTTAACCCGCAGTTATATTGCCTGGTAATTTTTATTCGGTTGTGATGTGATAAACGCGTTTGAATGCAAAGCCTCAGCCCCAGAAAAAAGTCTCATGTAGGCAAACAGTACCAATTATCTTGTCAAAAACATTAAATTGCTGTAAAGTTCCCTGTATATTTGCGGTCATTAGTCACTCAAAAAAATAGGATTGATACACTTCTTTTCAGTGTCATCCAAGTATTTATCTGTTTTCAGAATTTTGCCAAAATTTACAGCGTTTCCTAATGTATTCCATGCCTGTACACAAAATGTTCTCAGCAGGTTGTCTTCTTCCCCAGGTTTCTGACAAATGCCGCAACGTGAATCCTCCAATTCCTGAAAGAAATGAGAGATGCAGATCGTTGAGTGAGTTGATGTTAGAGATGAGAATCCCATGTGCCTCTGGTCATGCACCAAAATACTTGGGGAAATTGGTTGCCTCATTTGTATCGTTTTATAAAGTGTCAATTCTTGAATGTATACTATTTTTCATTGCGTGCATATTTTACGTTTCACTTAAAATACAAGACGTTTGTTGGAAGTGCTGTGAAACGTCTCCAGAAAACGATATTTCCAGTCGTTATCAAATTTATTGACATAAAGTTTTTTCAAGAGCAGGGTGGATTAGACTGGATGTGAGATGATGAAGTATATTGTGTCTGTAGTCCAAGCTAAATTTCCACCAATAACCGTAACAAGCTCGTAGTTTGCATTTAAAAATTGTGTAACAATCGGATTAAAAGCAATTAGGTTTTAAACACGGTCAGTCCAATTAACGGCAATTATTTTGGAGGTGTCGTGATGAACTGTAAACAACTAATTATTTGCAAGAAACCAGAATCACACCTTCCGTGCAGTTATGACAACACTGTTGTAGAAGAAACAAATTTGAGTCCGGTCAAACTATGCACTGCACCCTTTCATCAGCGCAAACTTATGACCTTCGGCCTACTATGAATTAAAGTAAACTTTGCTTAAAATCTTGCACACAGGGCTTGTTACTGGTCGATATAAGCTAGCGTATGATTTTCTGGTATTAACTGTTCCCTGTTTAATCTTCTCCAGCAATGCAGCTATTCAGATTACTAATCTACCATATATTTGATATTGCACGTATAAGCTATAAATATCAACATATCTACTGTAGAATAAGGTGTAAGTGTAAGAAGCAATTGCATCTGTAATTCACTAAATGGATTACTGTCGGGATTAGCATTGCAATTATTGCTAAACAAATACAATCAATCGTGTCACACAAATAACTCCACCTTGCTTTCTGAACAGCAAACTGCGCAATGTTAACACTTTAGTCATAAGCATGAAACATGCGGTATGTTACTTCTGTGCAATGCAGAAAACGAGAAGACTATCTGGGCAACCCAATATAAACTTTGCGCAAAGCAATCTCTGCTCTGATTACAGTGATAAGTACAAAGCGCAGTTTTTAACGCCCACAACTAGGCATGTAAGAACCTTTACGTTGCACATTTCAAAGAGTGAATGCTGAGGCGTTTGGTTCAAACGCGTTCATTACATCACAACCGAATAAAAATTGGGCAATATAATTCCGGGGCAGAGAGGAAAGTGTGTTAATCTCCCTGCTTCTCAATATGTTGTTCAGATCGCGACGGTATCGCCATAACGCAATTTCAGAAAGTTGAAAAAATACTTCAACGACTGAACAGAAAACGGGTTGAATGAAAAAGCAACTGAAGTTTAGTGCTTCAGTTTACATTTTATTGTGTTGTATTGTGTAACGTCTTCACTCCGACACGCAAGGCCTTTGACTTTAAACATGCATCGCACTAAAGACAAATACACAAACACATGAAAGAAGACGAGGATATATACATGGCGGTAGTAATAAGTATACGCTTGATGGCGCTAGTGCATTTACTGTACTTTGATGAAATACAAGCTAATGACGCCATCTTGCTTATGATAATGTAGAACTGCGATGACTTTCAAGTACATCAATGTATAAAATGCATGAGGGAGTGGAAGGCTGCGAAAGACCAAGGGTCATTTAGACTGCAGACCTCCCAAGGGTGAAGTTGCTTATAGTGTAAAGGGAGCAGTGTTTAATAGTTAGTAAAAGGCTTTTGCTCTGGGTATAAAATGTAATATGTTCAATGCAGCGCCGGATTTAGATGGTGGGGGGCCCAGAGTCCAGACGTGGTGGGAGGTCCCATGTGCGGATCGGATATAGAATCTTCAAGTAGGTGATGGCCGATTAGGTCACTAGTATTTCCACGGATCATTAATATTTATGACGTAATCTTGTGACGTCACATTTGTTAACTCGAGTATAACAAAACTTTATGCTGCAACATGATAATTGACAATGATTAGGGATTTGTGAAAGTGTTGCAAAACAGGTCACCAGAAGCGTCGCTTTTCCTTGTTTTGAAATTTTCTTTGCAAAAGGTTTCTGAGCGATCCAACGTTTTCATCACCTGTAAACGTCAGTCCTCGCTCACCAATAAATTTTTCGACAGAAATCAAACGTTCCAGAAGCGATTTCCAATATTGTTGGCTTTGATTGACCTGACTAGCTAGCTCTGTATCAGTTCTTCATAGTGATTAAGTACATCTGTGACTAAACGTAATCGTGGCATCTTTATGTTGCACTGATTGCTCGTGACTTCTCAGTGCGATTCCAGTCGCAGATTCTTTTCGAAAAGGAAATGCGCACATTTAGTCGCATCCGAGCACATCGGTCTACACGTGAAACAACAAACACAAGTTTGTGAAGGAGAAAAACAAAGACAGCTTCTTTCAACGACTTCGGCGTTGTGGTTCTGGCAATGAATAAGATTTGTTGTGCATTTCCGTGACGAGTTTTTGTCTTTTCTGTGTTGTGGAACATCATGTTTCAAAATTAACTTTTCGTTTTTCAACCAATATTCCCGCATTTTTTTGGCATATTGCATAACCAGAGACCGATATTTTTGCCTCTAATGGTAGCGACAGCCAACTCATCTATCGCGTTTTCCGATGATATTTCTTGACATTCTTCTGCTGCTACAAGGCTGGTTAAGCTAGGTCTATTGGCATGGTTAAGTACATCTAAGTCTGTAACAACTTGTTCTTTGATTTTCTGTCCTCTTACAGGTTCTGCAGAAATGTCTCCGCTGGATTTCACTGCCACTGCAAAATAGTAGCTTGAATGTTTCTTGACTTAGCTGCAACTTCTTCCTCTCTCATGTTTTCCACTTTTGCATTTTAATGTTTTTTAGAACCACCTGGGTAAGCTCTACTCTTGTAAAGGGGACAATTCCCTTTTATCTGTGCATGTTTATTTATTAATATAGACTCAATAGTACAGCCATATTTTCAGCGCAAAAAGGGATGACTATTTACGACTGTCACGTACTTGAGTGTATTATCTATACTTAACAAGGCTAATAAGAAATAGGCATATTGATTAGTTATAAGCATTGAAGTAAAACGTTCAGTGCAGACAATGTTTTATTCAAAACACACAAAATCCTTATTTACATAATCTCTTTAGCACAGTGGTTCCCAACCTGTGGTACGCGTACCACTGGTGGTAAGCGAAGGTCTTCCAAGTGGTGCGCGAGTAACTTCCATTTTTTCACAAAAACCTGGATTCACAGCTTTCTAGTTTACGTTTCGGGCTTCATTTCTAAATGAATAAATTTTCCTGTAGCCTGCTATTCCTATTGCATCGTAACATTATGACTTTCGATGCGCTGTTAGCAAATTAACGCCACGCAACGACCAATTGGTGGAATGTAAGCAAAAAGAAAAATCTCATTAAATTTAGTTGTGGTCTTTTATTGTTATTTCAATCTGTATTATTCTTCTGAATAAACTAAGATTCGACCAAAGTAGTTGTTCTGGAAGAAGTGGTACGCGTTGACAATACGGGACGCTTAAATGGTACGAGATCGTGAAAAGGTTGGGAACCCCTCCTTTAGCACATGAATATTTGGCAGTTTTCTTAAATCTCCTAAAAATGTAAAATAGCCTTTTACATTTTATGAAACTGCTTGCGTGAAAGATATTTTAAATCGCACACCAGCTTTAGACAATAACAGCTAACCAAATGGTTTCACACAGCCAAAAATCATCTCACTGTCTAGACCAGGGCCGGACATTGACTGACATAGAAATGAGGGTCGCACCTTGAATGGTTTGTACTTTGATCTTAGCACACTAAATTGGGCTAAAGCTAATGTACAGGAAGTGTTCCAATCCTAATTGCAATGGTAACAGACGTGATAATGTGGCACTCAGGACAACCTCCATTAAGATTTCAAATTGAAGATCATGAAAATAAGGACAGTCAGTAGATAGGATATTTTCACTACAGCGAACACCTCAACTGTGCCGCACAAAGCCTTCGACTGGGCAGCGGGTTGGACATATCTGGATTAGAAACTGGTTCAACCAGCAAGGTTTCTCTTTCTTTTTGTTATGTGGCTGCATCAAGGAAAAAATCGTTCCATAATAGCATAAAGAGTCATAACGTTGAGGTAAAACCGTGTAATCTTTATCAGTTTTTGAAGAGTTTAAATGGTATTGCAAGTTGCAAAATATTTTGCCCATCTATCATGTTCCATCATTTCACAATAAATTACATTTGGTTGATGCTCTCTTTGCACTAACTCCAACGAGTTTTGGTATTTGTTAAACAGTTTACTGCAGCTTCATCAATAGAAACTTTTCTATCAAGCAGACATTACTCACATACTTCATTTTTTCCCAATTAGTTGTTTGCAAACCGAAGAATCTAGTCAAAGCATTTAAATTCAGCAAATACAGTGAACCGGTCCATTCGGCCAAATGCGAAACACAGACTTTTACAATACAGGAACATCTGACATGAATGAATCACAGTCATGATCCTTGCCTTCGCTGAATTTCCTTAGTGCTTATGTAACTTGGCTTGATATGTACATCTGATTGTATCTCTTGAATCCTTGCCTTCACGGTGACGAAACACAATACAACTTCAACAACTGATGCCTTTGATTTCTCGATATTCTCAACTTGCTCAATGAAAGCAACCACAAATGATTGTACATGTCTTAACCCAGTAATGCCCAGCGTATGATTATTCATACGCAAAAGCGGCCTTCTTTGAAATTCCCATAAAAAGAAAACTAAAAACGTTTCACTGTTACTTGTGGTTGGTATATTACTACCTAGAGAAAGTTTGTGATCCATGAGAAACTGAAGTCTTTGGAGTGACAAAAAGTTGGTAAAATTTTAACAATAAAATAAGTAGATTTAAAAAAATGAAAATTTTAGGGGTAGGTACTGACTAGTGAGGTTTCATACCAAGAACACATCTTTAATGTATGATTTGGTTTATGTCATGTTTGCTAGCATAATAAGAATCCTCCTACTACGCAAGGTTTTCATCTAACTTTTCATATTTTCAATCTGGAAACACTGATTACCCAGTGTATGAAATATCATACGTTGGGCAGTAACTAGTGTCTCGTGGGACAATTAGAGATTTGAGTAGGGTTTCCAAAAATTGGTTTCTCAAACCAAATTTTAAGAGCGATAACAAAAGGTGTTGAGTTAAAGATGTAGTGAGTCAGAACCATTGAGTCAAGAATAGTCTGCACGATAATACCTTGCCTTGCAAAATAAGTAGTGTTGGAAGGCCAATGGACGCAGTTACATTATCCAAGCATACTATCCCCTGTCTTTGACCTTACTTTTGACAATGATGTGCAAGGTGGAAGCGCTGGATGGAATATTCTAGAGCAGACACTCAACTGATTCGAAGTTTCATAATCATTTTTTGTCACATCAGGGGTTTCCATACTACGGTACTCGCACCAAATCTGACCCACGAAACCATTTTGTCACTAATGAAAAAATAATATATTTATGAAAAACTTGTAGATTTAGTGGAATGTAACATATACCGAAACAATCAATCACATTACGTAAGATGTCCGGCCCTCAGCTTGCTGTGTAATAGCTGAAAGAGGTCCTTGCTGCTCGTTTCAAAATGGGAAAATAGAGTTTGGTGAGGTTGAGTAAGAAGAACCAAGTAACAATGATAACTAATCCCACAAAAAATCACAAACTAAAGAGTTGTTTGAATTCGGGAAGTGCAATCACTGGAAAAAAAATGAGGAAAAATGTGATGGTGGTGTTACTCAACCAAACCTCTTCAGATGGGATATGTTGATCTTTTTGATAAGTTGAAAGGACTGTACGTTATTTGAACCCAATCAAGCAAGTGGTTTTGGCCATAGTTTATATTCACAAATCAGTGGACATCGTGCAAATGTGTTGACGGAAGGATTTCACTGTTGGTTTTTAGAAGTGAGACTGAGATTCTTTGCCAGCAGGAGCTAATGTTAGAGAAAAATGAGGTGTTAGTCACCAAACAAACAAAGGATTTGTTTACGTTGTAAGATACACACAGCTTCCTGCGTTCGGTGAAAGGAGTTTGTTCGTCCCGATCTTGCTTCTTTGTTTCTGAACGGGCCGGCTAACAATTTCAGCAATATTGGTATTGCACGTTTGTACAAACGAATTTTTGCATCCATGCAAAAAACGAACAAGATAAATTTCGATGGCTATGGAGTTTTGCCAGTTATTCGAAAGAAGAAGACATGTTCGGTTTGACTCGCAGATAGTATTTGCTCAACTTTGAAAAGAGTCTGTCTAATGGGTATGAAAGAAGGAAACCAGGCTCGATTATTTTATCGCACATCGTTTCGTGCAAAGGTCAGATATCGGTCTTGTGAAAAGAGCGCTAGCCAAACAAGGATCTTCCTTTGCTGCAAAGTTCTGCCACAAACGGAATCGCACAGAACAAACAAAGTATGCCGTAGAAACCTTTCATTATTTCAATTCACAACCAACAAGGAGTGGTTTCAAAACACGAAGTTGAAAATATCGGTCAATGTCGATTGTGGCGTAGGTTTCCTTGTGGTCGACCGACATCTCAGCAGTAGACGCACTTGTACTTGTAGTACCGGATGCGATAGGAATAACATCGCCTGACAAACGCAGAGCACTCGTTTCAATCAATATTTCATGCAAAGTTTTCAAAGACGGTGAACTTCAGAGGTTCAAACGAAACCGAAACAACTATATCATGTCTGGAACAAGAAAATTATCTGTAAATTCTATGCGCTCTACTTACCTGTAAGTTTTGTAGTAATAGGGGTAGTAGCAGGTCGACGGGTATTTGACGGTCCATTGGTAGCACCCTCTGAAACAGTAAGTGGGCATGCAGAATCTTGCCGCCTTGCAGTAGTAGCAACAAGAGTAGTGGTGGACAAGCTTGGGGATAATATCATCCCAATGATCTTTGCACTGCTTGTGGAGCAAAGCGCAGTATTCCTGGAGTTTCAGCGTGTGTGCAGTGATTAAGTCGAGGATTTCTTGGGGAAAATCTGGCGCCTTCACCTCATGGAAGCATTCGTACATTGGCTTGTAGACGTTTTCTATCCATTTGTTTTTCTTCTACAACAAAACAAAATATTTCCGTTCGTGAAAAAACGCGAAATCAACCGATAAAAAAAGAAAAAGCATCGAGAACAAGACAACCACACAATAATTGCGCGCTTGACGCAGCTGCGATGCAGCGGCGTGTGCCTCAAACAGTTTTCGTTTCCATTCAAAAACTTTATATCCGTTCGTTCCCATTGGCCTCGATTCATTAAACAAAAGTTAACATGTCGCTTAAGTCTAAGGCTAAACACTAACTTCATTCATGTCCTCGTCCATACGCGTTTTCTCGGTATCGCGCTGGTC
>Ga0210059_1010290_pt1 | contig 14466 bp, 13 predicted proteins | sample Ectturendosymbi2_FD_188042 | JGI IMG/M metagenome (GOLD analysis project Ga0210059, IMG submission 188042) | Ecteinascidia turbinata endosymbiont from Florida, USA - Sample 2 (SPAdes) (version 2) | ecosystem: Host-associated > Tunicates > Ascidians > Unclassified | place: Key West, Florida... | reverse complement strand
TTTTTTGTCGCCACTAGTATTCTTGACGTCAGTCAGTTTGTTAAGATGTTATGATTTATGAGCTTGTATTACGAAATTTTAATTGTAGTCTTGAGTTTGTTTTTTCTCTGCTGTTACTTCAGCCTTTCAAATTTTCACCTGTAAGCTTTGCTTGCAATTTTCAGGACTGAGGATGCGTAATTTTACGTGAAATCGATTTCCTATTAAAAATTTGCTGATCGATTCCTTGCTTACACCCATCGTGGAAAGTACATACTTGAACCAATAATAATTGTGTTACTTAGGCTCATTTATGAAAAATTTGAAATTTAAAAGTGAAAACAGAGTGGGGGCTAGGCCCATGTGACGCTCGGTTCCGCGACCTATGTTGACCACCTTACAACATTAAACTCCACGTTTTAGAAATTGCAATTTTTTGAGCTATGACGATCAGAGAATATGGAGTAGATACTGTTGCGGCCAGTGGCCCAACTATATGGACGTATGCTCTGGAATCAACGCATTGCCAGCCATTTTGTTGCGATCGGAAACCTCGAGCGGCATGTGCGCAAAGCTTCGCATCCTGGCAGCAAGCAACAACAGAGATCATGCGTCGCAATCTCTCTTATTATTGCTTGCTCACGCCACGCACATATATTTTTGTTCTTCACGCACATCCCGTTCGTGGTGAATCACACAATCAACGCAATACCACCGGAGAGGTTGCAACAACATCCCCTCCTTTTTACAACGAACCACACCGATCGCACGTTCTTTGTGTAAAGGCTGAACTCGGCAAGACCTCCACATCCTGGTCACAACACCATTTTGTTGCGATCGGAAATCCCGAGCGGCGTGTGCGCAAAGTTCGTAGCGTGGCAGCAAGCAACAACAGAGATCATGCGTCGCAATCTCTCTTATTATTGATTGCTCGCGCCACGCACACATATTTTTGTTCATCGCGCACATCCCGCTCGTGGTGAATCATACAATCAACGCAACACCACCGGAGAGCTTGCAACAATACTTAAGAAGTATCAACGACAGAATTCACAAATCGCAAAGAAAACTAACGTGAAGGAAACCAAAGGTTTCCTGCTTTCGCACAGTATTTGTGTCAATTATGCAGGCAGATAAACTGTAAAATTCTCTTTCCTGTCTTTTCTAGTCGCAGTGGAAGTGTTCCCAAATGCAATTCAACGGAAAAATGCCACGCTTTTTTCATAAAAATGGAAACGTATACTGATTGTCCAGCAAAATTACCATTCTCGAAAGGAACCTTTACAATTCCAGTATGCAAGTGTAAGCATATTCAGGGCAACTGGGACATCTCACCACCTATCTTGAAGACTAAAGTAAGAAACTACAGAAAAAAGAATAAGGTTTGTGACATGGTGACGTGTTCTATTGTTAGCTCATTTGTGTTGCGAAACGTTTATGACTTTTGGTGTTTTTGCTCTTCACCTTTCTTTTTAATTAAAATGACAAAAATATGCAGTATTTGAGGGTTACTGAAGTCAAGCTTTTAACCCCAAGCTTTAGGCTTCCCAAATCAAACTGCGCTAACTGATGACCTGTTGAGCACTGTGCCAGATTCACCTGATGTTCAGGCAAAACGACAGCGATTTGCAAGTACAAGGCTGACTGACTGCATTGTTTATGAGACGACTGGAGTCAACGCAATGAATAACGTCGAATTACGAAGATTATATTGCAGCGTATTGGATCACATTTTGCGAGAAATGAGTGCACGCTCCAACGAGCGCAACTCCCAGCTAGCAAGGGCACTTGTCTCTCTGGATCCAAAAAGCAACGCGTTCCTAGACGCAAAAGCGATTTAGCCTTTGCTAGATTGGACAAACTCTACAATTGTGAACACCGAATGCAGCGTAGCAAAGCAGTACTTTGCAACTTTCACAGGTGGCAATGACAAGAAGATGACCGCATCAAGACTCATATCAGAACATCACGGCGTATATAAGGCTATGCCCTCTGTACTGCATGCCCTCAAGCTTTCTGTGACATTGGAAGCCTCAACTGCTGTGTGTGAAAACTCGTTCTCAGCCCTTAAAAACATTTTTAGGGAGAACAGGTGGGCAACGGTCCATTCACGTAAAGTTTAGCTTGTTCAACTAGCTTCTGAACGAGATTAAACTAAAAAGCTAAGCGGAGAATGGAAAGACAAAAACCTGCAAAAATTTAGTGCTGCTGCTCGCAGACTGCGCAGTTATTTTAAAAGTCAAATGGCAACATTGTAAAACTTTCTTTTTCAGTTTCAGTACGATTGGTTTCATTTAGACAAACACTTCGTTCGCATGATTCGCTTTCTACTCTTTTCAGTAATAAACGTAGATTGCCTGTGGAAAACGAGAAGTCAGTAATAAATAGGACGATTTTGATGTGGAAAGGAAGAACATGATGATCATATCCAGTGCCCCCTCACTTCAGTCCTTGTGCTCCCTTACATATTTTTTTCTGGCGCCTGCCCTGATTTCTGTGGAACCTGTTAAAGGACAGAAAATCGAAGAATATGTTGTGACAGACTTAGATCTACTTTATTCTACTTCATGATGAAAATACACCTAGTTTAACCAGCAGTGCAGTAGCAGAAAAACATCAAGATGTACCATCGAAAAACACAATAGATGAGGTGACTGAAACTATCACTGGAAGCAACGATGTTGGTCTCTGGGCCCTCTGGCCAGGCAATATACCTAAAAAAATGCGGGAATATTGGTTGAAATATGAAACAGTTTTTTTTGACATTGTGATGAAAAGTCATTTTCAAAAGATGGTGTTCCACAACCGCAACACAGGAAAGACAGAGACTTGTCAAGGAAATGTACCACAAGTCTTATTCGTCACTAGAACCACAATGGCGAAGTAATTGACAGAAGCTGCCTTTCTTTTTCTGCTTCACAAACTTGTGTTAAATATTTCACTTGTAGACTGATGTGCGATACGATGAAATGTGCGCATTTCCTTAGTAGAAATGGAATCTTCGACTGGAAGCACGCTCTTGAGCGCTTGAGGAGCCACGAGCATTCAAATGGAACACATAGATGCCACAATTACACTTAGTCGCAGATGTAATTAACCACTACAAAGAACTGATGTAGAACATGTAACGGCGCGCAGCGACTTATGTCCCATCTTTGTTTAATGGTTTCGAGCTGTGTTCATGCGGTCACTAGTTATCTAATGTGTGCAGCTCTCTGGGTTCAAAGGGGGTTTGATTTACTTGATGCTACCTTAAAGACTAACATTAATTGACAGCATCTGTACAGATACCGCAGTATTCCTGCCAGTTACGATTCCCGTGGCTTCCTAGTGTAGGCCAGCAGGTTCTTGACCGTCTTTGCCTGTTTACACAATACCGCACCGAGACCCCGCAAGCAGATTGACCTGCTTCCGTCATCTGGTATATCGCCCTCGTGGTTGCCAAGTAGCAGAGGTGGCCGGAGTCACTTATTCAGACTCCGACTCCGCTCCTGTTCCAAAATTTTTGAATCCGGGTCCGGATCCGGGTCCGGCAATTCTTCAAATTTGAGAATCCGACTCCTGTTCAGACTCCGGCTACAATCATTGATCCAACCGAAATTTACCCATGCTTTTACTTAAGAAATGACCACAAAGACTCCTGCTACTGCCAAAATGGAAAATTGACTCCGGATCCGGGTCCGGTTTTTCACAAATTTTTGACTGCGAATCCGGGTCCGAAAGACAAACGCAGAATCCTGCCGGAGTCGACTCCGGCACTCCGGATTCGTTCCCATCTCTGCCAAGTAGGTCGGCAACGGCCCTTGACGTTTTGCGCAATCTCGCGCCAAGATGAACTGTTTTTCTATTTCGCCTAGCATAACGTACAATAAAAACCACAGCCCAGTCTAATTTCGAGTTAGTAACGTTCGGCTCCCTCCATGTATAAATCAAATTCTGCTAACTGAGTCAGAGTATTTCTGATCACCGAAAAGAATAAAGATCTAAGCTGTGGGTTTCACACCAATTGATATGTATGTATATGTTTATTCCTATTTCTCTTGAACGCCTGTAGCTCACAGTGAATCCAGTGCAAGTTTACTGCTATGTCATTAGTTCGCGTAGATTTACCTGAGAATAGTGGCAGCAAACGCCTTTTCATTGTTAATTGCTGAACTGATTTAATTCGCAGTCGCGCTTTCAAGGATTAATTGTCTTGCCACGCTGAGTTAATCGGTAGAGCGGTCTGATGGCTTGCCGTTACTGCGCTTGGTAGAATCGCTTAGTTGTTTCTGTTGTATTTCAGAAACCGTGTTTGACGATCAATCCCCGTTGAAGTTTGACGCCTGTTGGATTTTGTGACAACAAAGTTTGCCCTGATTGATTGCCCTCCGTTTGCGTTGCTCCAGGGAATAAGAGACTACAGCCCTGTGGTGCGCGGAGTTCGTAAGGGTCAGGTTTAGGCGAAAGTTCGTCAGGCGCGCGTTTCTCTAATTTTCTGCGGGCTAGGTCCTCCACGGCTCGCATCTAAGGCTAGCTGCCGCAACAGAACAGGTGCGGGCAATCTTTTTCGGTTTGCGTACCGAAATCGGCTAAATCAATGACAAAATTCTTCCGCGTGCCAACCAAAATTAGTGAGAACATACTACTTGACATCCTTAAAGGTGTATGCGAAGAGCCTTGAAGAAATGATACAAAATCAACAAATAAAGTGAAAACACAATATAACTACAATATAACACAATAAAACACAATATAAACAAATAAAGTGAGAACACAATGGTTACAATATAACCAAATTTACATTTATACATCTTGAAAACAACGCCCAAACAAAAACAATGCTTTGCCTTTTTCAAAACAAAACATGCACAATAAACTTTTTAAACAAGACTTAAGTTACTTTTCAAAGAAAATTTCAGTCCGACAAAAAGCTTTGATTACTTTCTTGTGCTATATCGGTGAGACTTCTGCTGCTGCATTACCGCTGACAGAAATTTTACATTGGGTTTATATTTTGTAACCTTCAGAGAAATACACTAACTACTAGTTTCATCGGTCAGGCTACTCCTATTGCGAGACTTAATAAAGTTCATAACTGAGAACAAAGATTCACAAGCATATGTAGATGAAAACATGGGGAGTAATGCTGTTGCAAAGTTTTTTAAGCACGAAGAATATTCAGGAATGGCATTCCAAGCCCGCAATAGTTCGTTTTCTGCACATCTCTCTAATGTTCCCTTCTCTAATCGCTTTTTTTCAATGTTTTCCAAGTCAACTCTAAGGTTATAAACTTTTGTTTCCAAGTTGAGTTACTCTGAAATTCAATCAACTGCATTTCAAATTCATCCATGTCTATCCATGAAAATTTTTGTAGGTTTATAGTTCCTCCATTTTTATACTGTCTGGAAACCTCATGAATTTTGCTGTCTCTTCTAGTTCTCTGAATTTTGAAAAATTGTGAAGAACTGCTCACCAACTGACTCGATAGTGTTTAAAAATAGCTCCTGAAGGCTTTGAAGATCTGTTGTTTCATCGTTTTGGAGATCATTAATATGCCTCTTGAGGTTTGAAAATATTTAAATCTTTCATCTCCAATATCTTTCAGACTTTTTTTTTTTTTAAAGCCTTTATGTATCCAAACGTAACATCAAGTGCCTTGCCACTACCCTGTAATTTAACATTCAGTTCATTCAGATGTTCACAAAAATCTGCAAAGAACATCAGTTTTGAAACCCACTTGTAGTCAGACAATTCCTGGTAAGAAATATGGTGGTCATTTAAGAATATTTTTATCTCATAAAAGCATTCAACGAATCGTTTCAGAACCAAACCTCGGCTAAGCCATCGAACATGGTTGTACATCAGGGGTCACCAATCTTTTTGACATTGCGCGCTACTTCTTGTGTACCGATTAATGCGAAGAGCGACTGGTTTGATACACACTTCTGAAATAAAAATTTTGCTCAATTTGTCTTTAATTATTTTAGTATTGATATTCGTTAATGTGAAGACATTGATCATGGTAGTGTTATTTTTAGAACAGGCCTGCAGGCGACGTACATGGTCCTTTGCGGGCGACCTGGTGCTCGCGTGCACCACGTTGGTGACCCCTGTTGTACATTTTCAATCCTTTATACACAGATTCTACCTCATTCAGTAAAACGTCAAATTGTCTTTTATGTAATGCCCGAGCAGAAATGAAGTTCACAACTTTGGTAACTGTTTGCATCCTTTCCTGAAGTGCCTTCAGGTCAGCTTTTGCACATAATGCCTCTTCATGTATGATGCAATGAAAACCCATCACTGGACGACTAACTTCTTTTGTGAACAAACTTCCAAAACTTGCCTTCTCACCAGTCATGCTGGGGCCGCCATCAGTAACGGACACTACTTTTGAAATGTCAATTCGAAGAGAAGAAAATTCGCTTATAGCAGTTTTACATAATTCGAATCCAGTAGTACGCTCAGGTAGTGTTAGAAGGGCAACCATCTCCTCACATATTTCATCACCTTTACAAAATCGATGAAATATTGCCACCCTAGCTGATGATGTAATATCAGTACTTTCATCAATGAAAATATAAAAATACTTGCATGAAGACAAATCTTGTGTCAACTGCTTAGGAGTATCACTTTCCATCGGATACTTAACTGTTTTCCTACTCAGAGACAAATCTTTAATACGCTGAGTAATATTTTCTTTTTCTGAAAAATTTTGAAAAAGAAATGAAAGAAATGGTGCACACTCTAACCAAGCTTCTTCAATATAATCTCCACCACTCAGTGGTTTTCCATGTTGAGCAATGACCTTTGAAACTTCAAACTAGCAGCAACTAAGTTGGAACTGCACTTGCCCGAGATGAAGTTCATAAAATTATCAGCTTGTTTTTTTGTTTTGCTGAGTTTACTACCAATTAATTCTCTTTTTTCCTATTCGGTTTTGTTGTTTATGTTATTATGAACACTTTCAAAGTGCCTTATGCAGATGTTCTACAAACAATCGTTTCGAAACAGAAAATATATAGCGCTTTATTGTCTTTTGTCAATCACACCAAATTTTTCAGTTCAGTATTTATGGAATACTCCGACACCTTCACTTGAACGACGTTTCTTAGCTGATGGTCCTAACATTATGCACAATCGGTAAGGGCAAAAAAGAAACGTAATCAAGTTCTTTACTGAAAAACAAGAGGTAGGCCTAAAATACTACAATAATTTAAATTTAATAAAAGCTTTCACTCATCTGGTGCAGCTCATATTTCTTTCAAAATCAACCTATGACAGTACACTAACAAGCAACTCTAACTAGCATGCGCGCTACAGATTCATAAACCAAGCTGAAATGAAGAAAAAATGATGGCGCAGACGAACGATATTGCGTAAGAGTGTTGCCAAATGACTACTACGCTCGTTTTGAGAAAATTTGTTAAGGTCAGCTCACTAAGTTGTTACATTGTAATATATTCCTTTGTAGCCAGTGCCGTATCAGCCCACCTCTGGGCCCCACCCAAAATTCTTACAGGGGCCCCTTAATGGTGATTTGTAAAAAAAGATTTCGACGTTATGCTACATCTCGAGGCCGATTGGCCTTCAAAACAAAATATTCTAATTGCAGACACTCTTTTGGCAGAATCAGGCCCGGTTCAGCGGGCCTTGGTTGAACTGTCGCCACAAAGTCTTCTGTTGGGATTCAATTGTTTGTGCAGGGGCTAGACATTCTGAAAATTTATATTTAATTCACAACGTGAACAACATTTGCAGATTGCGCAAATTAATTATAAACATTTTCCCATAAATACCTATAATAGGCTCGTAGTTTCCAGCTAAAATTTTTTGAACGAGCTTAACAAAAGGAATTAGGTCTTAATAACTGCCATTTAATTGACGGCGATTATTTAGAGATGTTGTAATGAAATGCAAATGTTAAACAATTTTGCATGAAATCAGAATCAATCCTATCGTTCAGTTATGAAAACACTATTACCGAAGGAGCAAACATGAGGCCGGTCAAAACATACGCGGCGCGATGAACGTTTACTTTCATTAGCGCAAATTGATAAACTTTACCATGAGCTTAAGTGAAATAAGCTGATAAAGCCATTTTTCTGGCCGAAATACGCATGCATAAACCTTGCTGATGTCTAGACTTGTTGATCTCCTGGTGCTTGGCGCATGTTTGGTCTAATAACCTTTTTTTATCTCAAATCGCCTCTAATTGTCAACAAACAGACTAAGGCCTACGTGGACGCAATGGTTAACATCCATAATCCACTAACTGCACTGCTCTGTTTTGGGACAACTTAGCAATGATTGCTAAATAGATTCTTCTAATTGCACAGATAACTCCATCTGGCCGTCTGAAAAGCAGGCTACGCAAATGTGTAACTTTGGTCGTAAGCACTAAAGGTATCTTGCTGCTATGCAGTACAAAACAAGAGAAGACTACCTGGGCTAGACATAGTACATTTTTTTACAACAATCACTACACAAAACACGGTGATCAAGTGGAAGTCTGACTTCTGGATGTGTACAACTAGGCATGTAGAAAGGGCCTGATAAATGCGAGGCCCCCGAAACCAATGCTGCCACAGGCCTCCTTGCAAAAATCACTAGATTCACAAAAAAAATCCACTAGATTTGAAAAAAAATCACTAGATTTAAAATTTTTGCGTCGAAGTTCGCAGCTTTGCTTGAATTGATGTAGTTATTTACTTTCACCTAAAAACCTTTACATGATTAGCAATTTTCTTGATTTATGTGATGCTGAAACCTGGAAAATATAATAGGCCTACCAACAATTTTCAGGCTGTTTTCAAAAGCTGAAAACGACACCACTGACGGAGTATTTTGGATCAAATCAATCTATCATTTGAGTAAATATTTTCGCTGCAGTGTTCCTGCAAAGAAATGAAAATACTGCAGTTACCAACATTACCACAGTAAACAGCACAGATGTGAAAACTCAATTTAGAAAGAGTTTTTCGGTTTTTTTGGTACAAGTATTTAAACAACGATTCTCGTAATCAACTGTTTATGGGTTGAAAAGGGCTGAAATTGTGCAAAAAACGACCAATATTCTTCAAAAACGTATTTTGCAAAAAATCACTAGTTTGCATTGAAAAATCACGAGATCACTAGGTCAGCCTAAAAATCACTAGATCTAGTGAAAAATCACTAGGCGTGGCACCAGTGCCCAAAACGCTTAGCACAACTGCGCAGTTCGCTCACGTCCGATCCTTTGCCTGCAAAGGCAGATTGCGAAACTTGCTGCCGGATTGTTGTACTCTTGGTCCTTATTGCGCAACAATAACACGACAGTAAATCTTCAAATGTTCACTTCAAGTTACGGTAGTAGGCGTTTTGTGCATGTGACCAGGGCTCCCACTGAGGTTTTCTCAATCCAGATTTCTGATCTGTTATTTTTAGTCGACCTGGGTGTCATGGTTTAATTATGAAAAGTCGCTTTAAATCTGGGTTTTTTGAAGTGATAAATTCATCAGCAACTGCAATGTGTTCAATAATATAAAGGTAACTTCATATTATAGCGTTTACATGCGCACATCAGGTGAGAAAGTACGCATATCGGATGAAGCAGAACGTGTTCAATCGGTTTCATATTCTCATATACGATTATTGTCAGGGTTATATGCAAGGGTGTGTTTAAGGAAAGGCAAGCGAGGCACCTGCCTGGGTCCCGCTTTTCAGAGCCTCCTCAAGGTATTTCCGACCACATCATAATTCAGTGCTCTGCCTTCAAAAGGGCCCCCAATAGCAACTGTAATGTGTAAAGTACCTTGCTTTCAATGGGGCCCAACAGCAACTGTAACGTATAAATAGGCTGCTTTGCTTTCTAAACGGCCCAAATTAACTGTCATGTATAGGCATTTTTCTTTCAAAGGGTGCCACAACTTCACTGATTATTAGTGCTTCATATTCCAATTTGGGAATTTTGGGGGGTTGAAATTTTCTTTGGGTGGCTAAGTGGTGACGGGTCTGAATTTTGGTCCCCCTATGGCAGCGTTCCCCCCCTAATTGGGGAGTATGGAGTGCGGCTGATACGGCCCTGTTTGTAGCCATATGGCATCAAAACCACATAAGGGTTAAAGTAAATAACGGATTGTTAACAAACGAAAATGAAGAAACCGACACCGATCTTCATCAGATAATACAGCGACTTGTAAGTTATTAACTTTTCATTAGAAAGGGGGAGGATCTCGTTTCCGAGGCCTCGCTCACGTGCCGGATAGAAGAGCTCACGTGCGAAGTACGGCACGCGTGCCAGGGGTTGCCCAACCCTGATATAGAACTAGCCAGTTAGGTCAATTAATGCGAACAATATGGGAAATCGCTTCGGCCTACAACGTGTAATTTCTGTCGTAAAATATATCACTGAGCGAGGACTGGCGTTTAGATATGATGGAATGTTGGATCGCTTAGAAATTTTTTCCAAAAAATTATCAAAACTTTTTTTGAGCAAATATTGAAAAAAGAAGATGCAATGGTTCTAGCGACTGGTTTGGCAATAGGCAACAGTTTCACAAATCGCTGATCATGGTCAAAGAACATGTTGCATAATAAAGTTTTGTTACAGTTGAGTTAACAAATGTGACGTCATAAGATTACGTCATAAATATTAATGATCTGTGGAAATACTAGTGACTTCATCGATCATCCCTTACTTGAACATTTTGTATCCGCACATGGGGCTTCCCACCAAGCCTGGGCCCCCACCATTTAAAACCCGGCGCTGATGAGAGTATTGATTTTTCGATATTTTTGTGCACATCATATATTTTCCATACTTTTTAATTTTTTATTTTTGACAACTGAACAGAAGTTCCACTGCAAAGCACAATACCAGTAACTGTGCTTTGCGGAAATTGGAGGATGATGAAATTGATAACTCACTACGATTAATGGCTGCATTTTCTCTCTAAAGTTTGGGTTGTCATGTTTAAATTGCATGACCATAAAACGACAAAGAATATTTGATGCACATTTCGATTCTTTCTTCAAAAATAGCTAATATTTTTGTATTGCTGTTGAGCAAGATGCATGCAACCCCACACCAACCAAATCTCCATTGATAGGCTGTTAAGAGTAGAAAAAGAAGTTTGACCAATATCGAGCGTACTTCATAAAATAAGTTTCAATGAACTTTTTACTTCTGGAGGGTATGCATCTCTGTTGTATCCTCCCAGGCGAAATAAAATTTAAAATAAAAAAAAACATAAACCAATAGCAAAATTTTAGTTATTTGGGTCGCTTTTGCAAACAATCTTGCTATTGTCTGCAGGCGAAACTTCTGAATGATAACAACCAAGTAAAGAAGCAAATTTCAGATAGTCTCTATCGGCCACGTACGATTTCACCCGTTTGTCCAGGTTTGCAAGTAAACTCCATTAACTACAATATAAAAAGGAATTGCACTCACTTTTCGTAAACTATCACATAGCGTTTGACTAAGTTGTAACAAGTGTTTGTTCAAACAGCTAATAAAAGAAACTAGCGCAAATCAGTTTTCCGAAAGATAAATACACTTGCCATGCATGCCATTTTCTAATACACGAGAAAAGCAAACCCATCAAAGGGAATGTTTCATCCATACGTAATATTTCCTGTTTCATAAAATAATTTTATTAGTTGAGAGCAACTGTACTGGAATACATGTTGGTTCTCTTGATTTAATTGCAGACTGGAAAGGTAAAGTTTGCGTGGCAGGGGCGCAACCAGCTCTTCATTTCGGGGGGGTCAATTTTCATGAACTTTCATTCGATGACGTCATCGTGCTTATTCAAGCGTGGTACAACTTTTTCGCAAACCGTCACAGATATGTTCGTTTCGCAACATTTCCGAAAATGAGAACTTATTAGTGTTAATCAGGCCCGTAACTAGGGGAGCGAAGCCAACACTGAAAACGTTTCAGCCCCCTGTAAAAATGTGTTGGACACAATTTAAAAATTTGGGCCCCTCCCAGAAAACTCTTCGCCCGCTCTGGTGTCCCAAGCTGGCTACGGGCCTGCTTTTAATCAAGATGCAGACGGAAAGATCAGGACAGAGTAAAATTTAGTAGCCTAATACAAACGCCAGGTTCCGCATTCAGCCAGTGCAGTCACGGCTTTATTGTGTCAGATGTATGCGCTAGTAAACCGGCCTAACTTTTCGCCTTGTTTTAGAAATTTCGTCAAATCGTTTATCAAGATTTTTGAAACTTCAGTTGAATATATTTGCTGTGAGATAATTTCTGCAGACGATACTGCGAGTGGTGAAGCTGTCAGATACAAGAGACTATTGTCAAGATATATTTAATCAATGATGCTATTGTTTTAATTGTAGATACGAGACTTCGTCTGCCAACTGAAATACTCTTGAAATGAATACAGCAGGAATAGAGCCCTTGAGAGGAATAAAATGCGCTGATGCGAGAGCTGTTTTGGGCCCCCTTATAAGTTATAACTAATTAAGAGCTTCACTAGCTTTGCAATAGTATGACTAGAAAATGATAAACTCTATTTGGTATTTTACATCATAAACATTTACCAATGTTATAACTAAATTTCAAAAGGTCTCAGGCTACTTTCAAATAATGCATATAACAGTTGCTTTGCGAATTTCACAATTATACATCAAAGTTAACATTAATAGTAGGCTAAAGTAATTCTCACTAGCAAAGCAAATTTAATACTTCTTTAAACCTAATACAGTAATAGAATACGAAGAATTTGGTACTCGCTTTGTCATGGATTCTAACAGTTTTTCAAAATTTTACTTGATTTACTGTCGTGATGCCAATTCAAGTTAGCGGAGTGGTGAGGAATCGGAGGATTTTGGTGGAGTCGGATTCCTAACGACACTAGGGGTCAGAGTCGGATATTTTTTCCGACTCCGGAGTCCAATTGGATCGCTTTTACATCACACTCCTAAGTGGGGAATTCCTGTTGAATCGGTACAATTTCTTATAAAACTTTTGTTGAAACAGATAATTCTTGCTGTGTGCCAAGATTTCCATTGAGTGTTGTGTTAGTTGCTACAAAATTCTTGGCCGCCAAACTTCATTCACTTTATGTTAAGGAGTCGGAGTCGGAAATTTTAGAAAGGTCGGAGTTGGAGTCAGACATTTCACCTCCGACACCGCAACCCTGGATGCCATACTTGAATGATGGCCTCTATTAGCTTGGTCATGGTGGTGCAATCGAATCTGTGCAAGCGGGATTTTCTTACTGATCACAATTTCTCAATGGGGTTAAGATCTGGCGAGTTTCCAGGCCAATCTATCACGTTTAATTTTGCTTCCTGAAAATCGTTTTCACTTTTTCACATGAAAGACACGGGACAATCTTATTGGAATTTCCTTCCACCATCAGGAAATGCCTTGCTCATATCTGGAATGGCTTTTCTCTCAATTACATCAATGTATTTGTATAAATTCATCATACCTTCAATTGGCATAAGTGAGGCTACTACTGAAAAACTGAAATTGTTCCAGAACATCTTTTTGGGTTCCTTTACCAGCTCATTGCAATGGGCAGGACTTAATTGCTCACGATTCCTGATCCTATAAAATCTGCTGTTTCCCTGGAAGAAAAAAATGACTCTCATCTGAAAACAGCACTTTTTCCGGTTTTCTACAGTCCAATATTAAGGCTAGTTTTTTGCACAATCTTAGCTTTTCTACCAGCTTGCGGTGGGAGGCGTCACACTGTACTTGAACTTCTGAAAACGCAGCATGCCCGAAATCCTTCTGTAAATCAAAACTCGTCTTAGTATACCTTTTGGAATGTCTGTTTGGGTATAATTTCCGTGTTACGAAAGCGTAACCATGCAACTCTGCTTCCTAGGTATGACATCTGCCATTAAAAATCACAGAAATTCCAACATGTAGAACTCTCAACCAGGGGTGGGTATTAGACTTTAGGGCCCTAGTCAAAATCGCAGAAAGCTTCCCCAAAACATAGTACAATTTGTGATATGTCATTTGCACAATATATGGCCTTGAAAAAGGACTCATTGCCCCTATGTTTGTTCACGTTGCATCAAAAAAGGCCCCTATATTTTACACATGCTTCACAAAAATTTTACTGTATTTGCTGAAAGCAATTTAAATTTTTATTTTGCCTGGAAATTTTCTTCTCCGTGAAAGTCCATTTCACATTGTAAGTTGTTTGAAGTTATTTGATTGTACATTGTTCTTTGTCTACACATTAAATTTGTTAAAGGGCCACCTTCGGCACTTTTGCTTTATTTTGAAAAACATATGACTTGCTCCAGAGCTTGTGGCTCCAGAGTAGTTCACCAGCTTTCAAACAGAACAGCGCAAAAACTAAGTGGGAAAGTCTCAAAGAGAGGCCCCGCGACATCTCTGAAAAAGGGGGCCCCGAGACGACAGCCTTGTTCGCATTCCCTAATATCCACCCCTGCTCTCAATTACATACAAAAGAAAGGACTGGCTTCATTCTATAACACTATTGAGCTGATTAAAGTCCTGTGTAACGTCATAAAAGTATT
>Ga0210059_1010289_pt1 | contig 14467 bp, 8 predicted proteins | sample Ectturendosymbi2_FD_188042 | JGI IMG/M metagenome (GOLD analysis project Ga0210059, IMG submission 188042) | Ecteinascidia turbinata endosymbiont from Florida, USA - Sample 2 (SPAdes) (version 2) | ecosystem: Host-associated > Tunicates > Ascidians > Unclassified | place: Key West, Florida... | reverse complement strand
GTGACGTTCATGTGTGCCCATACTCTCTGCTGTAACACAATAAGAAAGGCGGCTCTTGGTCTCTGACTGGTTGGCCACCCCTGGCCTATGGGATGAGATTTGCAGACTAAAGTATTCGTATATCAACCAAAGAATGTGCTGTGCACTCTGGAGGACAGGACCTCACGTGTCTGAAATGAACTGCGAGCTCGTAGAATGCTTCCGATTATTGGTTGACCAATCTCAGGTTAGTCGTCTAAAAGTGAATCGTGTTAGCAGCCACCTGAATCTTTCGTGAGAAAAGGCTCCTGTTGACAGGTGCTGCCACTGTTCCAGCAATTAAATCCATTGGAGCTGTTTAATTCAACTCACACCGAAGCTAAAAATGTCGTCCAAGTTTCGGTAAGAACAAGCTCTTCTTTGCAAGAGACCAAGGCTTGGGAGGAACTTTTGCACAAGCATCATTCCCAGTGTATTAGCACGGTCACGGAAGAAAACAACGCAAAAGCTGATTCTGCACAAACGCAGAAGTGGATCGAGCTACCAACACTATAGGGGGGGGGGCGACTTCAGAAATATGTAGTAGTAGTGGCATTCGTAGTAACTCTTTATTTTTGAAAGCTACTTCCTTAGGTTTCAGAGAGGGGTGCGATCGCCCCCCCCCCCAGCACAAACAAATTGTACACGATAAGCACATTGCGAGCGCATCTGGAAAGGCTGCACCACCGGACAGCAAACCTTTGCTATGGGGAAACTGCGAAACGCAAAGAAAGTCATTTTGCGTCTAAATCTTGGCAGAACTAACACATCTCGCTCTGAAAGAAACTATCAGATGACAATAGTGAAATTTTCCCGTTCTCTGCAAGCACACCATTATGAACAGCCATTGCCACCGCGGAGCTGTCACTTGATCACACGCGCGATAAACTTCTTTGAAACGTGAAAACGAAGAAAAAAGCTCAAGTCTGTCGCCTTCAGTTTTCGAAAGTTGAGTTTGTAAAACCGTTTCAAATGGCTTTAAACGTGATTCAAGGGGGTTCCCACCTGGGTTAAATTCGAATCATTAATATGAAAGCTTTTGAGAATGTTGCACCTCACACCTTACTCCAGATTTATCCGAAAACTGCACGGAAAAGGATGCTTTTAACAAAAGTATCCTTTCGAAGATTAAAAAAATCACTTTCTGTCCAATTCGAAACGCGTTACAGGTACCAGCATTGACGTAACCAACGATAACGAAAATATTAAGCGTAAAAACTTAGAAGTAACACCAACCACCCGTATAATGAATATTTGGAGACAGGCATTATTGCACAGTATCAGATATCGTGACAAACACTGGTAAGTTACAAAGAGAGATGGTAATTTTTCCAAGGTATCAGCGCCCGTGGTTTCTGCATTCTTGTCTGTCAAATAAAAAATGAAAAACTGGAGTGTTCAAGAAAATGTATGAACAGAAGCGTTTTGAAATAACTTGATGATTTACCACTTATTCTTCTGCTATGAAGCACCGCATGGTAACGTCGGCAATATGTGGTGAATCGGTTACGAAGCTAAGAAATTACTGACAGTGTGAAGCTAGAACAAGGAATTCGCGGGCAGGCTGTGAAGCAATAAGGTGCAGATTTTCTCTGATGCACAAACCATGTGCGCCTCTTGAAATCCTACAGTACGATGATGAAACTAAAGCGTCCGCTTGGCTGTAAGGCGGGCTTAAACACCTTTACTCTTAAATTAGAAATTTCGCTCAGTGCCAAAGACAGTTGCACAGCAGCACATCGGTACTCAACCTTCTTGTTGTGCAGACCTCTAAATGGTTAGTTTGAAACAATGCATTATCACCGCCATCAATTTCAAAATGAACGTTGACCGGAGAGGAAGCGTTGGATAGGTCGGAAATTCCGCTTGACATGAAAAGGTATGATAGTGAACACTGTTACGGCAAGTTTTAACACTATTATGGGACAAATGACCGAAATGTTCCAGTGAAAAAAAAACTCAGATTCACCGCACATAAAAATGTGCGAAAATGCAGGCTTAGTTTTTCGACAACGAGGCAGCCTCTGCAACTGCTTGCAGCCGACTAGAAGTTGTGTGGGTGTAACTGCGGGTGCCGTGTGCTTGCAAGCGAGTAGAAAAAACGACGCTCAAGCAGCTTTTCGATCAAATATTGAAGATAAAGGTGACCAACCGCACACTGCAATCAACAACTGAGCAGCTGGGAAATTGCGTTGATTGAATAGCGATCACAAACAATCACAAACGCAGCACAGTTTACAAGGAATGAAACTTTGATTACACTTCGCGACTGTTTAGAGATTACAATAACTAAGCGACGATCTAGGAAAGAAACTAAATTTTATGCAAAAACTTCGGCATTCTTTGTGTAACGACCGCGAAGAGTTTGTCACGAAACGGCTTCACACAATCATCTGGTCTGTACATAAATTAATTCGATCCAGACGTCATTCGAAACGCTTCGCATGTTCACCACACGAAAGCGAGTAACTCTGCCTTGTGGTCGACACTCGATGTCGCCCTGACCGTCCGACGAAGCACAATGTGCGAAGTTGTCGTGATCGTCGGAAATGACCTCGATTGCTGCGCAACTGTTACAGAATCTGAATAAAAAACGACAGTAGGAGCAAGTAAATTTGTGTAGTGGGCTTTCTTGGCCAGGGTTGCTTTTAGGACTGACAAAAAAACAAAAAATCCTATCGTCTGGTTCTCGTTTCATCTTTTCGTCAGCAAACGTGTGTTAATTTTACACGGTTATCGAACTCACAATAACGCAATGAATGAATATTTCTCGAAATGCTTACTGAAGCGCTGCACCAGGGGTGCACAAACTTTCTGCGAAGGGCCAGTCGTGAATCCGTGACGGTGCCGCGGGTCAGCAGTCCCATGCGGCAAGTTTAACCGCACGGTGCATGTCAGCACAGCCCAGGCATTATGATGCGGGGCGGGTCATGTGAAATGCGCCCACGGAACCTGCTTTGGACACCCCCTGCACCGTACTTTAACCCCTAACATGAAACGTTCGGCATATTAAAACAGCGCAACTGGGGGCACTGATGTAATGCTTTGAATACAAACATCAAGACAAAAGTAACGCATTCTTACTCCATATTGTCACTTTTGCCAGTTTTGACGAGGATTTTGTCGACATGGTGCGCGTCTCTGAAGGTCACCGTCAAATGATCGCCTGGTTCGGAGGAGGAAATTTTGAAATGTTGAGATTTTCCGCCGCTGTCCTTGTAGACGGACTCAGCGGATGACCCATCAGCGGAACGATAAGAGGTGGTGATCTGTTGGGCAGTTCATTTGACGTCAGAATAGGTTTATTATGCGGAGCATAACGTTCTTATAGAAAGATACAAACATCAGACGCCGCATAAAAACCCCAAGTGAGATATCGATCTGAGATTGTTATAATAGACTTCATTATGAAGATTTTGCGCTCATATATTTCGGGATTTTGTTCAAACGATTGAGATCAAATTAACCAATCAACGTAGTGTTGCAACACTCTCATTGCGACGTCACACTCAGTCGATTGTTGACAAACCAAATGCGTGGAGCGAACTGCGGCAATTTAGTAGCACTGTACCAACCAGATTACCTCAGCATCGGGGTTACGGTACTCGTTTGGTTCCGGTGCTTGTTGGTTGAACTTGGGGTCATGAATTTTCTGGACTTTTCCTTTCAGAGAAGATTGTTTGCCTGAAACGCAAAAGACAGCATTTCAAAATATTTGCACTGGTAAACCAAGCACAACAATACCAATCTGGAAGCAGGTAGCGGAATGGCGGCGGGCTCGCCGACGTTAAAATTCAAGCTCATTCTTGTCAGCACCTACGGACTTCCGTATTGTATACAGACAACGCACGGACGGAGAACGAGAGGAGCTCATCACTAAGCAATCGAAGCGACAGTAGCACAATATCTGACCCTAAGCAGTAAGCCTCCAAACTGCATATCAGTAAATTTGTGTGCTTCTGTGTTAATGTCATTAGGGGCGTTTGGCATTTCTAATTTGCTTCCAAACTTTCTCAACTTCTTGGCGGGCTCATAGGTTGTTTATGCTGAAAAATCAAGTCAGATTTCGAGTTTGGATCGTCACATTTTAGCTTGAACCAGGCTCGTAACAACGGGGAGTGCAGGGGGTCTATACCCCTGAAAAAATGTATTGCACATAGTTTAAAAAATTTTGGACCCTCTAAAAAAACTCTTTTTCCCCTGGTATTCCAATGGCCCATCGACACTCAGGATGAGCCAGGAGTAGCCACACTCAAAGGCGCAGCCAGGAGGCCATTGCCCCCCCAATTTCCTAGCATATCTTGTCATTTCGCGCTTCGAGAGACGGTATCCCAAACAAAATACTGTTGCTCGCTCAAAGTAAAAAATTTTGCCCCCCCAAAAAAAATTATGGTTTGGCTGGGCCACTGGCCACGCTCGATGCAACGTAATTGGTTTGGTTCGTTTGTCTAAACTTGCTTGGCGTGGCGCGTCGCGAGTTGCAACACTTGTGACGAAACACTTTACATGTTTTTCTGCAGCTTCCATGGTGATGGCCGCCAATGCGATGTGGAGGCGCATCGCCGATAACTTTGAACGCAGTGCGTTGGCGCAACAGGCGAAAAACACGCTGTTGTTCAAACACCGCCGAACAGTGGATTTCTGCATTTCATTTAAAAAAAACAAACTTAACAGCATGGATTTGCTCATCCTCAGAACAACTTGGTTGCTGCAGACACAGGCGCCTGTGCTAAACAATGTCTTTGCACATTATACTTTTGGTCGTTTGCTTTACCAGAAGAACCCATCACACGAACAACAGGCCCAAATCTTCTCTAAATATGCTGGTGAAGCTTCACGCCAGGGTGCAAAAATGCGGTCACGTGCAATAACTTTTGAGTGCGCTAACGGGATTTGCGGGCAAAGGCATATACATTAGTGCTCTTCAACCTTTTTGTCATCGTGGAACCCCTAATATACTTTCGCGTTTGTCATGGAACCCCATGAACAAAAATTTAAAAAACACGAATTACTTGGTCATCCGACAAAAAGAAACCGTATCTCAAATATGTGTCGTCCCACTTTCTAACTTTGGCAATTGAATTACATTTGGTCCGCTTCGGAGGAGGTGCCTCTTTTACATTTGAACTACATTTCTAATTACCGTCCACACCTTCGTTGTAGTCATTATTTCGCTTCACATAAGAAAATATGCCATTTTGTTTCATCTGGCTTGACTAAATAGTGAAACGTTGTGTTTCACACTGTCTTTACTTTATTCTCACAAAAGCTGAACAGCCGCTCTAGTCTACTCTCTACTCAGTCTACTCTACTGTGAACTGTACGGCGGCAACATCGTAAACTGTGATGCAACAATGAAGTTCTTCTTAATTGCACAACAATGAACAAGTGACGCAACACCTATCAATATTTCTTTTTCGGCTATTAAGTGCACTTAACGTTTTATATACGGTAACTAACTGGCCTACCTGGAGTCTAAATGCGGCACAGTGAGCTAAAGAATTTAGACGCATCAACATATTGAAGCAAGAAATCATTTCTCCAAAATAGAACGAGGAACCCTTACGGGGGTCTAGGACATTTCGACGATACCGATTCGGCGATGGTGGTCGCAGATGTTTTATACGAAAAAAGTGTTTTTGAAATATGCTTTCCATGAGCATTTGTGGCCGGAAATCCCCCGCCCAGAAACTATCATGTTATGAGTGTGCGATGAAAGGATTCTGCGAGTGATTGAGAGATATGCCAATTATGGCGTGACCGAATATCTGCGCGAGATTGCCCACAATTTCCAAATGGACTAGTTCAATTTCTGATGCTTTTAGCTGGTAATTGTGTGGTGTGTTTAGGTGGTTTGTGTGGTATTTGTGATTTTGTGTTAACGTGTAAAAAAAAGAAGAGTTAAAATTTAAAAATGTTCTTATCATAGGTTCTTATCAACTGAATCATCGCCGAAATGTCCCATTTCCGCCCTCACGGAACCCCTGTTGAAGAACACTGATATACGTAATTAAAAGAGGGCAGCCAACCTCATTCTTGTCTGTAAATATGTTAAAGATGATAGGCAACCTTAATTTTGTCTTTAATTAAATAGACGTTTCCCAAGTTGTTTACATTTTGTATTTCATGCATAAGAATTCTGTAGGCAAAGCTTATATGCGTGCGCTACTAACATTTACAGAAAATTTGCACCTCTGATTTACACTAAGACACAACACGCTGCGCCCCTGTCCCTGCAGACCACTTCTAAGTGGATACAGAAATCTTCACCTGTCCCGAAGTATCACGTGCCCATCGGGTGTTCGAAAATGCGCGTGATATAATGGCTTTGCGATTTCGCGTGTTCCACCTCACCAGGCCCGTAGCCAGGTTTTAAGATTTGGGGGGTACAATACATTTTTAGGGGGCAATATTTTTGTTCTATTTTATGTTTAAAACAAATTATTTTGTTAATTTTCAGCGATTAACTGGGCAGCATATTACCAATTGTCTGTTTTCAGTCTGATCACATAAGATTTGTGATTGTACCGGTGTGCTATGTGTCGTGAGTAGTCAAGTAGGGATGGAAGACTCCAGCGCCTTTCTCAAATTTTCAAAAACGCTGACTTTTTCCGGAAAAAGGTATCCATATAAAACTAAGAATAATTGTTTAGTTATGCGCTTTTCTCCGGAAACAACAAAGAAAACCAACATGAAAAAAATTCGCCCTTGCTTCAAGATATTTTTCTGACTAAGCGCCAGTGCTCGATGCCTGTTTGTCGCCTTTGATTCATTAAAAACTTTGTTTGATGTTTGCCTAATGCACTGTTGACTTGTTTGAAAAACATAATTTTTTGGCATTATTTGGCATAAACAACAAATCTGAACCAATTTTATTCGTATCAGCACAGTGGCGTAGCCAGCCCAAAAATTTGAGGGGATAACAAATTTGGGGGGGCCAAAATGTTTGATTTTAGGTGAATAACGCTATTTTGTTTCGAAAAACGCCTTTCAAAGCACAAAATGACTATATTTTCTAAAAATTTGAGAGGGGCCATGGCTCCTTTGGCCTCCCCCCCCGGCCACGCCTATGTATCAGCATTTAAAGTGAAGACACTGGTACGAAAGAAACTCCGTCTCATTCCTCAAAAAAGTCACAACAATGCACGAGATTATATACAGTATAAGAAATACATACATTCTATTGGTCACTGAAACAATCAATCAATCGTTCCCATTAACAGCTGGAAGTCGAACCATGTCAGGGTTGTAGTGCTAACAGAAACGTGTGGGAACGCATCCAAAAAATAGCCAACGGCTTCAAAATCATTTTAATTTGAAACAGCTTCAAACTCATTTTAACACCAAACGTCAAAAGGGTGTGGGAACGCCGTTCCCACGCGTTCCCGTCCCACTACACCCTGAACCCAGTCCCGTCGCAACGGGGAGCTTAGCCCCCCCAAATAAATCTCCAAGCTACCCCAAATTGAAAGTGAAACACTATAAATAAGTGGAATTTTGGTTAATTTTATTATGTCAAGCCCCCCGCAGAACTGCAAAGCCCCCCTATTGAAAACTTTCTGGCGACGGTTCTGCCTGAACCATGTACTCTAGCATGTAGACGTATTACCTTTTATCAACACTCGCAGTTTTTAAAACGTCTTTTGGAGTTTTGGTACAACGAAAAACAAAAACATGAAAAAACCAAGAAAAGAAATTTGAGCATGAACTGTCACAAAACCTGCAGTTCTGACACTTGCTACATAGCATAATAGATGAATAATATACATGGAGGCACTTGCAGTGTCAAAAGAATACTTTAAACACGCAGTCGTCGAGTTTTGGTCGAATATTCAGAAACGATATCTTCATTTGCCACAGCAGCTATTTCTGTTTTTTCAAAACCTAACAAAACCAGCTGACATTTAGGCTATACGGTCGCAGGGGCGTAACGAGGGGGAGCACAATTCCCCGGGCGCCGAATCACTACGGGGAGCGCCGAATGACTGCGGGGGCGCCAAAAAGTCCAAGCAATGTCACAAGTATTTTCTTCATTTGCTTCCTAAAGACCTCAAATTCGAACAAGGTGGCGCCAAACTTGCTTCTTGCCCCGGGCGCTGTCTAACCTCGTTACGTCGCTGTACGCTCGTGTGTGATGCACCTGCTACAAGGTGCGAGTATCCTCACCACACTGGAGAAGCTTGCTTCGCATGTGGCTGTCGAAACTCCTGCAGTTACACCCGCGCTCAGCAGCAAGTGTATGGTGGGAAAAGCTGCTTTATACTTCAAAAACCATTTCAAAAACTGGTCCAATTCATACGGATGTTTTCAATCAAAAGCACATCAGGAAGCTTTGATGAGACAATGCTTTTCACAATAGTAGTTTCAGCATCGAGAAGATCTTCACTGACGCTTTTGGTAGTTGAATTGACTAAAGAACAAAGAGGTTGTAATTCTTCTTTGTCGAGAAAGCAGTTCGATGCTGGTAAACGAGCACGCAAAGATTTGATGAGAGACATTAACTTCCAAAAACCGGTGGCTGAATTCGCTTTGAATAGTATCAATGATTTCAAAGTAAGATGCTTTCAAATTCAAACTCTCACTTTCATTGTGAATTCCGAAGTGTTTTGTTATGAATGACGTCCTCTCTGAATCGAGATGAAACTGACCTTCTTCGCTTGTTCAGGGTAGATGTAGTTTCGCTTATTTAGAGGGTGCGGTAACTGTAGCTTGCTTGCACCACACACTAAGTACGGAATACGCGCTAGCTGCATTTTGTGCTGACTTCTGCTAGTCAGTGTTACAGTGATCTGTACGCATGCTGAAGCATTTCTACGTCAGACACAGAATTCCCCAACCTTCTAATTCGCATACATTATCCCACTGGGTTTGGTTTGACTATTACAAGAAGTTCTGTTTGGCTACAAGCAAGCCTATCACCAGTCCAATATTCCCTCTGAGATGCGAAACTGCGCAGTACCACCAAATCACTTGCGCAGTGAAATCTGATTCTCGTACACATGCAACATTCCGAAACGTTGGAAAAGCAAGAAAACAAGAAGCTATTTGAAACAAATGTGTAGGCCCTACTTTGTTCGTATTTTCATAAGATTTTATGCTTATCCTAAATTATAATTCATGAAATTTGTAATTCATTTAGAATTATGGCAACTCAGCCAGAGTTGCCAGAATTTTCTTAAAGAGAACGCTGGCTAAGACTTTATATTATAGCATTACCATAGCCAGCTTGCTAGTGCCACGGCGTTGTTCGCGCTAACAGAGAGACTGCAGAAACAGTTTCGAAAGACTGTCTCCAGTGACTGTGACGTCACAAATCGAAATTGTTACCAGTGTGAACATTCGTAAATACAATTTATTTTGTAACACTGAGGTTGCCTTTTAACGCAACGTGTGATGTTGCGAGTTGGTGTAACGATCAAACAGATTGAAAACAAGCATTTGCAAAACTTTTTAATTTTTTGAGTTTGATCATTTGGGAGGGCACTGCCCCCGAATGCCCCCCCCGTGGCTACGGGCCTGCACCTCACATGTATGGTCAGTCTACAAAACGCTGATGTCACTGCCAAACCCGCGCTGGTTTTGTACAACTTCCTGAGAAAGGAAGTCCAAAACATTGGCGGCAAACTGCTGTTACGAGGATGCTAGCAGAAGGTTGCATTCAGGTAAATGGAGGAACGACAGTGGGAGGAATGGGACACTAGTTGTGCGTCGGTCAAGTAGACCAAATACTGCAAGAGCCTATGAAATAATATAGCAATTTAAAGACTATTTTTTGATTTTTTTCAATTATCTCGCTTCTGCCTCATGGCAAAAAGGAAAAAAAACTGTTAACCGTACTGACGTACGGATTGAAATTCTGGGACAGCTTTTAGTGAACATTTCAATGCTGACTGTTTGTAACGTTCTTGTTGATGAAAAAAACGCGAAACAGCAAAAGCGTGGAAAAGCATTAAGTTGAAGTGGCAGTTCCATCATTTTCAATTGCAATTCTTGTCGTTTCCGAAGAGGAAGCTATCTCACCTTTTCTACAAGGTTTTCATAAAATAGTCTTTAAGTAATATACTAATGCTAGACTTGTTTCGATGATGATAATGTTGAAAACTCGGTCGGTGGCAAAACTTGGCATGTGATGCCGCAAGCAGTATGCATTCTTGAAAATGTGTGGAAGCACCAATACGAAATAGCTAAAAGGTGCTTGAATCTTGAAAACACTGCATTTTCAAAACTACCCCAGGTTTTAAGCTGAAAGTTTTAATGCAAAGCTCAATCATGCTACAAGCATTTCGACAAAGTTGGAGAAGGTCGAACCAGAGGGTACGACACTCGAAACGAAATGACTCATATGTGATCATTTCAGAAGCAAACCATATTGGAGGTAGTATATTGAGATTTAATGGACGCCTGACGCTGATATTTTATAACAATCTTTCCCTGCCGTGCGGTTCAAGGGGGCCTGTTGCGATTGGAAATCCCGAGCGGCATGTGCGCAAAGCTTCACATCGTGGCAGCAAGCAACAATAGAGATCACCCGACGAGATCACTCTATTATTGCTTGTTCGCGCCACACACATATTTTTGTTCTTCGCGCACACCCCGTTCGTGGTGAATCAATCATACAATCAACGCAACGCCACCGGAGAGGTTGCAACAGGCCTTTGACTTGTAACACCTTTCCAAGTTTCTTTGAGGCTCTGCTTTAAGGAGCATCAGTAATGATCAATTAGGAATGATTCTGAAATGTCAGCCATTTAATCAGCAATGTATAAAAAGCAACACAGTGACAGAATTTGTAATTCCCTGGCACAAGTTCTTGTCCTGTTGCGCTGAATTATCACAACACATCCTGAGTAAATGAATATCATGATGCTGTACGCTCAAAAAGAGTACACTTCATAGGCTTACCGGATGAATTTGTTGATGAGGACGACCACTGAGTTGGTGACTTGCTGCCTGACAAGTTATAAAGAAGGTACTTTCTTGCTTTCTGTCAGCTATCTAAAACTTAGTTTATTATTTTGTTAGGAGTGAAAGAATAAAAATAATAACAAACTGTCATACAGCAGCCCTTGCATATCACACGCACCTGATTCGCACTATACTCGAGGGATGTTGCTGTGGACCGTCGAAATTTACAATCGGGCCAGAAACGTTGCGTTCAAACACTGGTTTACTGACTATCACCATATAACTGCCGTTTCTACATACTGTACTGCCGTTTCTACATTACAGACATGTTGGAGAGAAATAGCCTAGTTCTATCAACTACCAGACTAGAATATCAAGGCTACACGCCACAAAGCGTGACGTACTTTACGTAAAACAACTAAAAAGTCTTGAAACTGAAACGTTTTCTGCACGACTTCCTCAGTGAAATCACTATCCACTACCAGTCAACTGAGTTTGACTCTCCCCAACTCTCAACAGTACAGTGAACCTGTCGTCCTGCCAGCAGCGCATTGGACCTGTTGACAGTTCGCAGCAGGCGCACGAGGCGCAACTTTTTTCCGGCGCTGCCAGGAGTTCCCGTGCACGGCGCAGAATTACCTGACGCAAAAAAACAAACAAAGGCTTACGTCTGGCAACTCCTGGCTTATCTTCAGTGTAGGTGGACCTTTAGCATGAAATACAAACTGAAAAATCGTTACTGCTTACCGACATGTTGGAACAATCCACGCTCGCATTCCGGCTTGGCTTCTCTCATGCGCTTCTGGCAGACATCTCCACTCATTTCGGGGTGACACACGCTGTTTTGGATGAAATTCACCATCAACCAATCGATCGGTTTTAGTGAATAGAAGGTCATCAGGTACGTGGCCCTGCGCGGGAAGAAAAATAAGAGTTTTTCATTTTATATCGAAATTAATCAGTCGTTTATCACATTGAAGCACACCACTGGCGGTGAACTTTGCATTAAGTCGGAGAATTGCGCTTTGATTGTGCGTGCATTTAATCAAGTGCTTATCGAAGGTGACAACATCACGAATCCATGAATCAGGAAGTACTCGCAGCAAAACGAATGACCGAAATATCGGCTGCCTGAGATAAAAATACAGCTGTGAGTGGTCTTGTGCATTTTCATTCAAAGCGTTCATCAACTCATCGACAAAAAAAATTTCTCAAAATTCTTTGAGAGCTGATGATGCCTTTAGAAATGTATATGTGCTAAGACCATAGTGTCTGATTCTTGGCAGTGAAAGCATTCCTTTCGATAGACATGGTTCTCAAAATTCTGTTTTTTCAGTGCCAATGCCAAGCAGCATAATTTACCAACCACAAGCGTTTGCTTTTCTTTTCATACATTACTACACGGTACTTTTTGTTCCTTTACATAGCTTCAAACACTAAAACTGAAGCCAAACCATAACATGAAGTAAACAGAGTACTGAGATACACATGCACTTTGGAAAAATCAACTCACAAACAACGAAAACTAAGCTTTTCTTACGGCAACAATCGCACGTATTCAGCCAATTTTAAATACAAGCGTAACCGAACGAGTGGTGGCACAAAAATTATTTAGTAACTCACGGGAAATTGAGTAAACTTAAACAATGCGCACAAGTTGATACATTCACATGCAAAGATTCGATGGTAAGTTCGTCAAAAAGCGAAGACAATTAACACGTTATCGAGTTGGTTTTGTCTCGATTAGATATACACTGATCGCAAGTATCGTTTCCAGCCTTTAGCTTGTGGTTTTTGAGGAATATCGGTACTTCGGTGTCACCTCAACAAAGAAAACCACAGCGTTTCGACTTCCGAGGTATTTATTACCTAGGTTTCTACCAGGATCACACAAAGAGGAAGTAATATACGAGGTACGCTGAGAATCATGCACTGTTATTTGAGTCTGTGCGCCGCACGTAGGGAACTCTATTAATAATACTCTTCACTTCTCGTTTATGTATAACCGCACAAAAAAACACTCTTTGCGTGTACATCAAGCAACCAACTGCAACATTGCTTCAGCGATGTTGCATCTCAATCAGCAAGAACTCCTCCAAATACCGAAACAACTTTTCTCACCAGATTGGAATGTCGGACGCTTTGAAGAGCTTTCCGATGGAGTTGAACTTCGCTAAAGACAAATAACAATATTGCTTGTCTTCCATCTTCGCGGCGAACTTCTTTATGCTCGAAACGAACCTGCAGCACAAATCATTTCATCTGAATAAGATTCGGTAGTGAGGATGCGCAGTATTTAACTTCGTCGCTTGAAGACCATTTTAATCGAACGCTCGACAGATGGTGGTCTCGCGAAGGAAGCAATCGTTACGCGTGTTACTATTAGGCTTTAAAGCACGCAAACGGAAGTTCAATTTGCCATTCACGGGGGGTTACGATGAAATCTGCAGGTCCACAGCCTATCCTATACCACTTCTTTTGTTTCCACCTAAATTAGAGATCATGATTCTTGGAATATTTCATAAAATTAAAGCATGGCATCACTTCTTATTGCGCACGCACTGATTCTGTATCGCTTAATACTTCACCATTTGAGGCGTATGAAGTTCAAAGCACCGCATGTACGACGCTGACCGGATAAACGCATTTTGGCGCATGTGTCGCAACCCACTATCTGAGGTGGTGCGAACAGTAAGCTGAATTCAGCCACTGTATCTAAAAGCTCTGTTGCAGTGCTTCTCAATCTTTTTTCTTGGCAGACCGCTTTCACTACCCCCAAAACAATGCGGAACACATCATCTACTCCGCAGTTTTTAGGCTGTCTAGAAACATGATTCGGCCACTGCTTAGCCAGATTGCACAGCAATGTGCACTGTATCACATGGGCACCAAACACAGCACCTCGCCTTCAGCTGCAGATATTTATCTTCCTTATGTACAAGAAATCTTCATACGTAGCATAAACGTCACTTTGGCTTTCCCTTACTATTGTCTGACGCTGAGAAGCACTGCTCTAGAGCAGGGCTTCTCAAACCATTTGTCGCGACCCCAAGTGGGGTTGCGAAATGCGATTTTGGGGTCGCGAACAAATTGGCTTGACAAATCAGATATAAAGCTTTTTGTAATCTTTGCAAGAAAATTAAAAGTAGGCCTGCAGTGAATATATCTTTGTTACATCTTTAGCGGGAATACCGTGCTTCCTGCTGTCAGTTGTTTACTAGGATGTCTGTCTGAGCTATGAAATAATAATAATCAACCAAACACAACAAGTTATGCGTTGCTACGTCATGATTGTTTTAATGTACTGACCAATATTGACCTTATTGCATTCATTCCGACACGAAGGTATGCTTATGTTTAGAACTCTAGGTCTAGTCTTCTAAGGGTTAGGCCAGTGGTTCTCAAACTGTGGTACGCGTACCACTAGTGGTACGCGAAGACCTTCAAGGTGGTACGCGAAGAGACCTACTTTCTGTTTTTCTTCACAAAAAATATATTCACAGCTGTAGTTTTTACTTGTCGGGTTCTGTTAATAAATTCCTGA
>Ga0210059_1010288_pt1 | contig 14467 bp, 7 predicted proteins | sample Ectturendosymbi2_FD_188042 | JGI IMG/M metagenome (GOLD analysis project Ga0210059, IMG submission 188042) | Ecteinascidia turbinata endosymbiont from Florida, USA - Sample 2 (SPAdes) (version 2) | ecosystem: Host-associated > Tunicates > Ascidians > Unclassified | place: Key West, Florida... | reverse complement strand
CTTTCGCTTAGCCCCGGTCCGTCAACCAAACCTTCGTCGCATAAAGTAGTTGTAGAGCCTAGATCAAGAATGTTCGTTTTCACCTCTTTACCATGCGCCATAATACACACCGCTTTGTGTTGTTTGACTCAATCCGATGTTGTCTTCCGCTTTGTGCGCTTGCTTTACCCTCAACACAGCTTGCTTACTCCCAGCGCAGCTTTTAAAGCGAACTCGTAGCAGGTTTAAATGCGTACCCCAGAGACTTAGTGCCCGCACATGGCTTACTATTTTTCTCTACCGTTGTTAGTCATTTCACCAAGAGTTATTTTTTAGTTGGAGAACTTTTTCAGCCATTAGCATCAATTAGTTAGATGTTTCAGTCATTTATTTATTTGAGTAAACGTATTTTTAATTTTTGAGTAAACACTTATTTCATGAGTCAGTTTTTTTTGTCGCCACTAGTATTCTTGACGTCAGTCAGTTTGTTAAGATGTTATGATTTATGAGCTTGTACAGTATTACGAAATTTTGATTGTAGTCTTGAGTTTGTTTTTTCTCTGCTGTTGCTTCAGCCTTTCAACTTTTCACCTGTAAGCTTTGCTTGCAATTTTCAGGAGTGAGGATGCGTAATTTTACGTGAAATCGATTTCCTATTAAAAATTTGCTGATCGATTCCTTGCTTACACCTGTCGTGGAAAGTACATACTTGAATACACACCGGGTCTACCATAAGGATGTTGGTGATGTTTTGACCTCATACATTGCATACCTTCACTATTAGATTGCAGCTCGTCTGACTGCGTTTGCACCGCACAGCTCCTTGTTACGCGGTTGCGCTGCTGCTCTTACGCCAATCGTTCGTGCAACAAGGTGTGGTGTCTGGAACTACAGCCGGATACCTTACACAGTACTTTGGGAAAGCAGCGTTTGGGGTTGTGTCCTGTCCGGAGACAACCAAAAGATAAACGTTATACTCGGACGTGCGCCCATCTGTCAGTAGAGTTCTTATCATTGAACTTCGTGCAATCGGACAGGCGACGCGATTCTGCACAAAGGCTGCATTTGTCTCTTCTAGTTCGTATTTCATCAGTGCTGGTTGCGTGCGAGGAGACCTTTGAGATGTGCACTTTTTTTAGTAACGACCCGTGAGACGATAGAAAGATTCGCACTTCGCCCTGGACAAAGCGCACAAGGTCCTCAAAGGAAGATTTGCGTCTATCGTCTTCTATGGCAGCAGCAAATCACAACCAGCGTTTTTGTAAGTCGAAAGGAAGTCTCTCTACTATCTTTGCAATACTGCCGAAGTTATTCAGATCTGAATAACATCTTAGCACTGAATCATCTAAGTTGTGGGCTAACATCAGAACTCCTGCACAGTGGTCAGGTTTAAAACTTTGCCCTTTCGACAGTTAATTTACGTGTGTTCTCGCAATTATGTGCGCACGACCGTAAATGTTTGGTATCCTGCCCTGAAGTTCCAAGACAGAACAAAAATCGATCGGTTTTGTCGCCTCACCCTCACAGCGCTGCATTGAAGCATCATATGTGGGGTTAAGTCTACTCTCTGGGTGGGCTTCAACGTTTGCCATTAATAACAAATACCGGGAAGCATCGCTGTCAAATTTTAACAATTCCGTATCGGGCAAACCGACCTCTTGAAGGATGAGGCGCAGGTCGATACGCTCGTGGCTGCTAATCACGTTGCTCACCCTAGAAATTATGAGCGCCAATGTTGTTTGTGTTGCTTACGAATAGCTTACGTTTCGTCAAACATAAATGACGCAAACTAGCCTCCATCGCGTGACGTAGACCAGGGGTCGGCAACCTTTTTTGCACTGCGGACCGGTTTCAGCCTGGCATTATTTTGCGGACCGGCCCTCAATAAAATAATGAATGTTTGGCACATGCAAACTAATTACAACTCGTGAGTCATCACGGCACTGATTCAGTGAGAGATCTGGGCTTGCTTTGCAGCAGTAAGATGCTCCCACCGATATAGATTATGGTGGTCAATGGCACACGCAGTGTGTTCCTTATGTTAGTCGTTCTCGACACTTTTGGACCAATTTGGCCTTGGTTCCGCACGGCCCGGTAACAATTTTTTCACAGAGCCGCACCGGGCCGCAGCCCGGTGTTTGCCGACCCAAGACGTAGACGACCCACAGGTTTCATGTCTTCATACCATTAACCAGCCAACCTCGCCTTTGGAAGGCTTGATTCATGTCGCGGTGGATAGCCTTGCTTGTCCGTGTGAACACTGCTTTGGAGAAAGGAGTTTCGTGAATGCCAGTGAGCTTGACTCTGCCTTGACATTTTGCTTCCATGTTACATTCTTCACTGAGGCGACTGTGTTCATGGCAACATCAACGAGGGGGAGATAACCACCACGCTGGGATTTTTCTTCCCACATTTGCCGTTCAATTTCTAATTGCTGAAGTTCGTGGGTTGTCTTTTGGGTTTCTCGGCCCCTTTGAGTCTCAACGCGTTCTCTTTTGTGTTCGGCATCTCTAGGTCTTGCCCCAGAGCATTTTTCTTCACGATGCGCTTCTGTTCCACAGTTCTTTCCTCAGCCTTGCGCTTAAACTCCTGTTCTTAAGTCGAACTAGTCCCTGCTTCGCTAGCAGCTCCGCTCTCTTTGTGGTTAAGGAAACAGATCCCGCCGATTTCTAAATGCTTCGATCCGGCAGTTTTCACACTAGAATGCCTCGATTCCGCGGATTTGACACTAGAATGCTTTGAAGCTAAGACCATGGATCGCAAGACTGGGCGATCGGCCAACAACTGTGCAATCCCTTCCGTAAACCAACGTCGTAAGCGCTGATCCAACTCGGGTTTGTCACAGGACACTTTAGTAACCAATGCCAACAGAGTTTGTTCTTTTGACCGAGGCAATGCTACATCTCTCAATCTCTGCAAACTAATTACTAGGGTAACCAATTTTTGACCTAAAACGTAAGCTTTTGACTTTATATTTTGACCTATCAATTTCTTGCGTTTGCAATTGAAATAAAAAACCTAGTCATACACGCTGTTAGAAATCAAGCCGATAGGTTAAAAATCTTTATTCTGTTGAAACGAAACAAAAGTTGCTTGTCGGTAAAATATGTTACATAAACATAGTATCTTTTAAAAAATCTGGCGATTTTCAGCTTCATGAAACGAACCTCCTTGATGCTTTGCACTGGGGCGATGTGATTCCACCAGCTTTTTAACTTCTCACTAAGCAGTCACAAAATTTGCCAAATATTTAACCCTTAGGTGACTGCAAATGTAGGTGACTGTTGAGGTAAACCCAGAAGCATATTCATGCAGTATACTTCGAACTTTCACAATATTTGGTTGTTCAACCTTAGGCATGATATGTTGATAAGTCCCTCAGTAACTACAATTGAGTCAAACCTGAGAGTATCATAAACATAAATTAAATCACTGTGAATGTTTACCAAACCAAGTAGTGTAAGACCACGTTTCTTGCCTTCGCACGCCCAGCCTGCTCGCCTTCGCACGTCAGCTTCTGCTTACAGCAGCAACGTACTACTTGACATCCTCAAAAGTGTGTGTGAAGAGCCTTGAAGAAATGATACAAATTCACCCAAACAGTGAAAAACACAATATAACCAAATTTACATTTATTCACCTTGAAAACATCGTCCAAACAAAAACAATGCTTTGCCTCTTTCAAAACAAAACATGCACAATAAACCTCTTAAACAAGACTTAAGTTACTTTTCAGAGAAAATATCAGTCCGACAAAAAGCTTTGATTGCTTTTCTTGTGCTATATCAGTGAGACCTCTGCTGCTGCATTACCGCTGACAGAGATTTTACATTGGGTTTGTATTTTGTGACCTTCAGAGATATACACGAACTACTAGTTTCATCGGTCAAGCTACTCCTATTGCGAGACTGAATAAAGTTCATAACTGAGAACAAAGATTCACAAGCATATGCAGATGAAAACACGGAGAGTAATGCTGTTGCAAAGTTTTTTAAGCACGAAAAAATGTGTAAAGTACCTTGCTTTCAATGGGGCCCAACAGCAACTGTAACGTATAAGTAGGCTACTTTGCTTTAGAAGGGGCCCCCAACAGCAGTTGCAATGTGTAAAAACCTTATTTTCAAATGGGCTCAAATTAGCTGTAATGTATAAGCACTTTTCGTTCAAAGGGTCCCCCAACTTCACTGATTTCCAGTGCTTCATATTTCAATTTGGGATTTTGGGGGGTTGAAGCTCTTTTCGGTGGCTAAGTGGTGAAGGGTCTGAATTTTGGGCCCCTGTGCTGTGGCAGTGTAGGCCCCCCCAATTGGGGGGTATGGCGTGCGGCTGCTACGGCTCTGTTGGTAGCCATATGGCATCAAAAGCACTTAAGGGTAACGGATTGTTAACAAATGAAAATAAAGAAACGGACACCGAGTTTCATCAGATAATACTGCGACTTCTAAGTTATTAACTTTTTCATATGAAGGGTGGAGGATCTCATTTCCGAGGCCTCGCTCACGTGCCGGATACAAGTGCTCGCGTGCCAAGTTCGGCACGCGTGCCAGGGTCTGCCCACCCCTGGACTAATGTCGTTTGATTGGAACTGAGAGCAAACACTCTCCGCAGAGGATTCAGCGCATGTAGTGGATAGACTCGGTTTAACTTTAATGTTACAGCAAGTCCCATTAGTCGGAGCCAGACTTAGTTTATCGAGACTTTACTCTCAATTCACCAAACGCTTACAAACGCGAGAAACGTCCGACATAAAGCAGCGCAACTCTCGTCGCCAAAGCTACTACGTACGAATCAGTAGTACAATCCTCGTTGTCAAACTACAAACACATCACAAGACCACGCCCACGAACGGCAGATCTGAGTTTCAAGTATACTCTCACTTCTTCGACGTCACTCACTTACTGACTGCAGCAGACGGCTAAAGCACAAACGAAAGATTACAATTCAATCAAGCGCAGTGTGTCTACGCTGAAAGAGGGCCAAACTTCATTGCGTAGACAAAGAGGAATAATTTGAAATTTGAAGGAAAAACTTCCGTAACATTTAGTATATGCATAATTTTGGAATTTTTCCAGATACTTTTGTATACGTTCCTTGGAAATAAATGTTGCAAAACATTTTTATTTTGTTTAGTGGTCAAATATGTCCTCAACGTAAGAGAACCTTACGGAATATTTTCTTGTACTTCAGCATTCAATATTGCAGATACTTTGTGAATACTTTTAATGAAAGTTGGATTAAAAGTTAAATAATTGAAGAAATATCGATATAAATGTATATATATATACTGTGTGTATAATGAAAAATCAAAAGAACTATTCCACAAATTTTGATGCCGATAAATCGAAAGTTATGGTTTTATTCTAAGCAATTTCGATACCAACAACCTTACTCCCGGGAGAAGTGAGTATAAACTTCTTTGAAGGTCTTGGTAATAATTTGCAGAATATAAGCGTATTGTTTCAAGAAATAAAACATGATACTAAAGTCCTGGACAATTTCTTACAGCTCTCGAGCACTGTTTTCCGAGTCAGCACACTTTTACATAACCTACAGCATCTTTTGCCATTTCACGGTTGTCATTCTTTTGACATTAAATGATGCTTAATGTTTCACATACAAACTGTCATTATGAATATTAAAATTCAATTTGCTGCGATTTTTTATGACAAAAACAGATTCTGAAAATTTTTCATGGACGTTGTGTTGTGAAAAAAGGTGAAATGTGAATTAAAATCTGTAGGTTTATGCAGTACTTTTACTTTCGCAAATATTTTATTTCTTCAGAGGTATATGTAAGCTATGTGGAGATTCAAGGTGGTGCAGCACAATGTTGCAATCTTCTTTTGCGTTTGTGATTAAATATCACAGCTTATCGTAGTGCGAAACGCTGCATACTTCATGATATAATACTATGACAAAAAACTTTGATGCTCATCAAATAGATTGACTACTAACTCTTTGAGACGACTCATGTGATTCAATTGAATTAAGGCGCTTCCCACAACATATGTTAAACAACGCCCACTGTGTACAGGTTGCAATCTAAGTTTTGTTTGCACCACAACTCATCCCAGATTCAGCAGTCACGCAGACTGTACGCAAGGAGTGACACTTGTGGCAAAACTGCGTTACTTCAAATTATGAGAAAGCTGAAGTTAATATTTTAAGAGTTTCAGAAAAGTAGCAGATTGGTATTTCATAGTTGTGAGGTGTAAATAAGGAAACAGAAACCCTAAGGAGAAAGATAATTTTATCTCGCGTTAGCTTCTACCGCAGCCAGACAGTTCAAGAAATAAATAAAACAACATTTAAAACTTTAGAAACAATTTCAAAAGAAGTCATTTCAAAATGAATTAAAATTATATTTTTTAAGGAACGCGACTGTGGGTGTCATCTAAGTCTACAAAGTATTTCCCACATTGGTCTACTCCTTGGCAACCTGCTGGTTGTATCTGCATTGGTGGAGTGAGTGGTGCTCCGTCACGATGTTATTCGGAACTTGTGGTTTGCGAAGGTAAGTGAAATATGACGCTGATTGTGTCAACGTTTTGGCGTTTGAAGGTTTAATTTTCTTTACAGGAAGCTTTGATATAAACTTCACACTAAAACTTTGAAAAACGTCGGTTTTGGTTTGACTGTTTGATATCAATGGCTGCATTTAAAGGTGCAGATTTGAAAGTTACAATTGATTTGAAAGTTATCTTCACCAAATTGAATGTGAGGCAAACTGATCAAATTTTTAGGCACATTATCTTGACATCAGTGTATGCTTCGCCTCGTGATATAAGCCTCTCACGTCCTCCCATAATAATTTGATGTAGATTAGATTTGGCTACCCACTGTAAACGAAAACGTATCACGGACTCTCACTCCACTCTAAATTTATGTAGATTTGACTGCCGAGAAATCAAAGCAACATACACTCTCCACATTCCTCCACAACGTAATCATTCAAAATAACACTGCATTGTGAGGATTTATCTTTGTTTGCTGAAAACATTCCTTTATTTACGTTGCTTTGGTAAAACTTAAAACAAACGTTTTATGCAATAAAACGTATAACCCACAGTGATCGAACCGTCCTTTCAAAATGAAATTTTGGCTGAATTTCATGAGCATCAGCAAAGCTGTTGTTTTGAATATCTGAATGCAATGTCGTTCTCATGATACTTTAATTTCGGGAAACTGTTTCACTTAACTGTAGGTTAAATTAACGCCGAATGATTTTTGGTCCAGGAGAATTTCGTGTCAAATTTGGCCGTAAAAAAATACATTTCCTGAAAAAATATCATTCATTTATCATTTTCATACCACCTTTTCCTCTGGGTATGGTCGCAGGCGGCAGCAGCCCCAGTAGGTCTCGAAATTTCTCACGGTCACATCAATCTCAGACAGCTCTTCTGGCTCCACACCAAAGCAGAAGCAAGCAAGGTCGGAGATGTGTTCACTCCACCTAAGACGACTTCTTGGCCTTTTGCCGTGGGTGTAGCCAGCAGGACTTTGCCTGCCAATCTTTCTTGGGAAATTTCTGGAAAAGTTGTGATTTTGAATGTGTTTAAGGTAGATCTCCATGTTGTGTCATTTTTTCCTGTTTTCTAAGCTGTGTTCTTGGTGTTTTTAACAGCGCAGTGGCGACTCCGGCATACGGGCCCCTCGGGCTTCGCCCAAGTCTTCGATTACAAGTTATATCGGAGAACGCGAGCTTGCTTTGTATGTTTTTGCCATCATCCAGGGTCCCACTTCACTAAGTTGTTAACTCGGCCTCTTTTCTTTGAACCTTGTCAGTTGTCACTGTACATATATTTGCGTTCCATGCCTGGCCTTTCGCGTTCATGTTGCAGGTGACCTGAATAAAACAATATCGTTCGTAGTAGGCGTTCTCACGACATCGTTCGCTCGCGCTTTACTCGGGATCATTCATTAGAGTCCGAGCTGTTCTGTGCAGATAAGTATTTCTTAAAAATGTTTTTTTGAAGTAGTGGATTTGTACAGAACATTGGATTTGATTTTCAATCCAGTGGACAGTTCCCATTTCGAGATGAATTTCACACGAACGATAAATTGTCCAACAACTCCGGCTGATATGAATGAGCCAAGTAAACAGAAGACTGACCGGCGTTATCATTGCTCTCTGATGTACGTTACTCAACAATGGAGAAGTTATTATAGGAATTTCTCATTTATCATTGCGTAACTAACTTCTCAGAGCGACAATAATGCCAGCCAGAATGAAAGCAAATGGAAATTTCAATGACGCAAGTGTCGAACGATTTATTCAGTCAGAATAAGACGTATGGTGATCCCGAGTGACGCTGTTGACCTGGGTCGCCCCTAGAACAGCCTATTTTAATTTCAGGTGGTTCACCGACACGTTTTCATAGTGGTTTAATTTTGTCTAAATCGTGTAATTTAGACCTACATATGGTGCGTAGAAAATGACGTCATATTCCAATGCTTGTGACGTCACCAATTCAAACCACAACAATTTTCTATAGTTTGTTGACGTGCACTTGCGCCCCCCCACTTTGAAAAAGGTTCCGCCACCCATGCTTGAGTTTATGGAGAGACATAATAACTCTGTCTTTTAAGTGCTGGTTTTCAATCCGTCTCGGTTGCACGCAGCAGAAAACCGGTCAAGTGCATGTCGAAGGCCTTGTTGAAAAGATGGAAGCAGTAGCAAATCGTTCGCCTAAAGAAAACGTTTGATCTTACAGTTTCCAACAAGAACACCCTCGTCTACTCGGCTATGACTGTCTTTCTATCCAATTCATGTACACCAGTGGTCGTCAACATTTTTTGCAGAATCGCCCCTCCGCATCAACTTTGCTTGAAAATCTCCCCCTGCCTATGAATTCAGCCTTGTCTGAAAATATTCGTTTATTTTGAAAATAATTCAGTGCCAATGAAATATAAACAAGCAATCTATTTAGCACAAAATAAAACGAATGAAATGCATTTGTAAAATAAATGGTTATTCATTATCAAAAAACAGTTAGTTCCAAGTTCCAACGAATGCGAACCTTGCAGCTGGTGTTTATCTCCAAGCTTCTTCAAAGCAGGTAGAAAGTGAGTCAACGTTTAAGTCGTATGGCGTCTCCCCCGTCTTGTCCATGTCAAGTCGATTGCGGTATTTATTACGCATGTGTAGCATCTGGCTGATACCTTGTTCAACAGCATACATCGTGGGAAACGTTAGTAGTAATATTAGCTTCGTTTTTGCCAAAATGTTATTGAAAACTCTCACTGCAGTTTATCCAAAATCTGACTATCCCTGTGAATGACATGTAGCGCAGGTTCCACTGTCCCTTTGGATGTTCATGACACGTTCCCATGGTGTAATCGCATTCGCATATGCTAGTTAGCTGGCAAAAAGGCAATTAACTCAGTCAGTTTCTGCGCAAACCCACTTTTGACGTGATTTCCACAACAGAACGGCTTCTTAGCGAACCACAAAAAACAGGTGGTGAAATTTTGGATTCCTTAGTTTAGCCAGAGATGCGGAGCCGGAGTCCGGAGCGCCGCAGCTGAGAATTTTGCCTGGAGCCGGAGCTTATTCTCCCACGGGAGGGACACAACTTTCTGACCAGTAATGCTGTTTCTTCTTCTTTTGAGCGAGTTCTTTTTTCTTCTTGGCCGCGCTAGATTTCAGGGCAGGTGGTGAGCAGCCATTCCGTTGTCTCATCGTCCAGAACCGTCAGGCTGTGCAGTTCATGGGGAGGTCGGTTTGTTGGACATTGGAACATGGTCGACGGTTTGTTCTTCTGCGCCACACTCACAGGTCGCAGAGGAGGACATACCCTATTTGTACAAGCAGGAGCGGAAATGCACGACACCGGTGCGGAGGCGGTTAAGTCGGACCCAGGCTCTTCTTGGGAGGGTCATACAGTTCCTGGATGACCAGTAACACGCGGCCGTCAACACCGCACTTCCGCAAAACTCCCGAAAGCTTTTCACGAAGAACCCGTTCCCATATGCTTTCTTCAGGTCGACAAACCATTTATAGAAGTCTTTTGCATACTCCCAAGATTTCTCGAGGATTCGTTAGAAAGTGAAAATGTGGTCTGTAGTCAATCAGAAAATAGTACAGAATTTATATTTTGTCTTTCGTTTTTTCAAAAGTAGAATTGCAAGAAGTTCGCATTTTGGTAGATCATGCACAATCGTACTGTTCTTGTGAAAATGCCAAAGTATTACCCTAAAGACAAGAATGCAATTTTGTTTTCTGTTTTGAATGTGTTTAATACATTTTTTCGATCTTGTAATTGAAGTCAAAATTAACTCACCAATAATTTTCAAATATTAGTTCGACCAGCTCCACAGACAAACTTCGCTTACAACGCTGATACATGCAATGGGACAATGGTGAATGTCACCTGGCACATCAGTAACGGATCTGAAACGCTAAGTCATAAAGTTTTGGTTGACAACAACGCCAAGTAAGTATTATTTTTCCTGATCATTAGGGCACGTTTTTGCAACCTTGTAACTTTTTTACAGCTTCCTAAATACTCAAAACATATGTAATTCAAGGTTTTTATTGTTTCCAGGAATTTTATATTGCAACTTTTTGCAACTTTTCGATTTTTGCCTCCAACTTTTTACTGCAATTTTTATCAAGTATTGCAAAAAATGTAAAAGTGTAATTTAAAAAAATACTACAAAACTATTTCTATTTAGTTCTATTCTCTTTGATTTCATGAAAAGAGCTATATGACGGAATTAGCTGCGTCTCAGTGTTATCTATGACCAAACAGTTGGTTTGCACGCTAGACGTTTTATAAACCCAGCCATGTATGGCAGTGCCCGAACTCAATTAGAGGTGGAAGTGCGGAAAGTCTTGACTTTCGGCCAAGTCCGCGCAAACGAAAATAAGATGTGTCAAGTCTTTCGCAGTTAAATGTGCGCATAAATGCAACTTCCTGCGCATAAGTGCAACTTTCGTTGAAAATAAATGCAACTTTCTCACTTTTTTACTGGAACAAAAACTTGCCCTACTTGGTTGACAACAACGCCAAGTAAGTATTATTTTTCCTTATAAATTATAACTCCTTAACGATAACAATATGTTTGGACACAATTCGTTCACACAATTCGACACAAGTCGAATAACAAATGCTTATGCAACGAAGTTCTGGTGACAATATGAGCAAGCAATCAAGGGTAGGATTGTCCTACTTATTTGTACAAAAGCCACGCCAGGAAAAGAAAGAAATCTTTTTTTCTGGCTGGAATAGATTTGGAAACGTAGTAAATTACAGAAACCCCCAAAAAATTTTGAACCGAAAACTATCATTAGGTGTTAGGCTTTAGACAACAAAAATATGTCGTTGTAAAATGACCAGTGGGATAACGCACATCAACACGCTGAACGTCCTGAATGTGAAGCAGTTTTGGGTGTCTAAACAAAAAATCAACCATTTGCCAAGTAACTGAAATTTCCAAAGCATTCTACAGTATACCGAGTAGAGAATAGGATGAAGAACGTACTGCTGCGGACTTAGAAAGGGTTGTCACTCAGCCTAGAAATGTTTGAAAGAGAGTGTCCATAATTTGTTTCTCGGGCGAAATGAACTTTCAAAGCAGCAAACAAGTTCAGCAATAAATAGATCGCTACAAACTTGGTGATCATAGCAGTGTGCCAAATAGATAAGAATGGAAAAATAATTATTTTTAACATGCGATATTTGTAAGAAATGGAACGGCTGCGAAAACTCTCCTGGGACCAGATAATTACCGATTACCGACTTAGCTGCATCAAGAACAAAAATTTCAAATAGTTGTTGACTGCGTAAAATCAATGTACGATACATGATAGCAGACAATTGCTACACACCGTTTGTATGAAGCTTTATGAAAGTGACATTTTATCTAAAAAGATTTTGCTCTTCGTTTGTTCCAAACCATGTTTTGTCAAATTGTCCTAAACGTGTATGCACGCAACATCGTAGTTGATACAAGACAAACTTTGGGCTACCCTCATCATCTTGTTGGGTATGCCGTTGGTTAATTTCGTCCGCTATAGCAAGACGTTTTAATTTGTTTTCCGTACGACACTAAATTTCGCTTTGGCCAACATGATTTTGCAACAATTTCAAAGTCACGGTCTATTCAAATGACATGTGGTATTTGTCGGGAAAATTCTCACGTGAGCGTATTTGTTTCTTTTTTGCACATTATAATGGCGTTTGGATAATGCGATCATTTTATGTCACAAAATTAGGCTAACAAAAATCCAACGATTGCTGCGTCTGTAGTGAGTTTGATCAAGTGTCTTGGTGGAACAATGCGTAAAGTGTCGAATAATGGAAGCAGTGTTCCATTATGGAAAAAGGTATGACACCTTTGTTTCGCTAATAGCGAAAATGGTACGAAAGTAGCAAAACTTGCACAAGATTTCGATATTTCAACAATGATGTTGACTCCAGTTTCGAGAAATGGAAAAAAATAATTTCTCACTTTTCTTATCAGCGTATACGCGAAATCACGATACATTAGCGGAAATCCTAACTGCACAAAAAATTTTCAGATTACTCTGACTCAAAGGGCTTGTGACTCTGACTCGACAAAAATGACTCGGGTACATCACTACCATAAACATGTAAACATTCAGCTTAGACTCTTAAAGAAACTGAGAACAATTAATGTAACATTTCATTAGCAGCTATTGAAGTATACAGCAGACCATGCGATTACACGCATACGCATTGGTGTTTGCATTACTGTAACTCTCTCCAACAACCAATTGCTCATATACTCGTTTGAACAGTGGAGGTACCCTAGGGCCAAGTTAAACTTTGTCAGAAGTTATTGTTCTTGGACTTTCTCTGTCCAAAGGTTCAGACAAACATGCCTTTTTTCTAAAGTAAATCAGTTGAGAAAGAACCAATCAAACATAATTTTGATTGATGTGACTGGAATGATTTAAATATGCAGAATGGACTCACAAATTTTAATCAGATTTCAATGTTGGCTTGACCTAAATAGGCTATCACCACTACATTTGTGTCAGTAAAAACTCAAACAAGTTAATATCACAAAACCGCAAATGCAGGCGTATGCTAACGACCTTCTCAGCATGGTATTTTGTTTGAAAGTTGTGTAAACTGGGTACCTAGTAGATTTATACGCAAGAATTAGGTTTGTAGCTAAATCTTGCAACTGTTAGCAAAATGATTCAAGAAAGTAAGGGCTCAATTTTCTTAAATTGAAAATTAATTTCTTTTATTTTGTTAGGTCGGGGCCTCATATGTTTTTATTGAAGAATATTGGCCCATTGACCTGCCTTGTGCATTGACAAGGAAACAAAGACATGTTTTGTCATTTGTCTAAGGGTCCTTAACATCTTAGTTGAGGACTTCTTACATCTTGAATAAGGCTTCTTGTCCTTTGATCATAAGTATTTAGGCTATGTTTTCTCATTTTATTGTGGCTTCTTATCTTAAGGTTTAAAATCCAAATGTATTAAAACATATCAATATTCACAATCTCATAGAGCAAACCAAACTAAGTGTTTTACTAAATGATATGTAATCATATGTTATATATGCATAATATTATATATATTTGATATGTAGTCATTATATTATATATATTTGAATGTTTAGCGGTACCACCAAATACAGCGTCTCACTGGTGGGACGTCTTGAGCACTAATTTTGTAAACGCAAATTGTGAATGAAAAATTGCATGATTACGCACAAATCATTAGCGCAACCAAGAATTTTGTTCGGGAGGGGCCAGTCAATGACGTCATGAGTCACTGACATCGTCTTGAATCCGACTGTTCCTTCCGTTTATTTTCTAACAGTTCAAAAGTGATATAGATCACCAGTAAAAAAACTTGGCAAGTTTGTTTTGCGGGGGCCATGTCCCCTTCGGCCTCATTCTGGCTGCGCCACTGCCACGAATACAAACATAATTTTCTTCTCCACATCATGCGTTTACCTTGCTTGATACCTTTTACCATGCATTTAAGAAATCGGTCCTCAAAACGGTCGACAATATTTGCAAAGTTTTCTTGAAATAGCTTTTAATGCATTGCAGGTACATAGCAAAACCAGGGGAATCGTCAATTTTACTAAACAATTTGACACCGCGAAAGACATACAAAATTTCAGTAAGTTTATTACTTTTGCATTGTTGGCATTTTTCAAATTATATATTTACTACTTCCTATTTCGCAACAAGATTCTATTTGGATAAGATTTCGGAAATAATAATGCGCACATTTACGCGAATAGATTTCATAATAAAATTTTTGATGGTTTATTCGACCGTGTTACTTCAGTGGAGATTAATCGCTTGTTCCTATTTCTCTAGGTTTTACCCTCATTTTGGGGTTGTGCAAATGTTTCAATTCATTCCCAACGCACCGTTACTACAGGACGTGGGCTACTTCAGGCTCCTTCATCTGTCCATTTAAAACAGAGAGATGCTAGTTGTGTCGTCACGTGGTATATCAACAACCTGAGAATCCTGGATACTGAAT
>Ga0210059_1010287_pt1 | contig 14469 bp, 12 predicted proteins | sample Ectturendosymbi2_FD_188042 | JGI IMG/M metagenome (GOLD analysis project Ga0210059, IMG submission 188042) | Ecteinascidia turbinata endosymbiont from Florida, USA - Sample 2 (SPAdes) (version 2) | ecosystem: Host-associated > Tunicates > Ascidians > Unclassified | place: Key West, Florida... | reverse complement strand
CACCCTTTGTTTTTTTCTGTTTTGCTTTTTTTCTTCTGTACCTCTTTAATTAGTTTTTGTAACTTTTTTACTTTTTTATAAGTACTATTTTTTAATTTTTTTATATTGCTAAAAATATTCTAACCATACCAAAATCCTTCACTTAAATTCGATCCACTCATCTGTGTACATAGGCATGCGGTTTCACCTGTACATTTTCTTCACCATGTTCAGCGTTCATTCGTTTTTTTGTTTTTCTTTTCATTATGCTTATTTGATGTCCAACTGTTGTTTCTCAACACTTATCAAAAAATGATAAACGGGGTTGGTTGACTAGACAACCGCCACGGTCTTTCGCCAATCCTATATGACACAGCGCCCCTCTTTGTTTACACTGATCAACTATTGTGCCATTGTGTTTTCATTTGCTCTAATGTTCGCTGATGGTTGGTTTACTGCATGCGATGGCTTTTATGGTGTTTCTGCTTGTTGGCTGAGTCATATGAAATAGTAAACCATTGACCATTGACCATTGACCTTGTTTTAACATTTAGCTTGCCGGGGGTGGAAATCCCCCCTCTGTCCACGTCAGTTACACCACTGGGCATCACCCATAAAAGAATATATCTAGAATTTTATATATATGTTTCAGGCCATTCCAATTGGCTCTTTATAAATCCCAATATATGTTCCATTAAACATTTTCAGTTCAGCAAAATAATCCGGCTTTGCTGGACTAACGCACAAAACCACATGCAACTTGGACAAATACAACAGCTAGTTAATATGTTCCATAGGTAGCGCTCCTCAAATGGTCTAGAAATGAAGCTAGGTAGAAAAGAGCAATACATTTGGTGTAGCTGAATACCTTTAATATTTATTTTATATATTATGCATTTTGCCTCAGACTCGTGATCCGCATCGCAAGCACATTCGAATAATACAGAAGCACAGAAAAGGTTAGCCATAACGCATTACAGAATAAGTGTCAGCACACAATCAACACTGAGAGGAGCAAAGCACTTTAAAAACGCCGCAACTACAATGTCATTCACTCAACATCATACAGGGATTCGGCAGTGGGAGAAAAATGAAGTTGTTCTAACATCAAATTTTGAGGTAAACAGCCAACAGAAAAAAACTGAAAAGTAAATCGGATGGCCGGTCCTCATTGGTGCACAGACCACAGAGGAATGTAAGTTACTTTAAAAACTGTTTAAACGATTTGAGGCCAGCAATAACTTCAAAGAACTGCATTTTTTCCAAATGCATGAAAACGAAAGCTATGTGTTGAAGTAGAACAAACGGAAAGGGGTCGAAAACAGTCAAATGTTTAATTGAGAGATATTTTGCTGCGTTAGCATGAGTGGCTTAAAATAAAATTAGATAATACTTGGGTATGCTTCTTAATGGTTTGTTTATTGATTAGGACGGCAAAAATTTTCAGAAAACTTTTTCCATTCCAAAATCAGCTTCGCCAACTCTCGTTAACCCTCCCTATATTAGAAAATGAAGGTTTAATATCCAAGGTAGGAACTACACCCTATGCATTTTAATCAAAAGAGAAACACATTCGAGCCGCTTCATCATCTTCAGTTATCTACTTAACCATCTTACCCTTTTAAGGTAAATTGATAAAAAATAAATACAGTGGATGGACTTCGTAAACACGTTCACAGAACAGTTGATTCTCAGCCCTGGGCCTCAACCCAAAAGTGGTCGCCGTTTGATTTTTTGGTGGGTCTCTTTCATAACATTATTCATTTTCGCAGAAATTTTATAAAGTCCTGTAGAGTTTGAGTACTCCATTGCACAATTATGTTTCTGACACGAGAGATCTTACAGCAACCAGTTGCTACTCTTGTCATTGTGGCTTAACAATACTTACACGTGTAAAGCTTTGTCCAACAATGGGTAGTTAGTGCGGTGATGCTAGCAAGTCATTGTGATGCTAGCAGTTGTGATGTGCCAGCTAGCTACGGATTGCAATATCTGTTTCGAATCTTTTTGAAAAAAGTGGACCTTACTGAACTTGTTTTTACGTTGAATTGTTTTATTTGTGTACAGTTCACATTGCGATCATGTAGTTGTGCGAAAAGTGGGTTGGTAAGTTGGGTGACCGAAAATGTGCAATTATGCGCATTACCTTACGTTAATATTTGGGTCGTCGCAAAAAAGGTTGAGAAGCACTGATCAATTGCAGATGCAAAATCTACGTTTTGCAGGCTTCAATTGCGAAGCAATGAGCAGTAATCAGACTGCAATGCCAGACCTGGAGACAACACTCGCGGCAACAGAGCAAAGCCTGGATCAGTGTGAAAAGAGCGTCCAGGACGCAATTGGTTTGCATGCAGTTTTGTTTGTGTTGCAACCAACTTCTTCCCACACGTTTTCAGCTTGAAATTAATTTTTGCGAGGTTCATGACACAAAACACAAGCGTGACAGTTTATCGTGACGCTGACCATGACGTTCAACACAAACCTTCCCTTTTTGCACCAGTAGTTTGGACAGAAGAATGCAACCGAGCAATGTTACTTAAATCGATTATTATAGTTTACAATTTTATTTGCCCCAGTATGATATTTAAATGAAGTCCACGTGTGGATCACTTTTTCTGGTTTACGGCACTTCAAAAAATCATTCAGAAGAAAACTTACAAGGACGGAGTCACGCTTGAAGTTAATACAATTCGTAATTCTACAAAAGGGTAATTTTTGTCTTTTTGCTTTGATGGTGTTGATTAGAATTTAATCCGCTAGTGGCACAACTGATACGAAAATTTACAACAATGTTGTTGGAAGCTAGTTTGCCACAGGGTATAGATTTCCTTGCATAGTCAAAATATATCCGAACCTGCATTGCATGTTATTGCTGAGGTCAGACTTAACCAAAGTGTTCTTTTAGTGGTTGTAAATAGCAGCGTCTTAATCGGTCTATCAGTTGCAGTGGTTGCATTAAGAAAAAATGCATGAAATTATTTTAAAAATCACGTCTGTGTCTCGGCAAACTACACGTACTAATCAACCAACTGCACGAACTGTCTTTTATCTAGGTATGCCCGTGTCGAACGAAGTGGCTGCTTATCTTCTCATCACTTTTATCGTTCTAACCGGTGTCTTCATCATTTGCTTTGGAGTGGCAACCTACTGTTACTGCAAAACAAAGTGGGTGCACTGAACATCAGCGCTGTTGCCATGCATTTCTTAAATTTCAAACCTAAGGCGTAACTTTTGATAAGAATGCAACAAATCAACATTGACTTTTGCATGATTCTTTACAAAGTTATGTTTGCATCCGTTGAACTGCTTAAGTTTTTTGCAAACAAATGAGAATCGCACACAATTCTCTTTTACTGGTATTTGCATCCAAATCTGCTTTGTTTTCTGGGAGTAACTATTTTTATTTTTGTGACTTCATCCAAAAAAACTGGAGAACTTCACTTTCATTCGGTAAAATTTTGTTACGTTTACTGCCTGTTTGTAGGAAGAAGCTGAAAAAAGAAAAAAAGAAAGGCGACAAGGACAGCTACGACAATCCAGTCATCCGTGACTACCAAGAAAAGCAACACGAAAACTTTGAACCTCCAGGACCGACTTTTGCTGAGCTGTGATAATTCAAAAACAGGAATCAATCTTGTTGGAAAAATAGCTTCGATATTGTTTTAGAATACAATTCATAAATGTTTGAACATTTCTTAGATAAAGATATCCAGCATCACGCATTATTACGGTAGAAACAGCGGAAGCTATGTAGACAAATCCTTTTGCTTAGTTTTATTCAACGAGCCAAAGCACCGACATAACAATTATTTGCAGTTAATGCTAGATGTCCAAATTTTTCAACATTTGCCCCATCAGGCATAGGTGTAGGAGCAGGCCAATGTTTGGGCGTGCGAAGGATCTTTACCCGAATTTCCCAAAACATGCCCGAAAAGTTTTTGTGCGCGTTTTGCTTACAAATTTTATCCCACAAAGATCATGAAAGCCTTTTTTACTATGACCTCCAAAAAAAGATCTTCGTGTGTTTTTTTGCAAACTTTGGGTGCCGTTTTTAGAAATGAAACAACGTTGGGTGCCATTTTTCCAGGATTTTGCCCAGATTTTCAGGTATTTATCTCGGATTTTCGACAAATCAAAACTTTTGGGAGTGCGCTTGCACCTCCTGCACCCCTGTCTGCTACACCACTGCCGTTGCCTACAACCGACGAATTGTCCTCATGTTGATCTTACCGTGCAATTCTGTTTATGGGAATTGTCGCCAATGTTTTTAAAATTTAGAAAAAACATTTAGAAGGCAGGTTTTTAATCAAGGTTCTGTGCATGTTATTAGAAGAGCATGTATAGTAGTTGGTTATATATCTGTTGCAATCTTGAGGCGAAAGTGCTGCATACCTGACGTATTACAGTTACTCTTAAAAACATAGTGTCAGGGGTGACGCGACTGCCACGAGACTGTTTTTAAGACGTATCTCATTTTCTTCATACGCATTTGATTTTAACCGAGGAAACGCGTATTTAACGTTTTACATTGCGAACAGATGTGAGTTGTGCTTTAAATGAAACACGTGTGGAAGTTTTGATCTTACATTGTCATGTCTTCAAGATCCCTCCAAAAAAGATTTCAAATACGCTTTTCTTGATGAATTTCATTTCGTATTTCGAATGATTTGGTTTATCATATTTGAAAGGCCTCATCCAATCATGCCTATACTTTGTCGTGTGTCTTTATTCTGAGTTGATGTGCTTGTTGCGCGTTAGCGTATTTCGCTAAAAGATCTGCAATTTGAAGAAGCTGCACTTTCTCGTAAACTGCACCTCCCCTTCCAAAAAAAAACAAAGAGCCACAACCGATTCAAAAACGTCTCAGTGCGTTGTTGAAGTTTTGGATGGTTTCACGAAACATTTTATCTGTGCTCGGTGCAGAGATGTCTATATACGGTAGATATCCCTGTTTCGGCAAAATGATTAATGGAATCCTTTCCGTGCTTCGCTAGTTTCACTGCATATTCCTTGTGATCTGCTTTTAATTGAAATAATTGAAATCGTTTCAAAAAGCTGCCCGCCAATAATTTGTCGCGTCCATGAGTTTTATATTGTTTTGAAATGAAAGGCGCTCCACCACGCTTGCCTACAAGCCCTTTAGATTTGTACTCCACTTTTCGGATAAGAGTTTCTCTTTTTCACCCAATATGTTCAGAAAAGTAAACTCTGACCCCAAACATTGATAATCCAATTTGCAAAATTTTTGTTTGCGTGATACCAGAAAGTTGCTAATTTGACAAGCAAAGCTATTGTGGATAGGAATTTGACTACACCCGAAAGGGCAATGAAGAAACAATCTGAGGTAGCAGTGTTTGACTTTTCGCCAAAGTGGTGAGAGACAACAACCAGAGCGACAAAATGCCTGTTATTTTTCAAATAATTTCTATTGCAGTTTTCTTATTCAACCTTAAATGATTGACAAAAATGGGTTAAAGAAAACGTAATGAGAAACAATTGATCGCTACAAAAGTAAATACACACGTTTGGGTAAATACAACATTACATAAAGATTAACAATCATGATGATACCCTAAAAACCTTATACGTCGTATAATATGAACTTTTACTGTCTTAGGAATGTGTAAGATGAAGGTTATCTCATATATTGCACTTCTAGGATATTTTCTTTTAATCACTTTGTCACAAGCATTTGCATTATTGAAGTGTTGCACTATCCCAGCTACAACAGCCTGACTACATGTGAGCAGCCTTTCTAATGGTTATTTCTTGCTTGAGGCGAAAATTGCCCACTTGAAATTTTTTTCTTGGAAAAAACAAAATGCAATTAAAAAATAACAAGTTTTGAAATATCCAAGTTTCGGAGTATCATAGAGGTAAAATGAGAGCAGTCGGATCTGCTCGCAAAGCATTTTGCTGCAGGAGATTAATTTCGTGTGAAGTACGCATTTTAATCCTGCAATTGTAAGTAAAAACTTACAGGAGAAATGATGAAAACCGAAAACCTATGTTTAGCTAAATGCAAAGACATTTATGAATCAAGACAAAAGTATCATTGGAATGGAGGTATGTTCAAATTCAAACCTCTTTGAACCTTTTGAATGTATCATGCCTTACCCCTTCGGATCCAACTATGATGAGTACATGAAATATCTGAGTAAAACCTCAACACATTGCGATGAAATTTCAAGTCCAAATGTGTACACAGATGGGGACTTCAAGGCTTGCCCAAAAACAATTTTGACCGTTTGCTTTCCCAGATCTGTTTAGAACATGACATGTGACTATAAGTTGAAAAAATGCTTCCAACTGATTCGTTTACCTACTGTTTGGGAGATGTGGGATCTTTGACCAGGGTGGGCTCAATGACCACAGGCTATATTTCGCCACCTAGTGAACGTGTGTTCTTGTGGTTTTGGTTGTGAAATTGAGATTGCTTTCTTGTCACCCGTATGTGTTGTAGAGGAATTACAGCTGTTAAATAAATTTTTTTGGGCAAATTATAATTTCGAAGGAAGAAAGTAAAATTTTCGTAACTGCGTTTTTTTATTTTGCCAATAACAGTCAGATTTTTTCGAAAAATTTTTTGCATATGTAATATGCTAAAAGAAAGAGTTTTAAAACTGCAAGAGGTTGAGAACTGATACCGCAGACGTTTTTGTTATGACACGAAATGCAAAAATGGCATCGGAAGGGACCTTTGGACCATGCGAAGAAGGGACCAATGACCCGGTGGTTGAAGGTCCCTTTGCATGTTGTTTAACTTCAGCTTAAACATGTCTACTTTCAGGAATAGTAAAAACAAAAACCAATTGTTTTATCACAACGACCTAAATAAGGGTTTGAGCGATGTGATGGAGCATCACATAAGTGTGCGAAAAGCTTCCAAAGTTAATTTCATTGACTGAGTATCTTACCTCGTTACGTTCAAGCAGACAAAAAATCGTGGTTTTGTGGGAAAACATTCAATGGATGCTAGACAGGTGCGTTGCTAGACATATAAATAGATTCTTGCTGATATTCGTCATCCGTTTTCTAAGTAAAACAAAGCCAGTGGCGTAGCCAGCCCATGGAATTGGGGGGAATGTTTGATTTTCGGCGAATAACACTATTTTGTTTGGAAAAACGCCTTTCAAAGCACAAAATGACGACATGTTCTAAAAATTTTGGGAAGACATGGCCCCTTTACCCCCCCTCGCTACGCCTATGAACAAGCATCTTATTGCAGAATAAACAAAGCATCTAACGCAGACCTGCACTACTCAGAAAGCTCGAACGGCCAAATTATCAACATAAATTTGCCGCGTTCGCAAATCTATTTCATTTCGATGTAGAAATTTCGTTGTAGTGTGGAAGAAATTGTGGAACGACTTACGACAATCACTTATTCGAGATCGAGCTTTTGAAACATTTTCTACAACTGAGAAAGCTCTCGTGGGCCGCAAGAAAAGCTTTCGAGGGTCACATGCAGCCCGCAGGTCGTATGTTGTGCAGGCCTGGTCTAATGCAACGTATGCAAAGCAATTATCTAAGCACAATAATATGAAGCATCTAAGTACAAGGTTTAACGCACAGTTAAAGAGAAGCCAAAAATGTGTATAAGATCATGAGGTGTCAGCCATCTGTATCTGGCTATGCGAGTGATGTTATAAACTCAGTACATTCAGAAAGCGACACAACAAATGATTCCTCCTTAACGGAGCCAGAAATCGGTGGGGTTTTGAGCAGATTTTGGGACCAAATTATTGACATGGGTAAGTGGGTTGTTACTAGGAATGTGCATTATGGAACATTTAGATGTTCTGGAATATTCCAAAATATTTATTTCGTATCCTGAATATCGAATTCTATTCCGGAACAACTTAATAGGAGCAAAATTAGCTTATCGCACAGAGGTTTAGAACACCAATCAGTGATCACTGATCACAAAACCTGTTGATTAGCTCGTTACGTCACTACGCACTGCCGTGAGCTTTTTGAGTCTTTCTTTCTTTCTCTTACTCAGGAGCGCAAAGAGTGCCACTGCAAAATTTGTTGAAACCATTTGCAACACCGACTTTGCAATTTTTAATGCTATTTAATCCAATTGCATTTCGAATCTAAATATTCGAAAAAACTCCGATTTTTGGATTCGAATACTGAAGGATTCGAAGCCATAGGATTCGATATTCCATTATATGCATCCCTAGTTGTTACCAGTGATAGGAAGTTAAAAATGCCTGTAGTAGCCTATAGGATTTTCGGACTTTTCACAATCCTGTGCTGGCGCCGTGCAGATTGTGTTCTCACTTCTTCTTTGTTCTGCCGACCTCTTCACCCTCATCCCAATTGAGCACCATAAAGATAATAATAGAGAGCTATTGTAGATAGGAAAATGGGACAGGTACTCACTCCAGGGTGACTGACGAATTTTAACATATAGTATCGTAATTTCGAACAAAAATTTTAGCAAGTAACTTTATAGGGAACGTGACTGGAACAGTGATAGTAAGTTACCAAAGTAAAATTCCAAATAAAATAGGTAATTGACAGATTGATAGAACTTCGCCTTAAGAGCTTACACGAAAACCAGGTAGTGCACGATTTGTGCGATGAACTAACTGAAGGAGAATAACAAGAATCTAACTTTTCCTATTATAGTTGGACTAGGAAGGTGATCCCAAATAGTTTTTGCAGAAGAAAAGAATTTTATACCAGGAACTCGATTTGATTGGATGTCACCGACATGCATCCTAAGGACCCGGGATGTACTGCGGAAAGACCGTGATACTAATTAAATCACATAATTCGCGAAAAGTCACATGATGTATTTCCGGTCTGCAAATGGTTGTGTGAAATTGGCGAACTCATCACTCGCTGCTTTCGCATGATCAGGTATGTAGATTTCTTTGGTGATGCTTAGAAACCTCCGTGCTAAAGGATCGGAAGGGTGTCATTTAGATTAAAATACCCTTATAAAACGACGTTTCAAGTGATAAAAGTGGTCAAACTTTAAACCTGCACCGCTACGGAACCGACACACAATGTTGCACATAACAACGATCTGACGTAGTCACCGGCGTCGGCGCAGGTACATCGAGGACTCGAGATAAACAGTTCACGTGACGACATAATGCTTATTCTCACTGTAGGTTACGTTTGTTACAGCACAATTACTGTTGGGAGTAGCCAGCATAGTGTTGTTTGACTTATATGTTGCAGCAAGTGAGCGTAGTCACTGCGATGAGGTTTGGATCAGTGCTCTTCAAATGGGGAACCTTACAATTTTTAATTGTCGTTTAGAATAGTTCGCAACGCTCATAGTAATTTGTATATAATATTTGTTATTATAGGTAATTTTTAATGAAATAACAACAAGCAGCAGGTTGATTCTGTTTATTTTGCAACCGAAATTAAGAGAACAGAAAGAAACAAACAATTCGTAATGAGTGAAAGCACGAAAGTAACAAAAAACGAAAGCGAGAAAGCACGATCATTCATGGGCGTCCGCAGAAACTTTTCCAGAGGGGGCAACGTCTACATTTTGTTTATCATTTTCAAATTGCTGACGATCAGTGTTCCCTCCAAGATAATTTTGCACTGAGCAAATATTTGTTTTAGTGAGCATGATTATTTTAGGGATGAACAAGTGGAGTTTTCAATGAATTACAAACTTTGTGAATTATATAATAAATATACAATCTTATCAAAATACGAACAAAGTAACATTTCATTCAAATAGCTTCTTGTTTGCGTGTTTTTCCATTGCTTTGCAATGTTGCAAGTACGCGAGAATGAGATTTCACTGCGCAACAGTTCTGTTGATCCTGAGTATTTGCTCACCTTAGAGGGAACATTGCTGACGATGCAATGCAAATGGACGTTAACAAAACGCTTTATCCTTTCTACACTACAAAGAAAATGCCCCATGTTACGGTAACAATCACAAAGAAACGCTTTGTTGGCAGCAGTAGTCAGGTATATTAGTATCGCGATACGACAATTTACACAGCAGGCTATCTGCAGGTTTTCAACACAGGGCATTTCTTTTCAAGTAGGCATGGCTATGATTTGTAAAGAAAGAAGCACTAGATTTCCATGGGTTTCAACGAAAACACAAATTATGGCTTCGTTTTGCTTAGCAAGTAGGGCCGCACCCAGCTGATATATTCAACTGAACTAACAACTTAACATGTTTTTGAAAATTTCGGAGGGGGATTGCCTGGTTGCTCTTCCGCTAATTGCGGGCTCAGCTAGTAAGACTTGTCAGCATCACTTAGAAACAAGAGCTGCAAAAGTCTGGGATCTCGTCCAAAGCGATCAATGAAAACTTGCTACACAAACCGGACAATTATGTAGACCTGTATGTTGACATGACTACGGACAACTCACTAGAATTAGAACACCACGCAGGTTTTGCAAAATTGACCAGATGAATTATGAAAACTCGCCACAGCAAATATAGCTTTGCACTCAGAATTCACTCAGATGTCAGAACTAAGCCTTAACAATTAAGACGTGTTCCCACAAGCCTGCATAGACATATTTTAACAAGTCACGGAATTTTACACTGCATGAAAAGAAGCCTGCACAAGTGTAGTTTGACACTCAGGCACATTGGTCACACTCGCACTAATAATGGATTTTTGAAACTTGTGGAAGCATTGCTATAGACTCACTCATGCTTCTTTTCACAAAGTACAAATGTACATGGCTTACCGCTATCAGCATGTCACTGTCTCGCTGCATTACTTGTCAGGATGTCTGCGTTCAACAGTCTCATGCAACAAAACGCCTGCTACCGTAATATAAAGTGAACCTTTGCGGGTTTGTTGCCACGGTATTGTTGCGCAATAAAGACCAACAGTAGAACAACCCGCTCGAGAGTTTCACAACCCGCCTCTGCAGGCAAAGAAAGAGACTTGATTGAATTGCAAGCCCATCACTGCATGACACTGTAACTGTGAACCTGACTCTTGTGCAGTGTGAGTTTCATACCGGCAAAAAAATTGTCATTGCAAGAATCAAATAAATTAATCGGAATTTAAGATGCCGACTTCAGGTTTTTCGGGAAATATTTGGTTCTTAATCGGAATTTCCAGGAGGGGAAAACGGGCATTTGCCCACCTGCGAACGCCCATGCGATCATTGACTATTTCATATCAGGTTCCACAAACAAAGCCAGCTCATCTAATGAACCGAAGAAACATATTTGACTAATTGTTAGCACAAGTTAATTTTTAGTGTGCAGTACAAAAACATTTTGGCGATGATTTTCAATGAAATAAAGTGTCGTGTCAACACCTCTTTCGGTCTGGTGGGGGTGGATGCATCCCCTGCATCCCCCCCTGTTTCCGCGCCTGATGGTAGGCATGGGCGCAATTTTGTTGTAAAATGTGGGGGGGTAACGTGAGTTAAAACCAATATAGTCATCGGGACGATGCGGAAGTGAAGTTTTGTAAATACAGATTCCCTATCTTGTGTTTTAGAGGTGTTTTCAATGCAACACTAATCACGCTTTGCTTTATCCCTACAAATCATTGAGAAATTAATAAACTTAATTTTGTTGTTGGATATGGTACTGTAGTTCAGTTTGGTTGCACTACTATCAGACTGTGGTACAAACAAGCACACCAATATAGTAGAACACATCAGTTGGGTTTTTATCAGAGCTGTCAGTTGGAGTGCACAAAACGGTGAATCGCATTGGTCGCACGTGCATATCACTTTTAAGTAGAACACATCGATTTTCATGCATTTTATAAGAAATGTGGGTTACAGCACGATTTGATGTCTTGTGTAAGTTGCTTAACGTTAAAAATACGATTAACTGCAAGGTACGATATATATAATATTGCAAGGTATGGTAGCTAGATATTCTTCTTGCTCATTTCCGCTTTTCAAAAATGCTGCAAATCTTTAGCTACTGGGCATCATGCATGCAGCCCCACCCCTAGCCAAATCTCCATTGATATCCTCTTACAGTAGCAAAAAATGTTGGGCCAAAATTAGCGTACGCTACTTCACAAAATGATTTACAATTTATTTTTACTGCTGATGGGTGGAGGGTGTATCCTTTAAATCTCCCCTTGTCCGCTCCTGCACGGTGTTAGGTACCCTTTCGATTCTCCAAACATCGTTTATCTAGTAGCCTTTCCCATATCAATCAATCTCCCAAGCAGAATTATCCAAGCCAACTAGAGAAGACTCCAAGATATCCAAAAAAACGAACCAGAAGTCCTTCTGGATACATACCCATACAGGGGTGGGCAATTATTTTTGCTTGGGGGCCACTTTAAGAAGGCTGCGTTTAGCGGAGGGCCGTACCTTCTTATGAGAGTAGAAGCAAATCTCGATTTGTAGCCTCAACACCAATATTTACTATAAGTTCGAGGAAATTTCAGATTTGAAAATTTTACTGAATGCTTCTGCGGGCTACTGAAAACGCTGTGGCCGGCCTTATTTGGCCCGCGGGCCGCTATTTGCCCACCCCTGCCATATACCAATCTAGCCTACAATGCGATTTCTGCATACCTTATCATCTAGCGAACAGGTCCGTAACTAAGGGGAGGGCTTGGCCGCCCTGGAAAAACTTTCTCTCCCCTGAAAAATGTCTTGGACATATTTTATGCATAACCTATGCTCTCGTACATGCTATCGATGTAAAATTTGGGTCCCCCTCAGAAATTCTTCTCCCCCTGGTGTCCAAAGCTGGATACGGGTCTGCTGGTGACTGTTGGCTTGTGACTTTTGTTAGTTATGCCACTCAGCTGAGTCTTTTCACAATCAAAGTTTTCAGTTTTTTTTTAATGAGCTAAATTAACGTCAGAAGTTTTATTCTAGAGTTGTGCATGCATAACGACACGAAAATATATTTGAGATGAAACAGAAATCAAAATTAACAACGGTGAATTGGCAAATGGTAACACGTTCCACCTGAAATAACACGAAAAGAATGTCCAGCAAAACTAGGTGTTACGTAGGGTCATAGGTGGCGGAACCTGGGTTTTAGGCTCCCCCACTTTTTTTCTGAGGGAGTGCAGCCTTCCCACTTTTAAATTTCGAATTTTGCCTAAATAAGTTTAAGTAACACAATTAGTATTGGGCCCATTGTTAAAGTACATTGTTTTTGTGTAAGACTAAGAACAACTACTTACATTTATGTGCTCAAGTCAGTGTAGTGCATGATAGATAGGGTGTAGTGTAGACAGGGGTTGTTGAGGGCTTATCAAATTTTGAATAAAATTGCTTAAACATGGTGACAAAAGTTAATGACGTCATATTTCAGTGCTTGTGATGTCACAGTTGCCAATACAAATTACAAAAATTTCCTAGTTTTTTTGACGTGCACTTGTGCCCCCCACTTTGAAAATAGTTCCGCCACCAATGCGTAGCCACCTATAAAGCAAATGTTTCGCAATTGGATGAAAACATTGCCATTGTGGGTATAAATATCTTTTGAATTGGCTGGTCACCCTTGTCGTGACATACAAAAAATACGGCTAAATGTATAAGCTATCTTTAATTCCTAGCCAAGTCATTAAGTTTTGAGCTATAGGACAATGTATGGCTAGGTCAATACTTCTCTAAAGTTTTGATGGAAATCCTGTTTACTAATGGTTGAAGACAGTCGTTTGCAAAACTGCCCATCCTAAAACTAAGTCTTCACAATAGTGCTGCTGTTTGTCTTTGACAAAAACTTCGCAGAGGTTTGCCTGAAAATGTAACTTTCTAACATTATACACATGCATCTTCAAATTTTACGCTGTCTGTTTCTGAATACGTGACAGCCAACGTTACAGTGAAGCCAGTTAGCCAACGTTTTTGTACGAAACAAATCACGGCTGTACTGTGGTTTCTCACGTGTGCAGCCGAACCCTTTAACGACCGCGCGAGCCAATAAATTGGCTCGCAATTTTTTGGCCATAAATCGCCAGCTAGAGCTAGTGAGCTGTTCAAACCCTCTACGGATTCAGCAAGTCTTCTAGTCAAACTCGAAAAAAACAATTTTCGGTTTCGGTGGGAGGTTTTCCGGAGGTGACGTCACAAAGAGGACATGTTTTGGAAATTTTGGCCATCTTTGGCCGGTCCTAGGCCCCAACGCATTGACCCATTCTTTTGGCTCAAAGCGTTGTTAAAAACTAGATGAAAATCCGCGTCTATAGAGCCCTTGATTTAATTCATTTGTTTATAGCAGACACGAAGTCCATAGTATGAACACACACACTCTGCAGAACGCAGGTTGATAAAAACAGACAATACAGAACGTAGTACAAGACATTGAAGCCGGCGAAATAACAGGGTTACAGACACTTTTTGCAACTGCATTGAAGACAGAACCATAGGGTAACAGACACATTCTTAACACTATTGTTAGCTAACACTTAACACTTGTTACAGCATTACTGTGGAGTAGGGCGCTAATTCCTAACTTGGTCTAGTCTAGGTAAAATGCGAAAGCGTTGTGGCTTGACACACCATCGATCAAACGGACACTGCAAAGTTCGATCA
>Ga0210059_1010286_pt1 | contig 14470 bp, 9 predicted proteins | sample Ectturendosymbi2_FD_188042 | JGI IMG/M metagenome (GOLD analysis project Ga0210059, IMG submission 188042) | Ecteinascidia turbinata endosymbiont from Florida, USA - Sample 2 (SPAdes) (version 2) | ecosystem: Host-associated > Tunicates > Ascidians > Unclassified | place: Key West, Florida... | reverse complement strand
ACGAGGGGTGTCAAGGGGGGAACAATTCACCGGGTGCCGAATAACTGCGGGGGGCATCAAAAAATCCCAAAAATGTTGCAAGTAATTTCCTCAATTCAGTACATTTACTTCCGAAAGACTTCAGGTTTAAACATAGGGGTGCCACAACTTTCTTCTTGGCTCGGGCATCACCTAACCTATATTACACCCCTGTGTGTTGGTTCAGCTAAGTGTCCAGAATGCCCCAGGACCAATTGGCGATGCAAGTCTTACTGGCTACACATGCACGGGAAAGCAGCCCAGAGGTCGTCCAAAGATCAGGTAGGGGGCAGTGACTTAAATGACAGCTACGGCCGTCGCTTCCTGTCCCTGTATTCCTGATGAAGTATTCTGTGCTTGGTCAGGATGCAGAAATAAACTGAACTGAACAGGTGGAGTGACTGCATCTCCAACCTTGCTTGGTCCTGTCTTAGTGTGGAGCCAGCAGAACTATTGGAGGTTGTTGTTGACCATGAGGTATTTTGAGTCATAGGGCTGCTGCCCCCGTGAACATCTACCAGAGGAAAATAGGGTGCAAAAATTAATGAATGAATTAACAATTCACAACAGCCAAATGTTTAGCACCAACACATAAGCTGAACAAAATTTGCTTTCAATCAGCTAGGAACAACACTGTTTATACTGAACTTTGATTAATTGCCCCAAAAGTAACAGGCGGCAGTTGGCAATCAGCCAAATTTCCTCATGGAATTTAGCAGATTGCTTGACAATATAGTGTGCTACTTAAAAGTTAAAACAACACTTGAACTAGACATGTAAGGAGCACACTTGATTTTCTGTTACTTGTGGGATTATCACAGAATGGCCCAAACAATGCATATATCCATTTTTAAGAGTTTTGCAATTTAAGCTAATTGTATTGACTCTGATGAAACAAGTACTACCTAAACACATTTGCGCATTCAAATTCTTTGAGCTTAGCAAAGTATTTCATCAGCACCATGTTGTTTTGCGAAAGATCATAAACTGTTCTACATGAAATGAATTCCACTATCATCAGTTTGAACCTTCCCTATGTTACAAGAAATAGCACAAGTGTTCTTCCATGGCTCACAAAAGGTGAAAAAACACTGTATAATTGCACACCTACCCACACACCTAGATAAAGCATAGCTCTGAACTTTTCTGCATCAAGTCTACTCTCACCATGCCTAACCGCAGAGTTGGAATGTAACAATTAACTTACCCTTTGTCAATAGCTCTCACTACTACTAAGTGACTGGCTAAGAACCACTGCTGTATTAAACCGCAATTGAATTTACTTTTATAAATAGTGTAATCAAAATGATTAGAATTTCCACATTCCTCAAAGCAGTGGTTCTTAGCCTTGTAAGAGGGACTGAACTCCTAAGTATCATTCATGTATTTTCCAAACCCTTCATAATTGGAAAAATAAAATATGATTTCATCAAAACATATGCACATAATATACTTTGTTCGAAGAACAAAAAGTATATTTTGTTTTTTTGTTCAAAAAACAATCAACAAAACACGATTTGACTGTGTTTGCAAAAAATAAAACAATCATGTTGTCTGACCACTAGACACAGCAATGTTTACCTTAGCCAAACCAAACCATTACAAAAAGGAAAACAAAATATACAAACAAGTTTTTACAAGCAATGTTGCTCAAATTTAATCATTATGCATCATGAGTTTGACACATAAACATAACCCTGTAGTGAAGGGACACATACATGGTGTGTTCATGTTGACCTTTGTCAAAAGCTGAGACCTATTTGACGAAAACCTGTGGTTCGATCAAACCCAGGTTAAGAACCACTGCCTTAAAGAGACAAGTTGAATTGGAAATATACTTTTGCAAAGATCATGTAAAATTTTGTGGTAAGAAGTTGTGAGGTTTATGATTTGTGGAAACAAGGTTAGACTTTAAAGGAACAAACTAAAGTTTAAAAGCCAATAACTTCTTGTTTCCAGGATCAACCTCAAATTGTGACAAGATATAGCTTGCCACAACAAACATGGTTTAGATTCAAAACAACGAACCAATGGTTCACGTGCAACAATAAAAGTTGGCCATATTTGCCTTGAAAGAGGCTTGCACTCATAATTAAGCAACACAAATTAAGAACACAGTGATTCAGCACTTGAGGATGACATTTTTGATTAATACTTGCAAGTCATTTAAATACAGTGTATCGTTGCTTTCAAACACCATACTGCATGATGTCTCAAGTATTTCTATTTCGAAGAAAACCATGTTAAAAAATAGTTACGGCAAATACATAATTATCTTTAACTCCACAACCTTCTAGCAAGCTGTGTTGTGGTCCTCAAGCACAACCCCTATGCACATATATCAAAGTCTGGTGCACTACACATAGATAAAGTAAATTAAGCGATTGGACTTTATGGAATATGCATTAATAAATATATATCTTATAAAGACTTACACTGGATATGAAGTATATATTTGCAAATGGAATACAAAGACTAAAGAAAATGCAGTTGTAAAATTGTCACATAAATAATTATGTGATGGCATCCATTTGTTCATTGCTGATTTAGGCCAACCCTACTTTGTCACATATAAAGCACAGTTGTTTTATCTCAATGTGCATTGATATAGCAAAAATAGCATATTTGAAAGTACTGATATTGGTGGGAAGCAAAATTCAAGTGGCAACAAGTATTAGACCACACATTTTTATTTTTCAACTTACAATGACATCCACAGGACACTTAGTGTTGCAAATGACTCTGCAAGTCTCCAGGTCTGGCCTAAAGCAGGCAAGATTTGAGGCAACAGGCCATTTGGATGAATCTTTACCATGTGAGTTGGCTGAGGAGGTTTGTACTGTATTTGTTATTTGTTTCAGACACTATGAGTGTATGGTTTCAGTTCCCCCTGCTACTTGATTCTGACCATTAAATGACAGACTACATATGAGGTGTAATAGTGGAAAATGTTATAACAAGTTGCTTTTCTATTTTCACTGATTTTGCAAAGATAGGATATAATCAATCATTGCATGCATGCAATACTGTATCCGTCTATGCTAACTGCATCATTACTTTTAAATATTTTCTATCTGCCACACACAGTCTTATACTTGCCATTCAATACATGCTCAGGCATGATTGTTTTCTTTGTGTTTTTGTTGCAGATTTCATTGGCTTCTGATGAGACAAGGTGAATAAACTCATTGCAGCAAGTAACAATGAGCTCCCGTGCTTCATTTGACACTCTTACCTGCAATAATACAATACTCAATGATGAAGGTGTCCTGCAAAATGCCATTAAAAATATGTGAAACTAAACAAATCAGACCACTAGGCTTGACAACATGGTTGCTTATTGCCAACATCTGAAAATCCAAAATATTTCAAGATTTGAGCACTTACATGCCCATGTATTAACACTTTGAGAGCCAGAGTATGATATATTCATACTCTACTATGAAATCAGCCCAAAACCAGCAGTTTTCGGTTGCCTTACCAACACCATAGCTCCTCCATCGATTGTGCTAGAGAGCTGCTCAAGGGCTCAAACGGATTGGCCAGTCATCTAGTTTGCACTCGAAAAAAATTTTTTGGTTGAGGGTTGCAGAGTTTTTGTGAGTGACATCATTAGTGAAGTAGTTTTTGGGTCATTTTGATTCATGTTACTTGGCCTAGGGCCCAACCACTAAGCCAAAGTATTTCGATGAAGTTTTCATTGGAAACTAGGCTCGAGTCCAAGTCTTTTGTAGACTTTCTAGCATTTCTGGTTCAAAAGTTATGATCTAAAATAAACAAATTAATTAATTATCTAATTAGTGAAATGTTTCTATTACTTTAGACATAACTTTTGAACCAGAAACTCTAGCAGGTCATCCAAAGTATCAAAAGACTCAAATTGTGACCTAGTTTCCAATAAAACTCAGTGAAATATTACTATCTAATGCAGGGGTCACCAACCTTTTTGAAACTGCGAGCTACTTCTTGTGTACCGATCAATGTGGATGGCTACTAGTTTGATGCAAGTGTGTGTTACACACTTTTGAAAGAAGAATTTTGCACAATTTACCTTCCATTATTTTAGTATTGGTATGAAGACATTGATCATGCTAATGTTATTTTTAGAACAGACCCGTGGGCGACCTACATGGTCCTTGCAGGCATCCTGGTGCCCGCGGGTACCACGTTGGTGACCCCTGATCTAACGGTTTGGGCCCAGGCCAGGGCAAGTGGGCCAAGGTGGCCTAAAAGCCCTCCACTTATGACGTCATTCACAAAAAATCTACATCCCACAACCAAAAAATTTTATTCGAGTGCAAACTACAAGACTAGCCAAGTCCTTTGAGCTTTTGATCGGTTCTGTAGCGCTTATTGGACCGAATAAGTTCCCATGCAAAGACACGTGCGATTCGGCTGTTTTGGCATGAACCGCTTGAATTAACCCAGGTGGGAAAATGTTAAGTAACACATAATGCAACTGAAGCTTAATACAAAGCATAAATGGAGTTTTTTATAAACCAGGTTTTTCTAACTATAACTTTACATTTGGATGGATCATGTAATTTACTTTAAGATTTTCCTAGAATCAAGAGCATGTATGATATTGCAAAATATAATTTTGGGTTAGTTCCTACAACCCAACTGTTTCTTTCACATTCATCTCATTACAGCTTTCTGACTGCAAGTTTCCACGTTTCAATGATGATTTACCATAAGCTCAAATGCAGCTAAATCTACTCGCGAGGTGTTTTACTAAGAAATCTAGGGTTTTATTGTACATAGAAATAAATAATTGCTATTGATGATGCATAATAAATTGCCAAATGAAACACTTTGCATGTAGTTTTAGCTGCTTTTGCACCTGCTGCGATCGGAAATCCCGAGTGGCATGTGCGCAAAGCTTCGCACCATGGCAGCAAGCAACAATAGAGATCATGTGTCGCAATCTCTCTTACTATTGCTTGCTCGCGCCACTCACATATACTGTTGTTCTTCGCGCACATCCCGTTTGTGGTGAATCATACAATCAGCGCAACGCCACCGGAGAGGTTGCAACAACATGCCCTCCTTTTTACAACGAACGACACTGATCACACGTTCCTTGTGTGAAGGCCAAACTTGGCACGACCTCAACATCCTGGTCACAGCACCATTTTGTTGCGATCGGAAGTCCCGAGCGGCATGTGCACAAAGCTTCGCACCGCGGCAGCAAGCAACAATAGAGATCATGCGTCACAATCTCTCTTACCATTGCTTGCTCGTGCCACGCACATATAGTTGTTTTTTGCACACATCCCATTCGTGGTGAATCACACAATCAATGCAACGCCACCGGAGAGGTTGCAACACCCCCCTGGTATGTTGTCACTGAAATGTTATAATCAGTAAAAACCAATCAATATCTGACCATAGGCTTCGTTTGGGCTTAAATAAAATAAAGAAGGCAAAAGAGTGCATATCAAACATCACAAACAATTAAAACTATGCTTTTGGATGAAAAAACATAAAAATCTGTAAAAATATGTAGTTGACTATTTCAGAGAATGCTGCTGCAGCACAGTGCTTGAGGCTTACTGGCAGAACATCACACAAATTCATCAGAAACAGGTTTCTAATTAGGAGTGTTACAATGATTTTGCAGATATCTGTACTCCTGATAATTGTAGATATGCACAAAACGTTGGCAGCACCTTTAAAAGAAAGCAGTGGTTGCAATAAAATTGTGAAAAACGGAGTATTAGTTACTAGTTATGCATGAATAATGTGAATTTGGTAACAATCACACAGCTAGGCAGTTTCAATGCTAAAGATTTTAATGAAAAGTTATTAGGATATAAGCAGAGCACAGCAAAAACCTGAAGTGCACTTGTTTAAATCGCAAAAGATTGGTCAAACAGAGCAACTCAATTTACCTGAGGTAAAGTTTCTTTTATCAGTTTATTGATTGCTGCTCGGGGCAAATTAAGATCATCTTCATCCGCCATAGTATGAATTATGAAAACTTATGACTTAAAACTTAGTCAAGCTATGTAAATATGTTTACATAGCTGTAATTGCTCAAAAATGTGGTGACCTAAATAAATGCACATTTAAATGACATCTAAATCTTTAGCTTTTCATTGTGAAATGGATATGAACCAGCTAACCTAATAAAGGCTGAGCTTCCAATTACAACCAACATGTCAAATATGCTCATTATCAATCAAATCTTTAATGCAACCCAACCAAACCTTGCTGAGATAAACCATACACCTGTAATGTGGTTTCAAACAAATATTTGCAAACTTCACTGGGCACAGCTGATACTTTTAGGATCCAGCATAGTACAATGGTTATGCAAAGGAAAGTTAATTACAAACCCTTTTCACTATTGGTGACTAAACAAATAGCATATTCAACCCTTGTTGATACCCTCAAAAATATGATCAGATAGTTGTGTCCTATTCAAGCATTCTCATTGTTATTAGACTAATGTTAATGATCAACAAATCGTGTCCACAGTCCCTTTTATTGGGCTGTGTGGTATGTAAAAGCTACAGTCTTGCACCGGATGTATGGGCTAAAACATAGGCTACTGCTGTGGGTCATTCTATGTCAAATGAAGCAAAAAAATTAGAAAAGTCAACCCACCATCTCAGATTTTCCTCAAATTTCATAAGCAGAAAGAACTTTTCATGCTGATTCCAAAAAACTACATTTAATTGAAATTGGTTAAGGTTTCGCAAAGTTATGAACCATACAAAATGACTACTTTTTGTGGTCAGTGAAGCATAACGACTAGCAAGAAAATCATCAACTAACTTTGAAACTAAATCATTCTCACTGTAATCATTTAATTGTTGTAAAAATTTGACAGGAGGTTGTCTCAAGTATCTTTTCTTCACATGTGAAGAAAATTTCAAAAAATCCATGCGCTTACCCCAATTTTGGGTAAAGAAAATGGGTGGTCATCAAAATTACTCATGCGTGACATAAATTTTGAATGGTATTATCTCAACGAGCACACATGCTATTGGCATGTGCAATACATCATCTGAAAGCTCTCACTGAGGAGATTTTAGTCTTAAAATATCCTTATTGCTTATTTTTTTTCTTTCGAATAAACATCCCACAAATTTTTTGCCTAAGATTTCAATGTAATTACACTTTAACCCTTTTAGTGCCATGTGCACCACTTGTTTGTTGAAATTTGCACAACCATAACACGCCAGCTGATTGAGTAAAAGAGCTGTCAAAATCCTCTAAAGATGCAAGAAGTCTTGTAGTTCGTATTTTTTTTAAATTGGAGGGAGAAGTTAGAGTTTGGTTTTCTTGTGGGTGACGTCATAATAGGGGTAGGTTCACGCATTTTGTCCGAGCTCATCGGGCCCTTGGCGTCAAACCAATGACCCAATTTTTTGACTCAAAGTTTTATTGGAAACTAGGCTATAATTCAAGTCATTAGAGCCCATGATCAGCTTTTTAGCATTTCTGGATCTCAAATTATGGCTTTAAAACCTAAATTATGATGAAAAATCAAGTTGGGCAAAAGGTAACCTAGGCCATATTGGCTGCAGCCCATTAACTTGCCAGCCAATTGAGCAGGAGAGCTGTTCAAACACTCAACTGATGCGGAAAGTCTTGTAGTTTCAATTTAAAAAGAAAAATTGGAAAGTTTTAGATATTTGTTGTTTTGTTGGTGACATCATAATGGGTGTAAGTTTATGCATATTTGCGTAAGATTATCAGGCCCTGGGCGCCAACGTCAAGAGCCAATTTTTTGACTTGAAATTTTATTGGAAACCAGGTTGTTCCACAAGTCTTTAGAGGGGTTCATTGGCTTTCTAGCATTTCTGGTTCAAAAGTTATGGCCAAAAAAAGGCAAAAAAATTAGGGAAATCCCAAGAAATTCCTTTGGGGATTATTTATAAAATGGCAGTGTCTAGCCGTACGGCGCCGTATGGCTAGCTTCTGGGGCTAACCGTACGGCACTCCGAACAGCTAACATTAACCCTAACCCTAACACGCTTCAGCGCAAAGATGCTCTTCACCGCTCTTCTCAACGACAACCATGTCGCACCGCTGCGCACCACTGCTTCCACCAATCACAGTGCGCCATGATGAGAGTGCCGTACGGCTAGCCCCAGAAGCTAGCCATACGGCGCCGTACGGCTAGACACTTCCTTATAAAATAAGCAATGAGGATATTTTAAGACTAAAATCTCCTCAGTAAGAGCTTTCAGATGATGTATTGCACATGCCAATAGCATGTGTGCTCGTTGAATTATCACCGTTCAAAATTTATGTCACGCATGAGTGATTTTGATGACAACCTATTTTCGTTACCCCAAAATTGGGGTAACCGCATGGATTTTCAAAATATTTTCTTTACTACTGAAGAAAGGATACTTGAGACAATCTTTTGTCAAGTTTTTGCAACAAGTAAATGATTACAGTGAGAATGATTTAGTTTTAAAGTTAGTGGATGATTTTCTTGCTAGTTGTTACGCTTCATTGACCACAAAAGTAGTCATTTTGCATGGTCCATAACTTCGCAAAACCTTAACCAATTTCAATAAAATTTAGTTTTTTGGAATTGGCATGAAAAGTTCTATCTGCTTATGAAATTTGAAGAAAATCTAAGATGGTGGGTTGACTGGCTGGGACAGTTGACAGAGAATGACCCCTGTGGAAGTTAACACAGCATTGTTTTTGTCATTATACAGCTTATGACATTAACATAACACTTTTTATGCAACATGTAACTGAATACAGCATAAGTTTGAAATTCGGCCTTCAAGAATAGTATGGGCCTTTAATTGTGAATAAAAAGGTAGTTTGGGCCATCATAATTAAAGCTTGCCAATCACTACAGATGTGTATTTAATAGAGAGGAAAAGATTTGTTTTTCAAGGCCAAATCTGATTCAAAAATTTCATTTCAAAATCCAATCCAAATCGAATTTTTAAAACTGACAGTTTTGTAATCTAAATGTTGCTAAAACCACAATCCTATCACTATTAATGTGTTAATAAGCTATATGTACTCTAAATCAAAGATTCAGAAATAAAATATAGCTTGGAAACTACAGTAATTCAACTTAAATTATGTCCTACAACATTGCGCTGTACAACATTGAAGTTTGATCAATAAATTTACCATACATTTGCTTTTACAAGTTAGTAGTTGTTGCATTTAGAGCCAAGGGGGTGTGAAACAAAGGACAAGTACTTAAGCAGGCGTGAAATGAATAAGAAAAGGTTCAGAACCACTGTAATAAGTTGTTCTACATATAAATATTGATGAACTGAGCCAAAATGTTATTACTAAGTAGTAGGCATCACTGTACTATAACAATTATGTGTAAAGAAAAGTGTCTGGATCTCAGATCCATCTGTGCAAGTCACATCAAGATCAATTCCATAACTTTGACGACATGATTGATGATGATACATAAGCAGGGTTCCTAGGTCCAGATGGACAAAAAATGCCAAATTCAATTTGGCATTTTTGGTTTATGAAATTGCACTTTAAAAAATGTCAAATAGCTTCAAAAATGCCAAACAAGCCAATGGCTTCCAGCTTTTTATTACGTGGATGAGTTATGGCAAAAGTACAATATGTTGCTTTGGAACCACACCTAGATTGATTGCAAATAAAGAAATGAAAAATTGGTGATCTCCAAAAGTACCACATTCTCCATGCATTTTTTTATTAGGCATTTTCTACAAGTGTTTGAACCAATAAAATATATAGGTCATGAAAATACAAATATGCACCATGCCAGAATTTTCAAATTTTGATTACTTTTGAAGCTGGCACACAAGTGTCGGTCAATTTTTAGCTGAATGAACACCAAACCAGTAAATAATTATGACAAGCATATTGCTGCACTCATTACCATGCACTGACAATGGGTTTATGCACGAAACCCGTCGGAGAGAAGTATTTACGAAAGTACGTGTAATCAAAATTTTCACCTGATAGAAGGGTACGGAACAGACCTATTAAGTGCACACTGCACAGCCACAACATGGCGGCGCGGCGGCAACGCTCCTGAAGTTAATTACAGCTGGTAACCGGCCGTCTGCATTCTGTGTTTATGTTTAGGACGCGCATCCGAGTACATAATTAATTAAAACAAGGTCAGGGTTTTAGGGATAGGTGTTCGGGATTAGGGGATAGGGATTAACGATAGATGTTTGGGGATTGGGGATACGGATTAGCGATGGTTTTATGGATAGGGCTTAGGTTTATTGTTGGGATTTAGGGGTTACGGATTAGAGGAAGGGTTCAGGGGATAGGGTTGAAATTTAGCGATCCGCAGCCCTCTGCGCATTACCCGATACCAACAGTAACGAATCAGTACTTGTAAATGTTACGAGCATTGCGCCGCCGTGTTGCTGTGGCTGTGCGTGTACCTTGTACCAGGTTACTTTTAATTGCGCATAATTCCAAAATACTCATCTCCGACGGATTTCGTGCATAAATTCGTTGTCAGTGCATACCAGCGAATTGCCTTGATGTTTCTTTATGACAATTTTCCAATTTGGTGTTCAGCTAAAAATTGCCCCAAGTGTCTGATATTTGTCATAATTCAACAACTTCTATTACAAAACGTAGTCACAGAAAAAACTATTCGCTTCTTTCAACAGAAAAACTATTCGCTTCTTTGAGAGGTGAAATCACGCCAAATAACGGTACCCTGTCAAAGGCGGAGCTCCGTAAATAGCGGAGATTGGTTGGGAGGTTTGATGACATAACCGAAGTCGCTAAAACCGATATTTTGCGTTGAGCAATGAGAAGTAAACGGTAGTAAAAATAAATTTACTGCAAAAGGTGATATTACACTATGGTAAAATAAGTCTGTTCTGAAGTTTAATAATTTTTCCTTATCTGAGTTTCGCAACGGTTCGGGAACAAAAATAGGTTTGAACAGTTGTGAAAGTTAAAATTTTTTAAACATCGCAAACTTCCATACATTACATGTTTGCGTGAAGCGCATATTCAGTTGCAATGAGAAAACATTTTTCCTTTGCATTTGTCCTTTTTTCTTTTGCAACTCAACTTTTTTTCACTCCGGGACGTCATCAAAGATCCGCTGACAAGATCCGCCCCGACGGAGCTCCGTCTTTTACAGGGAACCCCAAATAACATCTGTATAGATACCAAACACTAAACAAAACAGGTTGAAAATATTCTCAAAATATCAACTGAAAGGACTGGATACAAGTTTTTTTAAAGGAAGTGACTACGGATACGCCCGTCCTGACTCAATTCAAATAAAATGCTCAGTTTATCAGGCACGCGGCGTACTGCTCGTAGCGTAACGATTATGCGTTAGGGCTGCTTTGCCAACCGTTTTGGGTTCGACTCTCACCTTGCCGCCTTTACTTTTGTTTTTATTCTTTACTTTTTTTCAGGCTTACCTGTTACGTTTAGGGCAAGGGTTCCTAAATTTTTGTTTCCCATGTACCCCTTAAGCATTCCGACACATGAGCATGCACCCCTTCAACATTTCGACAGATGAACAATGAGCATGTACCCCTAAAATCTTGTGTGACAAAATAGTTTATAATGGTTATACATAGTTTTATAAGCATATGATTTTGATATATGTATGCTATAAATATTTCGAAATAAATAAAAGACAGTGTCCCTTTTGCCGCCAGGATGGCAGCAGCAAAGGGCTTGGTAGAAAGGAAGTAAATAAAACTAAAAGATAAACCTACGAAAATCCAAGTCCGAACAAAGTCCAATAAAGTAACTTTTCAATAACAAAAATTACGCAAATTTTTCTATTAAGTCAGTCCAAATCCGGTCCTGATCCTAGATTTATCAAGCACTGTACAGTCTGGATCCAATCCAAATTAAACAAAATTCTTCAAAGTCCGGATCCAGTCCTATCCAAGTCCAGTCCAATGCTCATCTCTGGTACAAACACGCAGATACCAAGATCATTGCTTTGCGTTTTTCGGAAAGTTATTTTTCAAGAGTTTCAAATGTCCTGTTTTTCGCACATCATCATTTGAATGCTCATAATGTAACGGGATTTACACCCCTTCATATTCCATTGCCTTGAAATTTCTGAGCATGACAGTGATGTTGAGGGTTTTTGCCAATGCAATGTTTTCATAAAGCCCTGAAAATCTTTTTTAATTTGCCGTTTCAGCCGTAAAATGTTTTATTGCGAACCTCACATCCATTGAAAAAGTTGGGCTAGTTTTACCTTGGTCTATTACAGTGGTGTGCGGATATGGAAATTTTGCAATCCTGATCCAATCCAAAACTTTTTCCTCGACTCCATATCCAATCCATAACCGAAAATATAAAATTATAGACTCCATATCCAATCCATATCCGATACCGCTCAATCATTTGCACATTAGCCAATATAATTGGTATTGTCTATTTTGCCTCACGAGGCAAAAACTGTGGCTATTTTGCCTCTTTTCAGACAAAAGTTGTTGAAGTGGTCACATGACAAGTAGGTTACGATGCACAAAAGACAAGGGCTGAGGTTTGAGACTGAGGTAAGTGTTACGATTAGCCTTCACACATTGCACACAAAAACAAGTCACCAAAAGCTTGTCCACACTGAAACAATGACAGCACTCGTCCGTTAAACTGAGCTGTTACAGACGTCATGATTAAGTAAGCAGATCATGTATTCCGAACTTCTCATATCGCCAGTTGCACCAATTCATGTTCAGCTAAAGGCAGAAATCTGCAGAAGTGTTTTTGCCAGATGAAGCGAAATTGACACTGTCAACAAACATATTTTTTCTTAAATGCCATGGTTAACTACCCACCACAATCGGATCATGATAGGCTATAGATGTTGACAAGAAATGCACAAATATTTTTCTAAATTGTGCTGGATGTTATAGTTGTGCGCAATTCTCATATGCTCTAATGGATATCTAAATCAAACAATAGCTTACTGTTACAACTAGCCAAATGTGTGTACCTGCTGGACTACTTGCAATAACAACAGCTATTGCACTGTACGCTAATTCAACAGTGACAAAGAGAGAACAAAAATTTTATGTCCACAATGTACACATTATTTAGCAATGCAATGAATCACTTATTAAATGCTAACCTAAATCTCTTTTCTTTTTAAACTCTTTCAAAACTGACTTCCAATTTCAAGAGGTCGATACATTTTCAGCATGCTCATTACTTAATTTTTAGGTAAGGCAACTTCTAGTTAGACTACTATTGGTCAGCTATGCTGTTCAAACAGAAACTGGTACTTGGTTCAACTTCAAAGCTGAAAAAAATTTAATTTTTGCCTTATACACCATTATTTTACTATGATCTACTAGCAATAACAAACAAAACAGAGTCATTTTCATCTTCATACAGGTTCAAATTACAGTGCTGTTCAGTTGCTCGAAAGTTGAGATATCCTCTTCCTCAGCCTGAAAGGTAGGATACCGAGAGGCAGGCAGTGTTGCAACTCTATGTTAATAAGTTTTCCCTATACCAAGAGTGAAAAATCCCTACATTTTATCTACACACGTTGAAAGAAAAAACGCAATCATCATTAGCTACAACATCTGGTATTGAAATACGACGTACTATGTACGTTACATGATTAAGAGTGCAAGATCAAAATTACATGTATAAAAATAAAACAAGGTTACAGAAAGCAACACTGCTGTTGTGGTAACTTTGTTCCCACAACACAATTTCAAAGAAGCCTTAACTAAACACCCCATATTGAATAATATATACGAAACCATAAACTCAAAACAGGACAAAACCAAGAACTTGTAACCAAGCAAGCAAGACCTCGTGACATTAGAAGAAAGAATAACCTAGGCAATGATAAACAAAAGGTTGCAAGAGGTTATGACTTGAAGAAACACAGGCCCATAAGCCTTCTAAGGAACGAGACACGATGAACACCCACATAAAGAAAAGATTTGTCGGTAAGAACACAAAACGATAGGAAAGCGTGGTAGACATCCAACCACATAAACCACAACAGTTGAAATATAAAGAACAGAGAAAGATCATGTGCTGCCGTGGGCAACATCCGCCGACACACGGAAGCAATACGATGACGCAGGCAGCACATGACTGAGGCTTAATCACAACAAAATATAAAGAAAGAACAGTAAAACGCCCATCTGCAGGAGAGTCACAAGACCGCCCTAGATCATGGAAACGAAGCGTTTTCAAAGAACAAACATAACTCAGCAGCTATAAAAGCATCCAAAAAAACACCAATCAGCTGAGTTGTGTTGCGGCATGAACTCGAAGCAAGAAGACCTCAAGAGAAGCATTAAAGAAGAAGAAAAGAAAAAGATTCGTCGAGCCTTGTAACTGACGTAGTGTTGGTTATGCGAGGTAAATAGCTATGGCAGTTATTCACTCAAAGAAGAAGATTCGTCGAGCCGTATAATTAACGTAGTGTTGATTATACGAGGTGAACAGCTATGACAGTTGTTCACTCCTGTAAGCTTTGCTTACCACCATA
>Ga0210059_1010285_pt1 | contig 14472 bp, 8 predicted proteins | sample Ectturendosymbi2_FD_188042 | JGI IMG/M metagenome (GOLD analysis project Ga0210059, IMG submission 188042) | Ecteinascidia turbinata endosymbiont from Florida, USA - Sample 2 (SPAdes) (version 2) | ecosystem: Host-associated > Tunicates > Ascidians > Unclassified | place: Key West, Florida... | reverse complement strand
ACTACCTTATCTGTGTCTTCTCCTTTTATATGAGGAATCCCATGAATGAGAAGGCAATTTCTTCTAGAATATTGCTCAAGTCCTTCTACTTTTGAGTTCAGATGTTTCATTTTTTCTTCATTTTGCTTAATTTGTTTTTCAAGTTTGCTATTAGTCCTGGATTGTTTAGCTAGGTCAGAGGTTCCCAACTTGGGGTACATTTGCCTACCTGAAGGGGTACATTTAAGGTTATCAACAGAAGGGAAAATATGTTTGCATATTATTTATTTCCAAAAATTTTACATATATCAGTTAATATTATTATCAAAAGTCATTACATGCTTTGAATATACAAAATGTCATTATATGCTTATTGTTGAATATGGCTACGAATAACCATAATAAAATATTTTGAGCTAAGAAATTTTAGAGGTACATGTACATCTGTCGAAATTCTGAAGGGGTACATGCTTATCTATTGAAATGCTGCAGGGGTACATGCTCATCTGTCGGAATGGTAAGAGAAAGGTGGGGAACCCCTGAGCTAGATCTTGAGTGTAGTGCATGCAACCATTCGCTCCCAACCCTCTACACAAGCATTCCCTGCTGACCACTCTGATCAGATCACAGCGAAGGAGCAGGTTGACGGAGGTGGGCGTACGTTTTCTTGACCAGGGTTATCCGAAGCTTAATGCACAACTCCGTTGATCAACTTGCGATTCACTGCAATTGATATCAAGGCCATTTTTATTTACGCAAAGAAAGGTGCGAAAGATTCAGTACATTAACAGAAGAAATCAGACAACTTCGGAATCCAACAACATGCTTCTCATTCTTTTCTAAATAACTGTAGCGTCGTTGAAGACATACAAGATTGTATAACATCTCAAAATAGATGGCTACTACATCACCTAACCTTGAATTTACGAATGTGGATATTACACATTCCCAAAGTTAAGCTTTATATCGTCAACAGCGTCCTATATTATATTTAACACCTGTAGGAATCAAATCCCCATCTGACGTCCATGCTCTTTGCTTCGCCCACAGCCCACTGAATACCTCCAGAAATAATTACCATGCATCTGTATGCACAGGGATGCAGTGTTTGCAAAAAAAGTGTGGGAACGCACCGAAAAAACTAACCATTTTGAATCAGGTTCGAACTCATTTTCAAGCAAAACGTGAAAAAGGTGTAGGAACGCCGTTCGTACCCCACTACATCCCTGTGTATGCGACGACACAGAGACCGAAGTACAGCTATTCTTTCACTGTAACGTTACCTGCACAGGGCGAACAGCACTTTATAATAATGTTCGTGGAATCCTCTTCAAAAGCGCTCTTGCTGAACGCTTTGAGCAACGTTGACCTGTTGCGTTTGTTTCTATTTGGTTCACAACATGCGTCGATAGCCACTACAGCTGCTGACGAATTCCTGAAATAGATCCCAGCTGTACAAGCTATAATCGTATGTGCCTTTTCTTGTGTTTGTGTACGTTTCAAAAGCACGACAGACTTTTACCAAGCGCCGCCTGTTGTAAGATTGTCGTCAAATAAATAAACACACATTTGATGGTTGTCACAAAGCTGTCAAGCATCCTATCAACTTTGCGTCAAATATTTTTCACACAAAACAAAAGTCTCATCAGAATGACTTTTGTACCGGGATGACGTCACAAATCAGATGCATCCAAGGGGAACGATATTTAATGAACGGATTGAAACAGCGGTAGAAAATAAGTTGAAACAAGTTTTCAACATATTAATTTTCAAAATTGGACTTCTTCCGCAAAAGACACTCTTGAAAAAACTGGTCGCGATAGCGAGTGTCACGTGGTGCTCGAGTTCAAAGTTCATGCCAAGATCACGGTGCGGTGAGGTGTGAACAAGTGGAACATTCAAACTCGAAACCCGTTTGACCTGAAACGCTTGGCGAGATTTCTTTGTTGACGTGAAACAACAAAAACAATTATTATGCTGTACCGGGGAAGGTTAGTTTAATAAAACTTATGTCGTTTAACAAACACAAACGTCCGGAACATTGCTTCTTGCTCTGATCGAACGTATGATTAATTATTATCATTACTTTTTGTTCATGTTTTAACGAGAATTTGGAAAAATTTTCGAACACGTGTACTTGAAAATGAAAACCAGTAAATTATTAAAAACCTGTGATTTGAAAAACTGTGTGTGCTGCATTGCAGCAGGTGCTCACGCTTTGCTTATTATTTTCAGTTTCGAAACATCTCGACCTTACTACGTTCTAACTGAGGTCATCGCAGAGTCTGTAGCACGTGGTTGAGTGTCAGCGACATGATCACAACTGCTCACTGACCGTACACAGAATATCGGCAGGTGGTTGTTTCACTCCACGACGAACTCTACCTTTCGAAACGCAGTTCAACACTAACATCGGAATATAAAAGAAAAAGCAACTTTACTTGAACTTGAAGGTCGAGAGGAGTTTAGTCTCAGAAGCCACTGCTGGAAATAACACGTGAGCAATAATTGAAAGTATCAAAAGAAATTTCGCCCCGTCCCAGTCGCTTACAGTTACCGATGTCAGGTGCAGTCGGATTTCCATTCATTGCGGATAGAAACCTGAGAAGTTTACGACTTCTAATAGAACCGCGCTGATCATTTCCCTGCACAGCGAAGTAGCGATCCGATCTTTCAATGGGAAGTTTCGCTGCTACTGTGTTTTCGAAGATTACAAACCATAAAAAACGTATTACTTGGGTCTGAACGGGAGTTTAGCAAGAAGTGGCTTTTTACTCAGGATTGAAATGACAGCACCAGTGCGTTATGTTCAGCTTGCAAAGCTGCGATGTTTCTTTTACGATGAACTGCGGGAAAATGCCCCAAATAAAGCTCAAATCACTTATCGTGATCTAAAATACGTTTCTTACATAACTCAGAAAACAACCGGACATCCAGTTGTCGTCATGGATTTTGAAGTGTTATGAGTTTTTTGTTTCTTCAAATCAAGTGAAGTGAACAAGTACGTCTTCACCTGCTGCACCTCCACGAACGTTCGAATCTCTGTCGCGAACAAAGGATTCGATTCGCGATCGACTCTCACCGCAACAGCGATCAAGAAGGTGTTGAAACGCTTTAGGCAAGGTCGAAGGTCACAGTGAGTGGTGACGAAAACGTGTAGAAAGTTACTTGGAAGATCCTTCAATGAGGTCCTTGGCCTGATTGATCTTTGCGGCGAGATAAGGCGACCCTCCTCTGTCGGGGTGGTTGAGAAGCATTATCTTCCTGTGAGCGGCGCGTACTTTCTTCTGGTTCGCGCCAGGACTTACTCCCAGAATCAGCGACGCTTCCCGCTTCGACATTTTCGTCTCAAACCCCCCGCGGTAATACTTGTAGTCCATTTTACCAAGTTGCTTGACAGTCTCTTCCATCTGCCTGGCAAGCGGCCCTGATCTTCTGGCCACTGCCCTCAGCGCCAAAGCAGAGCCAGCAATGCCTAATCCAACAACAATCATGGTGGTGGCCATTTTAGGCCTTGCCCTACGTTTGCTAACTGTAAAAAAGGAAGGAGTTAAAAATTGTACACATTAACATTCTGCAGTCAACGAGATCCGGAACATCTCTCATTCAGCACGGTGGACAAGAAAGTAGACGCTGCATTAAAAACATAACAACCAATCGATTGCGACACGCTGGGTGAGAAGAAAGGGGAACTTCACCTTTTACACTCTGTTGCGGAATGAAGTTTAACCGCACAATGATAAATAACATCGCTTCAAGCGCTCCTGGTTCCCAAAACTAATACAAGTCCTTTATGTTTACTGAGCAAAGGTTAGGCCGAAAACAATGAAGGAAAAGGAACTTTTTGATCAATCCCAACGACCAGGGAGTTGCGGTTACGGGTATTACCCCAGCTGCAATTTGCGACTGACTGCGCATGCGCGTATGTTCTTGTTAATTGCCGACTCCGCGCTTGAGGCTAATTACGTAACACTTAATAAGTCGCGCGTCACAATCGTTGTTTGTTGACTCGTGACAAACGTTCGAGAGACGTTGACCGGAAAGACACGAAGCGATTAACGTCGCGGGCAAAGAAACGAGCGGTGGTCTTCGCGCGGCGATAATGATTGGGCGACAAACAAGAACGGGGCGATGACGATGCTGTACAGACAGTAAAAGAAAAGCTCCTTGCAACACTGATCGACTCGCGCGCGCGCGTTACTGAAAGGACAAGGGCGGGGATTGAAACTCGCACGAACGATGACACCGCCCGCTGGCCACCGATAAAATAATTACAACTGTACTGCGGCTCAAGCGATTGAAGACAGGAATATGGGGGTTCCTGATTTGCGCGTTCGATTCCAGGCCCGATCGGACAAACAGGGCCACAACAAGTTCGTGCGGTTGAAACGAGCACTGGCTTCATGTCACGCTGCCCGGTGGCCCATGGCAGGCCCGAATCAACCAAATATAAATCAATGAAATCTGCACCACGTCGCGCTCGGCCTCGAAAAACCTCGTTTCACTTTCTCAGAAACTTCGAAGTTTCTTTCTGAAATGGCAACATTTTTAAAGCCGGCGGGTGGAGCTCAATGGAAAGTTACAACATATTGACCAACAAGTCTACACGGAAGTAAACGGGTGCCTTCAAATGGTTCTCGCTGTACCAAGTTTCATATTGTTTGTTTAAAAACATACTCCACCGCCAAAAAATATCCATGTAAACGTTTGATTATTTAATTAAACTCACATCCGGTAAAAGAAAACAAAAGTTTAACGCAGTAGTTCTTTCAAGCACGTACTTAACGATTTAAATTAAAAAACATTCTCATGGCAGGCGAGGCAGTTAAGGTCTGGCGCGAAAAAGATGAAACTGACGTTTGGCTGTTACGTGACGATCAAAGTGCGCTGTGAGATAATGTTTATGTATCCTTCAGTGATTCAGTCACAGCATCACAAATCTGCGGCACATGCAAACATTATTATCAGGAGATCGAGAATCTCGCGTCACGTTTATTTCGTTTGTGTCTCAGAGTCTCTTCGATCTGCCTCTGGAGTCGCGTCGGCTGCGTCAGGATGACGGTGGTTGTGCCCAGGACCTGCAGTGACTGGACCACGCTGGGCCGCAGAACTGGCAGGGCGCATTTTTGGTCCACCCACGCAAACACCGAACGCTGAAGATCGTGAACACTTTCAGTCGATACCAGCCGTTGGTAGGATTCGAACCACGGATCGATCACCACTCCGAACAAGTAGAACTTCCATTCTTGCTCCGTGCGTTCACTCAACCAACGATCAAAAAACGGTCGACACTTTTCCATGTGCGGTTTTGACAAAGGCACGCCGGTTACGGGCAGTTGCTGCTGGCACACGCTTATGTCCTTCTCCAGATCTTCCATTTCCTGCTTGAGAGCTTGTATTTCTTCGACCACCTTCGCTCTCTCCGCTTGCATCGACTTGATGTACTGCGTGGCCTTGTTCATCAAGCTCGCTTTGCTGATCTTCGTGTTCGATTGAGCACTCGCGCCAGGCAGGAACTGCTGCAAGCGGCTGAAACCGAGCTTTATGTTGAACCTTCGCTTCTGCTCGGCAGAAAACGACCCGGCACGCTGGAATAAATGCTGACAAGCCTCCATGTCAAACGAAGTGCATTGATGGGTTTCATGCTCTTGCGGCGACGAGTCGGCCGTCGAGCGAGTTGTGCTGACAGTGGGCCAGGCGCTCTGGTGTTCCATTTCGTTCTGAACCGACTCAAGCTCACTGCCCTGTCTCTCGAAGACAGCAGGAATATTTCCTTTCGAGATGCGTGGGCCATCCTTTTCGCCGGAACTTTTCCGCGCTTCTGCGTTACTGCTGGCGCTGTGCCCGACCGACTTGTTGCTGAGCAACTGTTTCAGAAGTATAACGTTCGACGAGTTCTGGTTGTTGCTGTCAGTGGCAGGTTTAGGAGATATCTGCACAGAATCCACTTTCGAAAAATGCGACCCTCCAGTCACGTTTATCACCAGAGTTTGCTGCTCAGTGACTTTGCTCATATCCCTGGCCTGGCTGGGACCGGCTATGACGTCACTGAGTTCCTGATCAAGATGCTGCAAAGGAGGATCAACCAACATGGGCATCTGGGTCTGCGTGTAGACCAATTTGTTCAATGGCTGATGTGCACCCTGCTTTGAGTGAGGGTAAACCTGTGAAGAATGTTCCATAGGTTTTTGAGCAGTATGTGGTTGGATTGGAACTGGCTTGGCAACCTTGTTGCCACCGTATGTGAACTTGTCGGCAAAGCCGTACTGTGCCTGTCTGATCTGAAGCTGTGGAATTGCTGAAGAATGCTCCGGATGTTCCATGATGCTGATGGGCACGAACGAATTCGCTTTTTGTCTCGCACGATCATCAGCCACGCTGCTTCCTGCTGAAGAACTGCCCACTGCTGAAGATAGCATGGCATCTGCATTACTCCTATGATCTGGTATTCCTGCAGAGGTAAAGACATCTTGCAACTGTTCAGGAATGAATGCAGGTCCAACAAACTTGCTTGGTTGTTGTTGCTGCTGCTGATGGGGGGACTGCTGGTGTTGTTGTTGAGGTGGTTGTTGTGGCTGCTGCTGGACAACTGACAGAGACAGTGAACCATTCTGATGTTGCTGCATAAACAACCGGTTATCAAAACTTGACATAATGTCATTAGAAACAAAAGGATCACTTGGCGAAATAAGATCAACTGCAGTAGAACCAGTGAAAGTAGTGCCAACACTCACTGGCTTCTTGGTATTCGTGAAGAACTCCTGAAGGGGATCAAAATCCATGTCATCGATAAAAGGCTGAAGTTGCAGCAAACCAGGCTGGATCATATCAGAGTTTGTCGCATGCATTGCTATTTCTCGGGGGTTTGGAAACTGAAATGGCTGTTGTGACAAATTGCTGAACAGGCTGTCACTGAAATCAGTGTTTTGACCATCACTGTGCTTTGACCCAACTGAATCAGGTGCTACTGGTGACGGCTGATTATTTGACATCCAACGATCCAAGAAAAATGATCTCCATTTCTTGTACTCAGCTACAACAGTTTCAATTCTTCGCTTCCAATACTTTCCCTCCAATACAACAGCTTCAGGTCGACAATGAGCATCAGTCTCAACTTCAGAGGGGGTGACAAATTGTATGAACGAATTGTCTTTGCCTCGTCTGATTACATACTGTATGTGCCAAGTACGCCAGATCGCATTATTCAAGCGGATTTTGTCCTTTACGGTTAACTTCATACCTTTGAAGTTCTTCCATTTTGGAGAAACAACTTTTCCACCACGATATGCCAGCGACATGCATTGAAACAACCTGGCAAGTGAAGCATCAATGGTTATCTTATTAGACTGAGATGTTCCAAATTGGTATGTATCCCTGGTTTCCTTGTCCACATTGGTAAAATCATAACCATGTTTTATCATAATAGACTGTTCATGATGGATGGGCGAGTCACGATCATGGTCAATGTTATCTGTTACATCTTCTTGCTCTGCAACAGAGGACATCATGAAATGTCCAGAGTGAACAACTTCACCTTTCTGTCGAGAAGATGTTTTTCCATACCCATCTCCATGAGCATGATCCATTTTGTCAAACGCCATGCTCCAGCTCAAAATTTCAGCCATTTAATGCATACTGAACAACCTATTCTAGACCAACTTCAATCAGACACCTGTAAATAAATCGTTAGTAATATCATAACTTTTGCAAAATGAAACTTAGCATGATTCAAAAACTTCCATCAGATCTTACCTAGCAAAGAAAGCAGGAATAACGAACATTGAACAACTATGTTTAAGGGTACTTTCTGGGGTGAAAGTAATCGAGGTTTTACTGTCAGTCAATACCATAGCAGCACCGTTGAAACCTGGAATTAAACAATGCAATCGCTTTATTATGGGTTGTGTTCAGAAGTGCATATATTCTACACATTGACAAAATATTAAAAATCCTCTGACAATTGTGCAATGACTGCAAAAAATGTGAGTTATGTCCCAAAAGAAACACATTTCTGGGGATGGGGAAACTTTCATAAAAAAATTCGAGTGAACCGTTGAGCAATAAGCCAGATGCTAACTGGTAGTATTGTTCATTTTTATTTTCAAAGGGCTGGGTGTTTGTGTGAAAGAATTTTGCATCCTGAACAATAGATTTCATGTAACAGAAAGATAATTTAACTGGCAAAACTATATCTTTCAAAACCATAGGATTTTACCAAATTGTGATTTCTATCACACAAGCAGCAAGAAGGGGTTGCAAACAAAATGCAGCTAACAAAAGAGCAAGATGATAGCATCAGGTGCCAACAATAAAACCAAGGGAATTCACTGGACTTAAATCTATCATCACCAATTGACAGCAAATATACAGAAGTCAACATTAACTTGGTGCACAAGCAAAATAAATTTAAATCATTGACACTTTCGGTGCCACATGTTTTGATCACAAAGAAACACAGAATACTGGGCTGTTCTTATAATTTTTCTCCACTGCCACAGTTGGTTAGCATCTATCTTGACACTTAAAAATACCTAAAAACAGTACAAAATGGCCTTAGACAAACTGATTAACTTTCAAAAGCAAGCAACCACTTAAAGTTTCTGATATACAGCTTTTTTCTCCTACAATCTGCATACAGAACTTTAACATAGCAACAGGCTCCTCACCCTGGTGCAGCTATTTTGGACACATCACCAAACTTTCTAGGTTACTGGTATGCTACATGTTTTGTGGTTGAAAACATTGCCCTGAAGAATCCCCCTTGACTAGGTGGGCAAAACGTTGGCTGATAATAAAATATAATCACAAGAAGAGCTTATTAATCTGTTTGCTAGGTTACTTCAAAGCATCCAAAGGCAGTGCAAAATGGCATTAGGGCCATTCCGTGTCAATTCTCAGGAAGTGGTCAGGTCACCCTTTCCAATTTTTCTGAAAATTTACTCAAATTGTCATTACCCCATATGATAAACATCTGCAAAATTTGAATGAAATCTGTCAAGAAATGGCATGACTATATAGCTTTTTAGTTGGGGGTGTTTAGCCAGGGGGGCACAAATTGTTCATATTTGGCCATGTTTAAAGCCTTATTACTGCTAAACTACATTGGTGATCAACCCCAATTTTTCAGGGATGCTAGTAACTTTGCCAAATATTGAAAAAATAACATTATCTACATTGTGACTTTCAAAGGACAAAGGTCACGGACACCCTAAGTTAACTATTTCTAGCTCTTGCTACAAATTTTCGAAAATTTCAAACCCCGCCACGGTTTGATATTTTTTGCTCATAGTTGGAAGAATTGTTGCTGATAAAATTATCTTTTACCTTAGAAAATTTGATTGCAAAATATCGAAAGGTTTGTGAGATATCTTGGGCCAAACTTGGCACGAAATGAAAAAACTAGAAAATTGGGGTACCTTTGTTGCCTCGGTTACCCATGACCGCAGTAAAAATTTGCGTTGAAAATATTTTCGCATATTCATTATGATATGGCGAGTTTACCATACAAAATTCATGAATGGTTCTCAATGTTTTCATAGAGGGAAAATTTGACAAAGTTTGTGCAAAAACCACAAATTTTGGGTAATACAAAGGTCTTAATATTCACTATTTTTCAATTTACCATTGTCATTCACTCTAGCATTGTTACTACACAAATTCATTATTAAATTATAGAATTCTGTTGTGTCTTGTGCAAAGTCAATTGTTTGTTTAGGTGGAATGAAAATGAAAAATTTTGTTTCATTTCACTCAACATTTTTAAGGCCGTTCTACAAAGATATCGTAACTGGATTTCAGCCTAAAACCAGCAGCTTTTGGTTGCCTTACCAACCCCATAGCTCCTCCGCTAATTGCGCTAGAGACCTGTTCAAGAGCTCAAACGGATCGGCAGTCTTCTAGTCTGCACAATAAAGAATATTTTTGGTTGGGGGTTGCAGATTTTTTATGAGTGACGTCATAAGTGAAGTAGTTTTTGCGCCATTTGACTCATGCTGCCTAGCCTAAGGCACAACCCTTAGACCAAAGTATTTCGCTGAAGTTTTTATTGGAAACTAGGCTCGAGTCCGATTTTTTTCAGCCTTTGATCGACTTTTTAGGGTTTCTGGTTCAAAAGTTATGATAAAAAATAAACAAATTAATTAATTATCCAATTATGGGATTAATCAAATATTTTCATTACTTCAGATCATGAAACCAAAACGATGTATTTAATTTTAATCCAAATATATTTGATTTAGAACAAATGATTTTATTGTAAAAAAAATATAAAAAAGTAAAAACATTTTTTGTTTGGGGGTACGTTTTTTTTGTGAGTGACGTCACAAGTGAAGTCGTTTTTGGGTAATTTTGGCTCATGTTGCCTGGCCTAGGGCCCAAACAGTAAGCCAAAGTGTTTCTCTGAAGTTTTCATTGGAAACTAGGCTCAAGAATGAGTCTTTTGAGCCTTTATCGACTTTTTAGCATTTCCGGTTCAAAAGTCATGATCTAAAATAAACAAATTAATTATTTATCTGATTTGCTAATTAGACAAATATTTTTATTACTTTAGATCATGAAACCAAAACCATGTATTAAATTTTAAACCAAATGTATTTAATTAAAAAAAAATTGTTTTAAATTTTAAAAATATTTGAAAAATAAGAAAAAAATTTTTGTGGTTCAGGGATGCAGGTTTTTGGTGAGTGACGTCATAAGTGGAAGACTTTTAGGCCACCTTGGCCCACTTCAGCTGGCCTTGGGCCCAAACTGTTAGATGGTAGCATAGCTGAAGTTTTGATTGGAAATTAGGCTACAATCTGAGTATTTTTATATTTTGGATGACCTGCTGGGGTTTCAGGTTCAAAAGTTGTGATCTAAAGTAATAAAAATATTTGAGTAATTAGCTGAGTAGATAATTAATTTGTTTATTTTTTATCATAACTTTTGAACCAGAAATGCTAGAAAGTTCAAAGGTTAAAAGCCTCAATCTTGAGCCTAGTTTCCAATGAAAACTTCAGTGAAACACTTTGGCCTAGTGGTTGGGCCCTAGGCCAGGTAACATGGGCCAAAATGACCCAAAAACTACTTCACTTACAACATCACTCAGAAAAAATTTGCAACCCCGGCCCAAAAAATTTTTTCGAGTGCAGACTAGAAGGCTGGCTGATCCGTTTGAGCCCAAGAACAGCTCTTTAGCGCAATTGGTGGAGGAGCAATGGCGTTGTTAAGGCAATGGAAAACTGCTGGTTTTAGGCTGAAATCCAGGTACGATATCTTTGTAGAACGGCCGTAAAAATGTTGAGTGAAATGAAACAAAGTTTTTCAATTTCATTCCACCTAAACAAACAATTGACTTTGCACAAGACACAATAGAATTCTATAATTTAATATTGAATTTGTGAAGTAATGCTAGCATGAATGACAATGGTATAATGAAAAATAGTGAATATTAAGACCTCTGTATTACACAAAATTTGTGGTTTTTGCACAAATTTTGTCAAAGTTTATCTCCATGAAAACATTGAGAACCATTCATGTATTTTGTATGGTAAACTTGCCATATCACAATGAATATGCGAAAATATTTTCAACGCAAATTTTTACTGCAGTTATGGGTAACCGAGGCGACAAAGGTACTTTCATTTCATGCCAAGTTTGGCCCAAGATATCTCACAAACCTTTCGATATTTTGCAATCAAATTTTTTAAGGTAAAAGATAATTTTATCAGCAACAATTCTTCCAAATATGAGCAAAAAATTTCAAAACATGGTGGGGTTTGAAATTTTTGAAAATTTGTAGCGAGAGCTAGAAATAGTTAAATTAGGGTGTCCGTGACCTTTGTCCTTTGAAAGTCACAATGTAGATAATGTTATTTTTTTAATATTTGGCAAAGTTACTGAGATCCCTGAAAAAATGGGGTTGATCACCAATGTAGTTTAGCAGTAATAAGGCTTTAAACATGGCCAAATATGAACAATTTGTGCCACCTGGTTAAACACCCCCAACTAAAAAGCTTTATAATCATGCCATTTCTTGGCAGATTTCATTCAAATTTTGCAGATGTTCATCATATGGGGTAATGACAATTTGAGTAAATTTTCAGAAAAATTGGAAAGGGTGACCTGACCACTTCCTGAGAATTGACACACAATGGCCCATTAGTTTCTTATTATGCAAGCAATCATTTGTTTGTCATACACTCTGCTGCTCTGTAAACTGCCTTCTAGCACTGTTTCATCCACAGAAAACTAGCAATTCTCTCAAAAATCTGCTTTTGTCTTATCACTGTCTTCATGTGCAAATCTACGAACTTACTAGGAAAATATCATAACTTGTGCCCAAAATAAAACTTCTCCACCAGATTCGTTACTACATGTAACCCAGCAGCTATGTCCATCTTTGCCACGTTCATATCAAGACACACAACAGTACCAAAAGTGTTAAGAACATGCATGTTTTGATGATGAGTATGTTGTCATATTCAGATGAAAAAACTGAAATCAAAAGCTTTAATATGACAGTAGGACACATTCATTACATAAAACTGAAAAGGTGGGGACATCAACCTACATCTAATAACCACTCTTCAAATCCTTGCAAACAGCCACAGGAGCAACTGCTTCGAAGTAAAGCTTGTGTTGTGTATGAAGGCACTAAGAATATAAGCGCAAATGGTGAATTGAAAGTAATGATTGTATATGTTGAACTATAGCGATACTGCAACAATCTAAATGAGTGCATATTATATAACTCTTAGAGGAATACTGGTACATGTCGGGCACTCCATATCAGCACAGGGTCTGCACCTAACAGACTTCTATGTTGAAAGCACTGCTTTAACCTCCAATCATTTTTCAACACTTAATTACATTTTTTTGAAAAATTGCATTGAAATTGGGTGGTGGGTAACATAGGACCAAAAACATTTTCCACCCTAGTCCATTAACACCTTTGGTGCCAGTGTACAATATTTTCATACTTGCTTTTTGTGCCACTTTGCACCACCATAGCCTGCCAGCCCATTGAACTAAAGGGCTATTCAAACCTTTTAAAGATGCGGACAGTTTCCCAGATTAGATTTAAATAAAAATTGATAAGTTTTGCTTTTCAGTTTTTTTGTGGTTGATGTCACAAATGGGGTAGGTTTAGGCCTTTTTGGCCAAGGCCATCAGAACCTGGGTGCCAAGACCACAAGCCTATTTTTTGACTCAGGTTTTTAGTGAAAACTAAGCTACAATGCGAGTCTTTAGAACATCAAATGTCCAACCGAAATGGCTTTCCGAACCAAAAATCATGTCACTATCTCAACCAGGAATCCACAGTGTAAGACTGATGAGGGCCACACATTGAATGGCTTACTTTGATCTTAGTACGCTAAATTTAACTCAGGCTGATGTATTGAAAGCATTCGAATCATAACCGCAATGGTAACAGACGTGACAAAATGGCATTTAGGACAACCTACATCATAGATGTCAAATTAAAGATCATCAAAATAAGGACAGGTTGTCAGTATGTAGACTACGTTTACTACAGTGGAACCCAAACTCAGCCACACAAAGCCTTTGACTGGGCTGCACAAGCCTTCAGCTGTGCTCGAGGGCTGCAGGTTGGACATAGCTGCTTTAGAGCCTTTAACTAGCCATATAGCGTTTCTGGTTCAAAAGTTTGGCCAAGAAGCCACTTTTTGCTGCAAAAAAGTTGCTGTATTGCTTGCTGTTTTCATTTGTAGATTAGTATCACTTACATATAGCTTTAAAGAAAGTAAAGTGCACTAGAAATAGAGCAAGGCGATTAACTTGCAGGTATATATGTGTCTGATACAGATAATTGCATGTTCCAGTCAAACAAATGAAAAAGTTTGGCAAATTGGCTATCCGCTTGGTTGGATTCTGAAAAAATGCAGCCGAGCATGTTTGCATCCAGTAACTATCAGAAGAAGATTCCAAACCACATGCATTTGATGATGTCAATGTAGCTTGTTTATCAACATATAGATTGTTTCAGGTTATTGCGTGGGCGCTATTGCAACTAGGCAACAATGTGTTTGTTGTGTAGGCACTATTGCAACTAGGCAGCAATGTGGTTGTTTTGTAATAATCCTTTTCAACATTAGAAAAGAAATGCTTTTGGCTATTCCAAACAATCTGTGTTAACACTTTGAGTTAATACAAGCGGTTCGCAAAAAGCAGCTGATTCGAACGTGGCTTTGCGGATGAATATCTCCGCTCCTGTTCGCTCTAGCGACTCGGCGAAAATCTCAAAAAACGTGGCAAGTCTAGTAGATTAGACTCTAAACAAATTTTTTGCTTGGGGGGTGCAGGTTGTCTGTGAGTGACGTCATAAGTGGAGGACTTTTAGGCCACCTTGCCTGGCCCTGGAGGCCAACCGTTAGGTGGTAGTATTTCGCTGAAGTTTTTACTGCAAACTAGGCTACAATTCGAGTCTTTTGATACTTTGGATGACCTGCTGGGGTTTCTGGTTCAAAAGTTGTGATGCTAGTTAGTAAAAAT
>Ga0210059_1010284_pt1 | contig 14473 bp, 9 predicted proteins | sample Ectturendosymbi2_FD_188042 | JGI IMG/M metagenome (GOLD analysis project Ga0210059, IMG submission 188042) | Ecteinascidia turbinata endosymbiont from Florida, USA - Sample 2 (SPAdes) (version 2) | ecosystem: Host-associated > Tunicates > Ascidians > Unclassified | place: Key West, Florida... | reverse complement strand
CAGCTTCCAACAGTGACACCCTCGACAACTCGACTGTGACTGTCTATCCACTTCATATAGACTGGGGGTGCACAACCTCCGGCCGTATTATGCGGCCTTCGTGAAACATTTATGCGGCCGTGCACATGTAATTTAAAACGTGAGTTATGACAGCTGTGCATTAATAAAAAAATTTTTGTCTACTGTATGGACATACTTTGTAGAAAGAAGGCCAAACAGACGTGTGGAAGCAGGACAGGCTTAGTGTGTGGAAGCAGAACAGAAGCAATGCAAAAAACAACTTGAACACACTGGCGGCCGTAATTCCAACAAGTAAACAAATTGCAGTCTGCAATACCGAAAAGGTTGTGCACCCTTGATATAGAGGATGAAGGGGAGTGGTAACAGCACACATCTTTGTCGGAGTCCGACACACATTGGCGAATGACTGAAAACAATTGTCTAACATGATTTTCTTGAATCTGAGGTTGATGCACCAACTGCAAAATCTGACACGTGTAAACTTGAATTTTTGCAAATTTGTGGTTTGATTAATAAAAGGTCCAAGCATGGGCGTTGGACGTGGGGGACAGGAGTGGTCTTGACCCCTTGGATTTTGGAATTCAACGTTTTCCTACTACATTTTTAGAAAAGCTTGTTCTCTAAGTTTTGAATGGGTAAAATCAAATTTTACCACTTTTCCCCCTGGAAAAAATCCTTTTGATGCCCATGGATCCAAGCCTTAGCAGTCCTTGCACAAAAAAGCTGCACATTTTCTGCTCCCCAGGATTGACACCGCCATCATGTATGCCCATTTATGTGGCAAAAAAATCAAGATTTAAGCCACTAGTACAACAAATACCTACTTTAAAATTAATATACCAACAGCAAATATTGTTTTAAGATATTTCTTTCAAAAAATTAGATAGATGATTGAGATAAAATTATGTCAGTTAATGCTCATCATGACTTCAAATTAGGTCAAATTGCTTAAAATGTAACATTTCTTGCATGGCAAGTCTGCAAATTAGTAGCAACACAAATATAAAACTTCTAAGAGACATCTGGCATTTCAGCTGAATGTGGGAAGTTATACACTTTGTATAAAAAATTGTAGCATCACCATTGAGCATGATGGATCCTGTCTGCATCAGCAATGACTTCACATCTCCTTCCATGCTTTTCAAGCTGATGGTGTAAATGTGAGAAGATAAACATATTTTTTGTGAGCTGACTGGCATAGTACAGAGCAATCAGACCCTATCGACTGAGTAAATCAGTAGTGTTACCTGTGTTTTTCACATCATGTGACCTTCACCAATAAAAATCAGTGTCAGCCTCAAAACTTTCCACTAGTTCATGTAATATTTTACTGAACATTGTAAATGGTCTTTGATGCATCACTTTTGTTACACGTTTCCTAGAAATGCCAAATAATTGCTTGAAAGTGCATTCTAATTTCAAGTAAAGCCTTGACAATTAATACTATAATCTTAAGTATTATTTCATGTATAGCCATATATCAATGCCTGAAAGCTATTAGGTATTTCTATAAAATAAAAAATCAGCATAAAGCTAGAAATAGCCCACTTGCTACTTCTGGTAAAACATGCTGATAGTCAATCTGATCACCAACTGGTTCATTACCCATGTTCAGCAATGTATACAAAATATCTTGCATCCCACTTGTGAAAACCATCCAAAAAGAGTCGTATTGTACAATCCACTTTTCCCGTACAATCAGCCGGTGATGGAGAAAATGCATCAGCCTTATGATCAGGAGCCAAATTTGCTACAACCTGAAAAATAACAGGAACAACATCAACTATCAAGCAGCGGAATGACATTGCAATGTGTCATTGGATGCAATCCTCTGCAACACAACAGCGGCAAAAAGACATCAACAAATAAGAAAAAAATATCAAGAGGTAAATTGTACTGTTTAAGGGCTTAAGTGCCACATCTCACTTCACCTTATAAGCAATTTTGGTCCACTGACTACTGAAATGGAACTTGACAAAGCAGACAGCCACTGAACATTTGTTGGCTGTTCTTAAACATTGACCCAAACATACCTACCAATGTTGCAGGTAAAAAAACAACACTTATCAATTTCACAACTTTGTCTTCTGATACCACACAAACTCATTCAAACTACTTTGATTAACTGGACTTGTGGACTACACATGTTAAATATCACATAATATATATGTAAAAAGGCTCACACAACCAGTCCATTACTTGGTTCATGGAAGAAGCATGAGCCACACAGAGCTAAGGCAGTTGTAAAAATGCTTTTTTCAACACACCATTGTACTAGTTTGCAAGAATATCACCAAAAACAAGTTACTCTGCGCAAAGGTCATTCCCTAGATAATGACACTCTGTGCAAAGGTCATTCCCTAGATAATGACCTGGTGTGATAAGACAGGACTTATCACTACAGTGTAAACATAGAAATGTTCAGGTGAACAACAGGAAATGGTCTGGATGTGTGTTCAAAACTATCTTAATGGCCTGTGATAAACACAACATTACACTAAGCTGGGAACAAGCAATAAATAAAAAATACTAACCTGAAGAGCAAATAAAAAAAATCGTGAATACATTGCTAATCGTATTACATCTTTCCGTTTTCCATGAAGGTCCACACACATTAATCCAGAAAAATGCACCATTTCCACAAGAAAACCAGCTGTAAAACATGAGAATATCTGTAATGCAATTCTAATTCAAGATGATAGCAACGATCCAAATAAAAAGATCTGAAATGCTCTTCATTGTAAGCTGTCTTTTCCCATTTTAATTAGATGAAAACGCATGTGGCATACACATGAAAATGCGCAAGTTAGCATTGATTCGGTCAACCAATGTAGGGCACATAACTCACAATCTTACACAAACTGCACTTCATATATTTGCAGTTTTTCTTCCTATAAGCCAAATTATGAAGATTTTTAATATCATTTAGCTATAGTCAAAGTTATAGGTGTTCAAATTTACCCAATTCTCATGTTGATTAAAGCAGAAAAATGCAACATTTTTGCAGGTTCAACCATGTTTGAGATAAGCACAACTTAGGTTTAACCATGAATTAACCCATGCTGTTTTTAAAAGTTGCTATATACCTGTCTTGTTTGGCACATCTCTAGCTAATATATATATATACACTGTAAAAGTTATTTTACAACATGCACACACTGACGCAGACAATTGTTTTTGCTGGCTGCCTTTAAAATTTAATTGGGACACAAATGGTCACACTAGCATATTGCACTCATTCTATCTACAATTTCGTGTGTCAACTTAGCCATCTAGCAAAGTCTACATTCAACTAAAAACTTCTTCAACTTTCAGGCAGCAGCTGACTTGTGGTTTCTAAATAGTTTACAGTTAAAACAGACAGATTTATAAAATTTTCAGGATTGGATCTGGATCGTAAAATATGACAATACTCTGATCTTTGCATTTCTCCAGTAAACTGGAATGCAGCCTGTAGCGCTCAGCAAAAATCTAACAGTATGCTGTTCAATTATACATCAGCGTGAACGGCCATCATAAGATCAAGGTGTGCAACAAAGAACAGACATACAGCAGCAAGGTTGCCAGATCTAAAGTCTAAGAGCTAAAGTCTAAGATGAGGGGCCAAAAAAGGCCAACCATTTTTCCAAATTTATCAACAGTTACAAAGTCATATAAACCTATACTTAGCAATTTATTAAATGGCATTGTATATTCCTCAATCACAATTGTAGCACAACAGCAAAAGAAGTACATGATGAAAAATCGTAAGAGAACAACCTAATTTCCATGTGTAGCCATAAACTAAGATAAAATTACCATCCTCAATAAGTGCTAAAGTGATCAACAATAATGAATCTGAACAAAACCAACAAACACGTGCACCACCTGAATAACAGTAAGTTAGGTAACGTAAGATGTAACAGTTCTCACTGCTACTTCTACAACTACAGCAAGTAATAGCAGTGAGCAGGTATTCTAATGAACTTACTTAAATCACATCAACTCAGAAACTCTTAAGGATCCAAACAAAATTTTGCAATGAAAAGCCTTCAAAATATAGGAATTTGGTAAAAATGTGCAATCATTATTATAGTCGAAAAAGTGAAAAAATATGCTTTCTCAGACAGGACCCAGGTGGTCAAATGCAATTCTTGCAAGGGGCCAGTCTTTCCTGGAAAAGGGCCAAACAAAAATTTTGGGGCCAGCAAGTGTTATTTGGGACCAAATTTCTGAAATTTGGCAACCCTGTAGGCCTACTGTTGTAAAGTAGAGCAGAGATGAGCGGAATGTGACAATGTCATATTTTACAATACAATCTATTAAATCAGACCATTATCCAGATCCAACCCACAATTTTTGTAATTCAGTCCAGACTGAGACTCTAAGTCCAACCACAGTTCAAGAACGTACAAAATGTCAATTCCAAATCCAAATGAAATCTAAAAAATTAACAAAATGCAGCTTTTCAACAACAAAAAATAAAATGCTGCAATTAATTATTTTCCTTTAGGAAATGACTATGGATACGCCTGGCCCCACACAATTTAAGTAAAACTCAGAGTCAGTTTTTGTCATTCAAATGGCGTGGGTCTCATAGCCTAGGGGTTATGCGCTACAGCTGCTATGCCAATGCTTTTTGGTTCGACTCTCACCTTACCAACTTTCGTTTTGTTTTTTTTCTTTACTTTTTTCAGGCTTACGTGTTACCTTTATGGGTTAGTGTTAGGATTACGGTTAAGGTTGATCTTGATGTTAGGGTTAGGTTCAGGGTTTATCATTTAAACAAGTTTACTGTAGTTTGTTTCTACCAAGCCTACTGCACTCTTGCCGTCCGTTACTGTTACGTCACAGGTGGCGTATGAATAAGCTTTCAAATTTCAACATCCACAGGCGTATCTGTAGCCACTGCCTTTCCCAAATCCTTTAACAATAACTACTGTGTAACAACTCAGTCCAAAAATCCGGTCCTAGCCCTGAAGGCCTGAACCTACAGTGTATTTAAACTGTGACGGATTTACTTGCCGCCATCTTTGTGGCCTATAACTATGAAAAATAGGTACGGTTGCAAGTTTTAATCGTCACAGAAGATTGAACGCAGAAAGCAGGCACACTCCTTCCTCAGATCAGAAGCTTGTGGCAAAGCTTACATTAGTTTGTTGTTTTCAAAACGATTACAGTAACACTCCCGCCTATCGAAATCCTAAAAATTCGTTGTAGTCCGAAGCCAATCAAATCCAAGTTCAGTCGAATGTTCATCTCTCATCAGAGTACCAGAGACAAGTGGAATGTAAAATTTTTCAGTCCGAGTCGGGGGCGATCGGAGTCATTTTCTGACTCCTGCTCCTGTTCCAAAACAGTGACTCCAGCTCCTGCTCAAGATCCTTCCGACTCCTGTTTGTGTTTACACTCCAAAAACTTGAAAGCATTGTATATTTCTTTTGCCACATAAAGACACAATAGACTGTTGAAGCTATTTTGGCGTTACCCATTTGAAAAAGTTATGCCATGGTTTTAGTGTTAGCAAGCAGTTAGTGGCTTCTTGTCAACATTGCATTACTGCAAGTAAACCCTAGCTGACTAGCTCTAACCCATTGTCTGTTTGTGTGTCATGTTGTATTGACGTGTGACCACTTCCAACAAACATGTTCAACTTGAGGCAAAAATAACCAGCACAGCCTTCGTTCAAGAAGCAAAATAGACAATACCAAGTGTGAAACCAAGAAATAGAATCATATGTTCTTGTCACCTGAACCAAATCTCATTCAATTCTTTCAGTTTCAACCTGAAGAATATCTTATTCAACCTTTTCATATAACTCTTTGTGTTTTAGGCACAGGCACAATGAAACAAGAACAACTTCTGTTATCTTTTCACTTAGGCTATTAGCCTCCACAAATAAAGCCACATATAGGCAACAACGAAAAGACTTCATGTCACCTCATTCACACTTTTAAATTATTTCGTTGTCATATTTAGCCTGTTTACATGGCACGCGATAATTGTGGCTTTTTCGATTGTGGCCGGCCTACCGATTCTGACTAAATTTGGCCGCAATCAGCTGTGCATTTACATTGGCGCTTCTGATTATCAGGACTAGAGAACTATGCACAAAGAAGTAAAAGTGCTAAAAATCTTCTTTGGATTTCTGCACCACATAGGCCTAGTAGGAACACATCACGGCAGCATTCTGTGGTTCTGGAAAAATAAATTCGGGTGTTTTGTTCCCGACACAACATTTTTAAAGCAGTAATGATGCGTGATGTTTGAATAACTGCTGAAACGTCAACATTTTGAAGTGTGAGTGTTGACTATCACCAGCACACAACTCAATATGCACGCGCATGCACGAACGCGAAATTTGAATTTTTTCATGTGATTTACGTAAGAACATCCCATTGCACGGTGATGCAATTGAAGCTTAAAGTTCATGTATGTTTTTCACAAATTTAAAGTTCATGTATGTTTTTCACATGCACAGACCAGGCCTGTAACCAGCTTGGGACACCAGGGGGGACGAAGAGTTCTTTGAGAGTGACCCAAATTTTTGAAACTATGTCTTGACTATGTCCAACACATCTTTAAGGGGGCAAAAAAATTTGCAGGGGGTTGCCCCCCTGCGCCTTACTGGTTACGAACCTGGCATAGACACGGTACAACTTCTGCACTGGAACCAGCTTTTGCAGTTTACATGTGTTGCAGCCCTCTTCTAAAGAAGACCACAACACATTTAGGACAACTCCGCAAGAGCACTGGTGAATTTAGCCGGAGTGCCCAAGGCACGCCCAAGTTAACAATTAAGAAACTTAGACCCGCCCGTTTCGCTCGACCTGCTCAGTTTATCACAATAGGATTGTATTCACTCATGGTTTTATTCTGATAACGTTAAGCACTGCGATATTCCTTACAACAGGGATTTATGCCAGTAACATAGGTTAAAGCACGTAACATAAGTTACTGCGAACAACAGGGGTTAATGTAGCAGTTCCCTTCTAAGAGAAGCAAACCACTACACCTTTAGGACAATTCCGCAAGAGCATTGGTCCATAGGAATGTCCATGGCACGCCCAAGTTAACAATTAAGAAACTTAGACCTGCCGGTTTCGCTCGACACTGCTCAGTTTATCACAACGAAATTGTATTCACTCATGGTTTTATTAATATAACTTTAAGCAATACGACCATTACATTCAATACTATATTTCCAAACAACAGGGGTCTATTTTAATATGCATCCAAACGTATAATAAATGTATTCTCAACAACAGGGGTTTATAATAATAAGATGCATTAACATACACGTGCGTAAGTGTTACAAGAGACAGGGTTTAATGCATATTATGTTTTATCATGGAGAGAGAGTGACCTGAGTTATATTAGAACTTCAGGGACAAAGCCATTTACCAATCCCTAGTTGAACTTAGGCAGCCGTCAACTTGTAGAGATTTGGTAACGAACCGCAGTCATCAGCTAGTCTCAATAGCTAGAATTGGACCGAAGTCACTAGCTACTGTTTGAGCTGCTTCTTGCACCGAGGTCGAAGTCAGACTGGCTCAAGTGAAGGAATTCTGCACTTTATATACGTGCGATTCTCGACATCAAGGTCACGTGACAAATTCCGAGCAGTACACAGTACAATAGCGGCACCAAGTGGTCATATATGGTTTGCATTCTAATCGTGAATTCCGAATCGGTGTTTTACTACAGTATTTTTATTTGTTTTCATTATTAATTCTATTTACAATTTGAAGTTATTTTTTAGTATCCTGGTTTTCTATACCATCTTGAGTTACTCTCTCCCTAAGGTGACTCACAATAAATATGTAAAGTACAAATTCACAATACATCAGATAGGTACACCTGACACTGTTCTAAAGAGTTAATTCTTTGGTCGTTGTTTAGTGTTCGGCTTCGTCTAGCTTGTCCTGAGTCCGCCGGTAAACTTCTAAGTTGCTCTCTTCCGTTATTGTTTTCCAGTAATCGAAGTCTTCTTTCATTGTTGTTTCCGGATCACAAGACGTTTCATGTTGAGGAGCAAAACGAACTCAACACTCCCCTGACTGTAATACACATATTAATTAGCGCTTCAAGTTAGGAGACCGGAGCAAAACACAGCACTCAGCGCTAAGACAGAGCAGTTCATAACTGCAAAAATATCCGGCAGCGCATTAAAACAGGGAGTAGAACATATTCAGTGCCACGTCAGAGCAGTTCACAACTGCAAAAATATAAGTTTGTGTATTTAAAGAGTGCAGGAAAACGCTCTCAACATTACGATGGCGTGGTTCACAAATAAAAAAATGGCTGCGCGACTGTCTCGTCGAATAGCAGTCGAGCAGAGAAGGTATATTATGCGGCTGGGGTGGCGGACACCTGAGGTTGACAGTTTGAAACTTGCTGAACTAGCCTACACAAGAATTGAAAATGCACATAAAGTACGCAAGAAAACTCATTTTTACAGTATTTATGTGGCTGTTATATGTGCAACTACTGTGAGAACAGAACAGATACGCGTTTGTGTGAGCCGTTAAGATTAATCTGCCCAGAATCGTCGCCAGAATGTGTTCACTGTGTTCGTCTTTTTGTTTGTGCAGGGAGGCTTGATATTGAAAATTTGTTAAAATCTCCGCTGATTTATAGTATTACATGATTTAATTTGGGGGACTTGGGGCTTTGCCTGTAGATGCGAAGCCCACCAAAGAATCCCCGTGGCGACGGGACTGAATCCGCCTGAACTGTGACGAATTAGTGACGAAGCATGAAATGATCTACATATTGCAAGCACAGGTGTGAAACTGCATTAGCGCACACCCAGGGTTGCCACATCAAGAAACGAAACGGGAACTAGTGATGCATCAAAAAGTCAGCTAAACCAAGCAAGTTGAAACAGGACAGTTTTGAAATTTGGCTCAAAATCAATTAAACGGCCGTAATTATTTTTCAATCCTTTTTTGTGATTTTCCCTTGATAGCTTGGTCTGGGCCTATAGTATAGATCCCTAGTATTGAGGATGGTGAGAATTACTGGCGTTTGAGTACGTAAAAACTAGTGTTGACAAAGAAAACAAGTTTCGAAAAATTAAATCTTTGTAGCATGTGTTAGTAGCCTTACAATAGGAAAAGTCATCTTGCTACAACATTTTAATATTTGCAGTTTCACTCTTCGTATGCCCACTGTTGCAGTTGACTGCATCGCCTTGAACTACTGAGGCAAGCACAAGAGAAAGATGGTAATTCGGGGCATTAACTAACAGGAAAGCAACCAGCAGCAATAGAGCTTAACTAACAGGAAAGCAAACAGCAGCAATAGAGCATTCGCATGTGGTGACTATAACAGTGGCTAGTAACTTATGGGCACCATCTAGCGGTGACCATTTATTTACATGTTGGTCCATCTACCTGCCGCCACATCACTTCTCTCTCCATTAGCTTGAAGTTCTATCATCCATACTTTAACTCTCAATTTGCAAGTTCGACCCTTACCCTTTGGTTCAAGACGATTTTCAACGGAGGGTGTTACTGAGAGGGGCTAATGGCGTTTCTGTCAGGTCCCTTATCGGGCGCCATTTGTTGCAGTTGACTGTATCGCCTTGAACTACTGAGGCAAGCACAAGAGAAAGATGGCAATTCGGGGCATTAACTAACAGGAAAGCAACCAGCAGCAACTGAGCTGCAGCAACACGAGTTCACTCTACTACTACTACTAGGTTGCACTATCATTATAGCACTATCATTATATTGCGCTATTTCCATCTACCTGCCGCCACATCACCTTCCTTTGGATGCCCGGGGCCGTCGCCCCGTTTGCTTCTCCCCTCTACACGTTACTGGGTACCGTCTGCGTTGGGCTACTTTCAGAAAGCTTGAATCACGTATGAGCAAGTCAGGCTATGTTAACCATGTATGAAATTGAAAAATAAACAAAACGTATTATGAAGACACAACTTTTCTTCAATAATTTACTTTTTACTACACAACATTAAGATGGAACAAATCTATACATTGTTCTGTTCATTTACTTTGTTTATTCTTGATTCTTGAATGCTCAACGTAATCAATAGTTCTTTAATGAAAAATTTTTTAAATATTCAATAAATTTTCAAGGACGCCAGAAAATATTCAAGGATAACAAGATGTTTTTCAAGAATCGAGGACAAAATCCGTTTTGATAGCAAATTCAAGGACAATTCTTGGCGCTCAAGGACGTCTGGCAACCTTACATATAGGCTACATGTGGCACGAACAAGCAAAAATAGAGTGATCATAGTATGTGATCTCTGTTGTTGCCTTCTGCCACAGTGTGAAGCTTTGCACACTTGCCGCTCGGGCTTTCCAATTGCAACAAATGGTTCTGTGACCAGGATGTGTTGTAGGAACTTTGTTCAAACAACACGACTGGAATATAGACCCGCCAAATGAAAATACAAAGGAAACAACAAATAACACATATGAAACAATTACCATGGAAAAGGATAAAGCCAAGACATTGCAACAAATTGACAAATAACTAAAGCTACAAACTACAAGGTTTGAAAATGGAATGACATTGGCAAGCAATCTTGCAAACAATGCAAGACTGCAAAGGCAAACCTGCAAGGAATTGAGAATTACCTAACTCGGCAGATAACTATAAGCTGCAAAAACAAGGCCGCAACCAGCTAATGACTCCAAGGATAAATGAAAGAGTTAAACACACAAAGATACGTTAGCCTCAGACGTCAATGGATTCACGCAAAGACTAGGACAGATGTTAATTCCTCCCTGAAGGGAGGAATAAAAGAAATACAGACCCCCAGTATATATACGAGTGGTAAACGCTTACCAATTGGAAGACCATACGTGGCCTCGAAGAAGAACACCTCATCGTCTTGAAGAATGGAACCTGAAGAAATGAACGAATGCTCGAGTGTACGCTTGCTCTACGGATGATATACTGAACGTTTGTTCTACGAAGGCTCAACTGTACGCTTGCTCAACGTTTGCTCAACTGTACGTTTGCTCGACGATTGTACAGTACAACTGAACGGTTGTTCAACAAATGATAAGTACGCTACGTAATGCAGAACCCAATGGACTGAACAGGTGCACTAATTAAAGATACGTTCTTTGCACTCAATAACGATTTTCCCAACACTAAAAGTACTACATTATGACTAAAAGTTAATTTGAGTGTTGTGAAATGAAGTGCTTAACGTTCAACATTAAAAACGTTTAACTAAATTATAAAGTGTGTTGACTCCAGGTAATATTTAGGGCAGGCTAAGCAAACGCTTTTGTGATAACTTCGCCTTGGTGTATGCAAACGAAGCTGCTAGAACATTACTGCACCTAAAAATAGTTTATAAAGTTGCCATTCACACTATAATAAAAACAGTGACTGACAAAATTTAAAGATATCACAGATGTGAAGGTCGTGCCAGGTGAAGCCTTCGCAAAAGGAACGTGCGATTCGTTGTAAAAAGGAGGGGATGTTGGTGCAACCTCTCCGTTGGTGTTGCATTGAATGTGCGATTCTTCATGAACGGGATATGCGTGAAGAATAACACCTATGTATATGTGGCGCAAACAAGCAATAATAGAGTGACATGGCATGTAATCTCTATTGTTGCTTGCTGCCACAGTGTGAAAGCTTTGCGCCCTTGCCGCTCGGGCTTTCTGATCGCAACAGTTCCACAGCGCTCTCGCCTCATCAGGCAAAATAGAAACAGCCTTTTGGCAGTTCCCAAATAAGGCAGTGTTTATTTTGCCATCAGAGGCAAAAGCACTGCTGTGGTTATTTTCCCATTAAGCGAATCCGATTGGTTGAATTGGTCAAGTGACAAAGACGATACAATTGGATTAGCGCATGGTCTTTGTCATGTGACCAAAAACCTCCCACAAACCCCTAACCCAAAACCTAAACCCAAAACCTAAACACAAAACCTAAAACCAAAACCCAAAACCTAAACCCGAAACCTTATCCCAAAACGTAACCCAAAACCTAAACCCTAAACGCAAACCATAAACCGAAACCTTCGATCGACTCGAGTCACGTTTTTCACAGAATGACTCGAGTCAGACTCACTTTGCAAAATCTCTGAGCTACTGGACAAAACAAACCCACTTGGACAAACCCACTTCGTTTGCACACCAAGGAATGAGCATTTTTTCCCTTCAGTGATGATCAAGATTGGTGCAAATTTTCTATTTTGCCTGTTTAGTCGTTCTATGCTACATTTTAACTTCCACACAATTATAGACCTGAGATATTTCTTTCACTGAGGCGTCAGCAGGGCACAATTGTATTGACATGTTATCGTGGTTTAATGTAGTATTGGCATACCGTGATCATGGCAGTGGACCTCAAACTGTGACTTTGAGTCTTTTCCAATTACCAAGAAAGTGATACAACTTTCTCAGATTCAAATCTAATCCAAAAACTATATTGCAAAATGTAATAGGCCTACAAACGCGAAAACCGAATCTTGTTTAAATCGAAATTCCTGCCACTGTTATTAGCCTAAGCTAGCGATCCCCAAAGTCCGGCCCGCGGGCCAGATCCGGCCCGCGAAGGGTTTCAATCCGGCCAACGAGCTTTCCTATGAATGTTTAGTATTGTACAAATTTCGTGTAGCCTAAATAAATTAATGTGAGATGTAATTACACACAAAGCAAAAATCATTTGCTGCAGTAGAAAATTTTATTTCGATATCGGCTTTAGAAACAAAAATAAACTAACCTTTCCCCTTCAATCAAAAGCTCAACTGAAAAAGTTTTGGAGTTTAGCCAACTTGTAATTTATGAAATAAAAGTGGTTCACTTATGACCTAGGTCCTAGGCCATTCATTTGTAATGTTATACTTTGCGAACAACATGTGAAAACGGACAACTGTTACGTCATACAGCTGCTTTTCAGTTGGAAGTTTGTGCGCACTAGAGTCCTGCACCTGTTGGTAATTTCTGCCCGCTCCCGCCCCGCACAACTTAAACCCGGCACCTGCAAGAATTTGAGAAATCGGGTAACGCTCTTCTAACCACCAGACCTGCATCCACCCCACGCACCTTACCAACCCGTGCATGCCCCAATCGCAGTGTTACCGCCCCACACCTGTCATTGCGCGTCTGAAAACCACTAAAATCTCATGTACAGTAGTGTGCAAATTAATTGGGACACTTCACAAAAATCAACAAATTTGTAGAAAATGGAATTTTTATTTTTGTACTGTAAAAACAACATTTCCAGTGGCTTTAATAAGAATTTATGTGTCCTCCTTGAGCACTGATAAACACGGCAACACGTGTGGGCATTGAATCTACCAAGTTGGAGCAGAGATTGTGCAGTTCCTCATCTTGATACCAAACCAGAATTATCCCCTCTATCACCTTTGATTTGGTACTGCAGTCATACTTTTGCAACCTTTTTTCTTGATTGCCCACAAGTTTTCTATCCCATTGAGATCTGGGGAATTGTCAGGCCACTCTGAAACACTTAACTTGCTCTCTTAAAAAATTTTTTGCATAATTTTCTATGAGTGGCACTGCGCCAGATCCTGTTGAAAAATGCCACCTGTTGATGGACGTGTACCTTTAAACTTTGTTAATTAGTGTTGTGAGCGTCGCGCTTGTTAATTGCAGACCAGTGTAAATAAGTACTGATGGTTGGACGGCTGCCGGCATGAGAGACTACAGCCGGTACAACGTGCTCACGACGTCTTTGTGTTTACTGCAGTTTGCCTTCATGTTATCGTTAAGCATCAGTTAAATATAAGTTACCGTACATGACTCAGGGTTGCCTGCTTTCGTCAATTCAAAGAGAAGACATAAACATGGTGTCAGAAGTGCGGGCTTGATCTTGTTTTGGCCCATCGCGCGTCGTCCAACATGGCTTACGCGTGCCCTTCGCGATGGATATGAAGGGTGACGTGGCTGGCAACTGGATGTTCTTCAAGGACCAGTGGCGAAATTACGAGATCGCCTCCGGTTTGGCGCAGAAGGACGCGGGCGTCCGACTTGCAACGCTGAACGTCGTGATGGGTAAGGATTGCTACGACGTTTTGCGGCGTTTACCTGACTCTGAGCATCACACAACGGTCGCCGAGACACTGTCGGCACTGGAACGGTATTTCGTACCGAAGAGGAATGTGACATACGAACGATTTGTGTTTAACAGCTGTCACGAAGGCCCTCGCGAGACGGTCGACGAATATGTGGTTAAACTCCGCAGTTTGAGTTCGACTTGCGAGTTTGGTGCTTTGACTGATGATTTGATAAGGGACAGATTACTTCTAGGAACGACGTTCGACCAAATGCGTCTCAAGCTGCTTAGCGAAGCAGATTTAACGTTACAGAAAGCTTTGGAGATTTGCAGAAGTTTTGAGCAAACTCAACGTCAGCTGCGTGACATTAACAATTCAACGGAGAAGACTTACGCTGTTTCGCGATCTGCGTCGCAGCGCAAAGGTGGATTACCGAACTGTAAGTACTGTAATCGAAAA
>Ga0210059_1010283_pt1 | contig 14473 bp, 13 predicted proteins | sample Ectturendosymbi2_FD_188042 | JGI IMG/M metagenome (GOLD analysis project Ga0210059, IMG submission 188042) | Ecteinascidia turbinata endosymbiont from Florida, USA - Sample 2 (SPAdes) (version 2) | ecosystem: Host-associated > Tunicates > Ascidians > Unclassified | place: Key West, Florida... | reverse complement strand
GTCCAAGACATTTTTGGGGCAACTATAGCTGCAAACGATCATCCATAGATTCACCTATCACGTCCTGCAACAGAAAAGACATTCGTTAAAAAATGTTTTTTTTATCGAACAAAATATGGGTACGCATCTTTTTGAGTCACCCTGTACCTTGCTTTCAAAGTGGTCAAAACAACAACTGTAATGTGCAAGTACTGTGCTTTCAAAGGGGCCCAGACATCAACATTAAATGTGTAAGTACCTTGCTTTCAAAGCGGCCCCCAACAGCAACTGTAATTTGTAAGTAGGCTACTACATTTTCAATGGAGCCCCACCAACATCTCCAATGTTCAAGTACAGAAAACCTTCAAACCAACTTCTATACCTAAAAACATTGTGAGTTAAAATTTCTTCCAAAACGTTCTGAAAAGACCTTATCAAAAAATAGCAAATAGTTCTACCAAGAGGTATAAATAGTTATACCAAGAGGTTGAAGAGGTTAGACAAATTCCTCGTTTCTTGTGATGTTGCACCTTAGTAAACATTTCCATCAGAAAATAAGACAGCATGCAATTGTTGTAGTAATCACCGCACTATATCTTTTAATTTATAGAAAATTTTCTTCTTAGTTCACAAAGTAATTTTGTATTATTGCTTTGTGCTGCAAAGACTACCAATAAGCAAGGCTACATTCATGCTTCTTATCAGATAGAAGAAATGGCATGTTTTAAATATTATGAGTACTCATTTCCATACAGATATTTCAGGTATTTTCAGTGGCTTCAATTTAGCCCATGCTTGAAGTTACAGGTTATTTGAAGCTTGACAAGTAAGTGGTTGGCTTAAGGTAGGCTTGCTAGGCGATGTTGAAGTTTTTTTGCCAGCTCTTAACCAGATTAACTTGAACCGTTTTTTCTTAGCACAGATTTAATCAATTGTGTAGGCTAATTGCTAGAAATGTTTGCGATAAGGTATATGATGGATTATTTCTTACCTTTGCACATTTTTCAAACAACTAGTGTCAAGGCAAGATCAGGGCAACATTGACTCATCCAGCCTCAAAGCTCTCCAAAGCAAGCCTCGGGATGGATGATTTTGTATGCTATGTTCTTGTAGTTGAAAGGATGAAATTTAAAACAAATTTAGTATTTTAAATCTTCTTGGTTGTTGTTTATGGTTTCGTGGATTCCCATAAAGACATGAATATAAACAAATTTAGGATACCAACTACAAAGCATTTTTTCAAAGGGGGTAAAGTGTGAAACATTCGAAGTTGTAAAGTTTGTAATTTATTGATGATGAACGTAGAGAAGCAGGGCACGAAAATAATGAAGTGGGGGCGATCCCAACTTGCATTTGCCTAACTTTCATATGTTGCCAGCCGTGTCTTCCTAACTTTTAGTGTTTTCAAAGTTGTGCATCATGAACACCCCTTTGCATTTTCTCCTGCTATGTCAGTCATGCCGTAGTCTCAGGAACGTATCCTACAGTGGCGATGTCTTAGGCTCGATCAAGAGTGTTTATCGCGGTTGGCTGATTATTATGACGTCATCAGAGGGGTCCTTTTCAGTCTTGCCTTGGGCCCCCCCAACCGTAAACCCACCACTGGTTATAAGAGTCTATCTGGTTCATAATCGTCTAGATTTTCTTAACAGTAGGTAGTGTCATTTTTGCAATTATCCTTTTTGTGATTTTTCTTGGGCAGGAATTGACAGTGTTTGGGTTTATGAGGGGCAATATGAAAAACTTTGAGAACCGCTGCGACACCCCCCTGCGGAAAAATTCTCTCAACAAAAATTCAGCGTGTGCTAGATACAGCTGCCTCAAGAACAACACAAACTAAACTTAACGACTATTTCACATGAACGCAATGCAGGTACAGCACCACTGTGTGCTCTGTATTGCATGTCAATGCAACTGCCCGTGTTTTTAAATCCTTGTTTGTTCTTCTTATAAGAGTATTCGCGAAAACACGATACAACTATCGGCAATCCTGATCAAAGAACACTTTTAGCTCTTGCTATGCTCTAGCCCAGGCGCGCAACCAGGGGAGGCATTTTCCATCTTCACCAAAAATTTCAGAACATTGCATAGGGATTGTGACATTTGCCGAAACTTTCAAAGAATAAAATGAAATTTTATATCCTCATCATTTTTAAGAAGTCTTATTTGAATTTTTCTTTGTCCTACTGGTTAGTTATCTCCTTACAAGATTTATCTTGGCTGGCATTTACCTACACATATGCTGGAATTGTCAAAACTTGGGAGATAGTTTAAAATGTTGGTATTTCCAAGGCATTTTTGTCCTTTTCTTAGTGTACCATTTTTTTCTGAGACAGGCCTCAATTTGGGATCATGAAACTTTATAACATTAGGGTACTGTTGAACCGTGCAAACTGCTGAAACTTTCAAAGTGATAAGAGAAGTCTTGACATGTTGGTTGTTGTTAATAAAGATTCTGGCCACGTCAAACCGCTTGTTCTACATTTTCATTATTTTTGTTAGGGGCAAAATGGATCACCATTATTACAGAAGTAGCCTACATTTCTTTAAAAAACGTTGTTTAGTTGCATTTTCGGTTCTAAACCTGATAGTGAAAACTGAAAATTTTCAGAAATGCAGTGTGTGTGTATGTTTTGATTTTGTTTCTTGCCTATATTCTGAGGTAGAGTTTGCATAGACTCTCGAAAAGTCAACAATAAACACTGTATTGTTATCCCACCAGTGGAGGAAAGTTTGTAGCCAGGAAACTATGCCTGGTGACAAAAACAGCTTACTATATTCACATTGTGTTAGCTTTACGTTTTCTGGGGTTGCTGTAGGTTTTTGCTGGGGTTTCACAGCAAAGAGCTAACGTTGCAAGGGAAATTCGAAGTTCACAAGGGCCTCAAAGTTTTTAGTTGTAAGGTAGTCCTCGCAAAAGTGGCACTGACCACTCACAGCTGGTGGCGAGCCTGGCCCAACCATTCGTAATAAAGTTTAAGTTTCAATCCTTTTATGAGGGTTTCACAGGGTTCCCACTCATTAAAAAAAATCATTTTCCATACTCTTTCAATGCCTTTTCAATACTAACTTAAAAAGGTGCAATACCATTAGTTCTCTCATTTTTTGAAATTCTTAATCATGAAACTCAATTTTACACACTGCATAAATAATGAAGTGTTTTGCCTTCACTGAAATTCTGCTCAGCTGCTTCAAATTTCTTTTCCATTTAGAATTTCCATACTTTTTCAATACTTATGCATATTTTGGCCAATTTCAATACTTTTTCAAGGTCTTGAAAACCGATTTTGCAATTTAATACTTTTAATACCGCGTGGGAACCCTGGTCTGTTGGTAGACTAAGTCTCGTATCTACGATTGAAACATGAGCGTCAGTCTTTGTGTTTGACAACTTCACAACTGGCAATATCGTCTGCAGAAATTCCTACAGCAAATATATTCAACTGAAGTTTCAAAAATGCAAATAATGGATTTGGTTAATTTGCTATAACGGTGGTTCCCAACAGGGGAGGAATTTCCACTTTATAATTAAGTTACATATATTAATTGTAAGTGTTGCACTTCTTTAAGTTCACATCGGCTCTTTCAATTAGTTATATCACTTCATACTTGTAAGTTAATTAGTGGACTATCATACGTTTCTATTGACAAACTTTAGGGCCTGTATTTCACAACACTTTGTCCCACTTCTATTAATCAAGTTATTGTCGTCAATAAAGACCACTGTTCCAGTTGTAGTTAATACTAACCTATGAACCCGAACAATCAGGGGAGGAATGAAGACTTCCAAAATGAGTAAAGGAAGAATGCATCAAAAAAGGTCGGGAACCGCTGTGCTGTAACCAGACGAAAAGGGAGGTTTACTGGTAGCCTTACCATCTGCCACACTGAAGCCATGACTGCACTAGTTGAGTATGGAACCAGGTGTTTGTGTTAGGTATATTTAAAGTCATCACTTTCTGAAATGTTGCAGTAAGAACTTTGTCTGACAGGTAAGTTGCACCATGGTTGAAAAAGCATGATGTCCTCTTAGAACTTATCCCGTGAAATGACATGCTGGCTGCGCCGCTGCTCTGGCCTAGAATTACCGTATTTTTTGGACCATGGGGCGCACGTAAAGTCCTTTATTTTCTCTAAAATCGAAAGTGCGCCTGACGTATGAATCTGGTTGTGCTTTCTCACAACCCCATTTTATGTGACATACTGTGCTACTGCATGATTTTTTAACAGACCATCGTGTTACGCAAAAAAATTGTAATGAGTAGCGTCCTGGAGGAGCTAGCACGTACCACAGATAATGTTACTCCACTTCGCTCCTGACCACTTCGGGCACCGTTATTTTATTATATTCGTGTCTAGCGGATAAGCCGTGCGACAGATTGAACTCCCGGCACACGGGAGTTGACGTGAACGAGATGAATACAGTTCGACTTGTTCAAGTTTTGCTTCATTTAGTGCGCCTTGTGTATGAAAAAACAGCTAGCATGCAATTTTTTATTACTGCGCCGAATGGTCCGAGAAATTAGGTAAACGCCGTTTTAGGTTTTCATATAGCTCGGCTTCGGTTGCCCAATCCCTGGAAGTAACGTCATAGTTAAGCCACTTTACACGCGTGCAACTGCAGAAAATTTGTAGGGAGAAAGTCCGTAGCAACGAACGTCTTTCGGGCAGAACATCCTTTGCACTATCGTCCACGCAGGCGTGGTTCATTGGTCGCGTAAAGTTTGCGGAGTTTGTACTATTCTCACCACGAAATGATAACATATTTTTGCCACAGCTTTATTTGACGTAGAGCAGACCGACACCACATCCCAAACAATGTATCGAGCAACGGATTAGCTAATGTGATAAATTAATCCAAAAACGGAAAAAGAACAAGCAGACGCGCAAGCAACGCAATCGGCTTTTTTCCTACGAAAATGTTTACGATGAACCGTTCCTATCCAGATGGTGGCCATCTGTACAAAGGCAGCCGCATACCTTAGCTTATCACTACTTGCGAACGTATTTATAACGAACAGCACAACACTGCAAATGGATTTGGTGGTCTTGACGATCTGTCGGAACGACGAGGGATGAAATGTAGATGGGTTGACCTCGTCGACCGGACATAGACGCTGGCGAGCGTCCAGTCACTTCTTGCCAGCAGCCTTTTTGGCCGACTTGGTTTCTTTGCCAGCCGCCTCCTTCTTTACCACGGACTTGATGACGCCCACGGCAACAGTTTGTCGCATGTCACGGACAGCGAAACGACCTAAAACACAAGTTATGATGGAGTTAATCAAAAGTGAATGTGCGCTATTGAAGTTCGCCAGATGTTCAAAGCACGATAACACAAATAGCGCAGAACACTACTTACCGAGCGGAGGGTAATCTGTGAAGGCTTCCACACACATTGGTTTCGACGGAATGAGATTGATCATTGCAGCATCACCAGACTTAACGAATTTTGGGGCATCTTCCAACTTCTTGCCAGTACGACGATCGATCTTCTCCTTGAGTTCAGCGAACTTGCAAGCGATGTGAGCAGTGTGACAATCGAGCACAGGAGCGTACCCTTGGCTGATCTGGCCAGGGTGATTAAGAATGATCACCTGTATAATAATATAGTTGTATCAATGCGCCATATTTTTAGGTCGATATCATGCTTTCAGTTACAAGCAAGTCAAATAACCTGAGCAACGAAACTTTCAGTTTGTTTGGGCGGATCATTTTTCGAGTCGCCAGCCACATTGCCACGCTTGATTTCTTTCACAGAAACGTTTTTCACGTTGAATCCCACGTTGTCGCCTGGAAGAGCCTCGGTGAGGGCGGTGTGATGCATTTCAACCGATTTGACTTCTGTGGTAATACCAGCCGGAGCGAAGGTGACAATCGTTCCCGGCTTTATGATCCCGGTTTCGACACGACCTACAGGCACTGTTCCAATGCCTGCGAAACACATGAGAAAATATTTTGTTATAAGGAGTTTTAGGGGTACATGTTCATCTGTCAAAACTCTGAAGGGGTACATCCTTATCTGTTGAAATGCTGTAGGGGTACATGCTAAGAAAAAGGTTACATACCTCCGATCTTGTACACATCCTGCAAGGGAAGACGCAGAGGCTTGTCGGTTGGTCGTTTAGGGGGTAAAATGCTGTCCAAAGCCTCAAGCATATACTTTCCATGTGCATTGCCTTCTTTGCGTTCAATGTTAAATCCTTTGAACCATGTCATGTTTTCCGATGCTTCCAACATGTTGTCACCATGCCAACCCGAGATGGGAACAAATGCAACAGCCTTGGGATTGTATCCCACTTTTTTGATGTAACCCTCAACTTCTTTCTTGATTTCATTGAATCTTTATTAACAGAAACGATGATTAACGGCTACAGCAATCTTATACACACACGTTTATAAAATCATGCCCACCCCCGAATTGCAGTACGCATAAGTGAGATCACGTGAAACGGCATGAATATTGATAGCAACTTCAACAGGCAAAATCGCATTTAGTTGAAAGGTACTTAATGTCTAGACACAAATTCTGCAGTACCGGAAGAAGTACAGGAACTTACCGTTTTTCGGAGTACTTGGGTTCGGTACTGTCCATTTTGTTCACGGCAACGATGAGCTGCTTGACACCAAGAGTATACGCCAACAACGCATGCTCTCTTGTTTGTCCATTCTTGGAAATACCTGCCTCAAATTCTCCCACTCCAGCAGCTACGATTAGAACAGCACAGTCTGCCTGCAATTAACGATATGCAATTTTTCGACGTTCGCGAAACGTTTTACGCTTTGGTCACTTGATCACCGTTAACTTACCTGAGAGGTGCCAGTGATCATGTTTTTAATGAAATCCCTGTGACCTGGAGCGTCAATGATAGTAATCTCAAATTTGGAAGTGGAGAACTTCCACAAGGCAATGTCGATGGTAATACCACGTTCACGCTCGGCTTTAAGCTTGTCAAGCACCCAGGCGTATTTGAAGGAACCTTTACCCATCTGTAATAAGCATTTTTTACATTCACACATCTTTGGAAAACAAGGTATAAGCTTGTATGACGTAACTTTTGAGACTTCCCAAAAAGTTGATAATTGTCCTAAGCACTTGGCATCATGAACAATACACCTTTAACACTGCACTAAATGAATAAGGCTTGATGTAGGTGAGGCTACCAGAAATTTCAGTATCATAAATGTAATTAAGCAACACCACTATTCCACAGATGGCAACGCACGTTCTATCCCAGTAGCTAACGAAGTAGTCGACTGACACAAAACCATGACTGATCTCCCCACCTCGGCAGCTTCTTTCTCAAACTTCTCAATGGTTCGTTTGTCGATTCCTCCACATTTGTAGATCAAATGGCCAGTAGTTGTGGATTTGCCAGAATCAACATGACCAATTACAACAATATTGATGTGAGTCTTCTCTTTACCCATTGTGGAACTTCAAGGTTAATCTAGGATTTGAATCAAGGGTGCTGTCTGAAACAAAAAAACAGTTCTCCATAACTATTTCTGCCATGATACTGTATTCTATACAGCAGCCGTGACAAGTGAAAGCAGTTTAAGTTCATGTCACCTAACCTCATTCAATCAACATGAAATAACAATTCTCTTCAACTTTTACAACAGAGCTAACAATTGTCTCCAGATCAGAACTTTCTATCAGTGGCATCTTTTTGTTACTATTACCTATACAGCAGTGGTTCTCAACATAGTTCAGTACACAGTAAACCTTGGTTAATATGGATTTGATTTGACCGACGTTTTGATCTAGTTAGGTGAAGATCGTTGTTTCTCCAGATGACATCCCAGTGCTAAGATATCGGTGAAAATCACCTAAATTGAACACTTTCACCACCCAACAATGGACTTTTGCAGAAGCAAATGAAATAATTGACATTTCTACAATAGTAAATCAGACTAGTAAGTGCCATATCCACCAGGCAGTTATGAACAATGTTAGGTTCGAAGAAATCAGGGATTTGAGACTGACGCAGAGATTTCTGAATTGGTCTGCAAGCAGTCACTAGTTGGACGGAAATGCCCTCCAGACAACTTACATACAATACACACAGGGATAATGCTTACACACACAAACTCAACACTGATCAAAAAACCATGGTTGGTGCAGCAGCATGCCTTGAACATTATGTTCAACTTGAAATGTGCTGTAATAATCATCTGCAATTAGATCGTGAGCATGCTTCTTGCATCTGAAAGATGCCACATTTTACTTGAGAACAGTCAGTGCATTTAGGAGAAGAGCACAACAGTGTGAAAGCACAGAAATCTGGATTATGTACAATGTGTTGTCAGTTATCTGAAGATGGTTGCTTTGGTTATATAATTGGCAACCATTTCTCAGTAGCACTTTATGTACTTTCTTTAGAACTTTTAGGGTTAGTAATCACAACTAAAAATGCTTTATTCTGACAAGCAACAACTGGTCAGATGTTTCAAAAGTCTACAATTTTATATGGTCTCAATGCTTCAAAAGCAAAAACCAGATACGGTTGTGAAGACACATCTTAGTATTAACCCAGCTAGCCACAGCTGACTAAGGAATAACTGCAGTCCAGTTCCCATGTAACGTCTGATTTAGTATCTGGGTCTACCTATTTACTTTGGCAACGCACTGCACCTTGGAAACAACTAATTAAATTCTAACAGAGTTAATAAGTCTGCAGTGCTTGTTTAATATTAATTGTCAAGCACTTACTACCATACACTTTTGAATCTCATGCATTAGCAGATTTCGCTGCTTTGCCCTTTCGACAAATTGTCACTTGTATTGCTGTTCATATTCTACTTTTTTAGTCTTAGGTTTGATGTACCTAACTAAATCTGCTAAGCACAAATGATTAAGTTAGGCAGTGTCAATATTTGCCTCATGAGGCAGAAGTGCTGCTGAAACTGGCAAGCTGTTGGCTGCTTCTTGTCTGCACTGCGTGGACTGCAGGCTAAACTCTTACCCATAAGCACCAAGCATAGGAGTGTGCATGATTGAGCAGTTGTTTGCTAAAAAGTGCTATTAACACTTTTCTGAAATTAATCGAACTTTATGATGAATATGGAATTGAAGACTTAATAAAACTGCACTTGTTTTGTTATGTCATTGTTTATGACATGGCTTTTACTCTGGTCTAACTTGGCGCCTATATTCTAACCCAGGGGTCACCAACCTGGTGCCCTCGAGGTCGCCTGCATGGACCACGTGGGTCACCCGCAGACTTGTTCTGACAATAGCATAAGCATGATCAGTAGGTCAACCTAAAGTCAAAAAATTAAACCAAATTTTATGCTCACACCATGATGGAAGCCCTAGTTATTAGGTCAAAAAGTCAAAATTATTCATTCGCTCAAAATATATGGTTGGGTCAAACTTTTCTGGCAGCACAGTTTTTTCCCTTCATTGATATTTTATTGAAACCCAACAGATAGCCAAGTTTAGTTGCAATAAAGCAATAATAATGGGTTGGTTGTGATTTCAGAAGTAATGATGTTATTTTGCCCACCACTGGACGATTGAGTTTTATATAGGTTAGGTGTGGTAAGGCAAGAAACATAACGATACGTCGTTTGGTATAAGCTCAATTTGTTGTGCATATAGTGTTTTAACTTCATGTTCTCAGGTTTGACTCTAGTTATTAACCCTTAGTTTTAACTTTATTTGAGAAAAGTTTTATTCTATAAATTTTAGGTTATTACCAAGTTTAGTTTACACTATGCAATTCTATGTTTGACTAATTCTGTAGCATAAGAAGTTAAGACATACAACTGGCCATTGCTTTAATTTAATCGCAACCTAAATGGTCAATAGCAACGTACTGCATGGTGCATTAGTTCATAGCAAGTGGTACCAATGAACTCTAATGCTGTTAACATTACATCAACTCATAAAGAAATGCCTTTAGTAACAGGGGAAAGATAGTAACAAGTCTTTATGTATTGGGGATATGGAAAATTTGTATCAGGGTTGTTTTGAAGGAGAATGTTAGGTACCCAATATGGACCTACCGTATATATAGGGATCAGAAAAATTTGTCTATCCATTTCAGGTATTTTCCTTGTTAATTTTCTGATATTAGGGACTCAATTTTTTCATGCTATTGGGTCCTCTAAATCAATGTTTTTCCCAAACGAGGTGCTGCAGCACCCTAGGGCGCTCTTTGCAATACTCAGCAATGCTGCAAGCTAAAACGTTTTTCAGTGCATCATTAAAAAAATGCATATTCCAATGTGAAACCTTAAAGCAAATTGCTGTGAGTTCACCACTGGATGCCGCAAATTATATTTCACTTCTGTAGGGAATTGCAAGTCAAAGAAGGTTGGGAAGCACTACTGTGATTCTACTTACAAATTTGTAGTTTAAAATGCTAAACATGACAAAGTTTTAACTTTTCAAATCTTGACCTGAGAACTTTAGGGTTGGTCCACCAGGTAAACACCAAAATTTCACTGAATTAGCTATTTCTTAATAAATACGTTACATAACATTTTTTAATTCTAACAACACTTTACAAAAACCATCTTGATCCTCTAATGATATGTATCATGCACTGATTCATTTGACATAACCCCAGTTACACGTCCCGAATCAAAGCAGTATAGTAAAAGAACAGAAATCAAATCCATGTTTCAGCCTAATATATGCAGATCAGAGCGCCAGTAAGCAGATGGGGCAAATGCAGTAATTATAAGCACAAAAAAATTGATGATTTTCATTGATATTTTAAAGTAAAAATTATCTAAACACTTATCTCATTCACTAAAATTTACAGGATGTTGGCTTATTTGTAGGTACAGTATACCTTTGAGATAGATCTGCCTGACGTCACACAAGCATTAGAACTTCTTCCGCTTTCTAGTGCCAAACGCACATGAACGAAGACTGTCTCTAACCAATCTATAAAATAATTGAGAAAGGAAAAAAGTACATGTACATTTGTAAAAGTTGGCAAACTATTGGAAGATAGTTGCAGGAGCAAGCACATGAAAATCCGGAGCTCTAGGAGCAAGTTTGAGCAGTGTTTGTGTGGGCAAACAGAAATTGTTTTTTCAGGTCAAATGCTACGAATGCATAGTTGGTGCAAGAAAAGCGTGTGGTGAGCAGTCACTGCTTGAAATTTGGTAGAAGCATCCAAGGAAGATTGAGGAATACAACTATTATTAAATTGTTTCCTTCTTGATTTTTTTTTCCATAAAAAGGTGTTTTATAATTTTCACATACACTGTTACTTAGTGCTAGGCTGATCTACATACTGGTGGTCTGACCCTACATTTGCATATCTGAAGGGTACATCCAAGGTTGGGTTAGCAATAGCACTGCAGTAGGAAAGGGAATGTTTATGTATTACCTATTTAATGTTTTGAATGATCTATACATATATTAATGAGTTTTGTTTACCAAAATAAGCTTACTGGCAATTACATGTTTTTTTTAACTTCTTTCTTATGTTAAGATACATGTTCAATTATGAAAATGCTGAAGGGGTACATTGCCGGAGAAAGTTTGCAAACTACATACATTGCTGGACTAGATGAATGAAACATCAGATCATCATCATGGCCCATTAACTTATTAAGCCTACAAGTCATAATATGGCTTTGGTACAAGCATTAAATGCAGTAAAAAATTCGCCTCAGCTGTAGCCGCTTTTTTGCACAGTATATTAAGCATACCAAGTATGTGGACGTGTGTCGTCACCAGGCAGATGCGTATGAAATGATTTCTTCGTGATACTACGCTTCAGGACATTGAAAATCAAGTTGGTTCCAACTACCCTGTCTGTCTTAATGGCACTAATTAACTTACTCCTGAACTACCAAAGTCTTTAAGATCTTCTCCTGGACTACATTCAAACATGACGAGAAACTATGAACGCATCAATACTATACAGCCTAACGACTGTGGATTAGCAGGTTCACGAATTCGAAAATTTAACACAAAAAAACTATCACACAAATTAAAAGACAAATTCATGGTAAACGGCTACACTGCAGTAAGATCCGCATTGTTGAGCACTAGCAATAAAGGTTCAATTTCCCGCACATATTTCCAGATTCTACAAGATAAAGAACACATCCACCTACCAGCTCGTCACGAAAGGAAAGGACCGTCGTTCAACGCGCACGTGACAAGAGGATGAGAGGAGAAAAACGCTGCGATAGACTTTGGTTATTCTTTATTCCTGCTGTTTCGCAACCAGGAAACAACGTCATAAGACGGTGACACGTTGCGATTTTTTCACGATTTTTATTGCGTCAATTCACAGCACCACCAGCGCATTTTTCGTAAATAAGAGGTGATGATGCTTCCCTAGTTGCCGAAATTTATACTCTGTTAAAAACTTAGTGTCTGCTTCTCAGCTGTGAAAGGATTCTTTTCATTAATCGGTGCTTCGAGCAATGAAAGAACAACAAAAAAATTGAAAGAAATCATCGAACTACGCCAAAATGGAAAAACCATGCTTGTCCGAAAAAGTTATGAAATCTGCAAGCGGTGCCTGCCGTGGTTCACTATTACATCCAGCAAAAACTTCGATTATCTGAACAGTAAAAACACTGCTAATCAGTTCAAAGAATTTTCTTTTCTTTGATATGTTTATCTGAGATAAAGTTCAACACGAGTCGAATAACAAATCGGTATCCGGTCAACTGTCATCAAGGACAATTGCCACCTAGCAGAGATGAGCGGACTGTGAAATTTTTTAGTCCGAGTCCAATCCTGATCCGCAAAAATTTAATCCCATCCAGTCCTGATCCGCAAATTTTTGAAAATCATCAATCCGATCCAGTCCTGATACGCCCATGTAAAACCATGTATTTTATTTTGCCTCATGAAGCAAAATAGACACAGCCTTTTGGCATTTCCACATTTTAACAATGTAATGTTTATTTTACCATCAAGGCAAAGTACCTGCTGGAGTTATTTTGCCATTGGGCGAACCCGATTTGCAGAATTGGTCAAGTGACAAGGATGAGGCACTTGGATTAGTGCATGGCCTTTGCATATGACTTAAACTTTAAACTAAAACCCAAAACTAAAACCCAAACACCAAAACCAAAACCCAAAACCTAAATCCAATACCTAAACCCAAAACCTTAACCTAAAACGTAACCCAAAATCTAAACCCAAAACCTAAAATCCAAACCTAAACCAAAACGAAACCCAAAACCTAAAACCAAAGCCTCAGCAAAAATCAAACCCAAAACTGAAATCCAAAACCTAAACGCAAAACCTAAGCCCAAACCAAAACCCAAAAGCTAAACCCTAAAACAAAACCATAAATGTAAACCATAAACCGAAACCGAAACCTAAACCTAGACCAAGTTCTGTGTTTGTTTACATAACTTTACTAATTTGATATTCAACTGTTTTTTTCAACACTTCAAAAAGTGATAAACGGGTTTGGTTGACTAGATGACACAAGTGGTCCTTCACCAATCCTGTGTGACATAGTACCACTCTTTGTTTACATTTATCAGCTATTGTGCTATTGTATTTTCATTTACGCTAATGTTCACTGACAGCTGGTTTACTTTGTGTGCGTTGGCTTTTGGTATTGCTTCTGTTTATTAGCAGAGTCATATGAAACAATTAACCATTACCGTTACCATATCTCTACCACATTGGTTCTCAAACTTTAAAAAAAATTACGCAACGTCCCTAGCAATTTTTTTAATGGCTCACGGTCCCCTTAAAGAACTCACCTCTTTCTCTGCATCCTATATAATGCCCACTTTTGCAAGCGTGACTGTTTGGTTCCGCAATAGAATTAGGCTACCATAGCTCCAAATTGTGTTTGTTAAGTTTGGTTTGGAAAAATAAGTTGCCCGAAAATTTTATTTTACACAAAATTTTTTTCTTCAGGAGCGGATTGTTGATTATTTTGGAAGGTGTCCCCAGAAAATTGTCTATCGGACCCCAAAAGGACAGCGGACCCCAGTTTGAGAACCACTGCTCTGCCAGCTAAACCAAAAAATGGTGAGAGCAGAACCACCGAACACTCACACAGCAGGCATAGACATTAACACCAGTGATGAGAGGTTGATCACGGAGCCGGAGTGCAGGAGTGGACTCCGGGAAGGAGTCTACGATTTTTGCCGAGGCCGGAGCAGGACCCGGAAGCGGATTTTTAATGAAAACCGGACCCGGAGCTGGAGTAGGAGTGAGAATTTCAGTTTTTACAGGAGTCGGATAATGCATTTTATTAAATTTAAATTTTCTCTGAACGGCTAATTGTTAGATTAATATATTCGCTCAATTCTCTTGGATAAATTGGTCGGTCATTAGCTCAGGCTGTTGAGGGTGAGGGAGGGTGGCAGAATGGCGGTCTGTGTTCTGATCTGATTGGTGCATAGCTTATGCTCAACTGCTGTATCACAAAACGTCAGTTACTGGAAGTTTTACCTCTTTGCTGGGTCGTGTTTTGAGCAGTATTCACAATTCGTTAGTTTCAGTCAAAGGCGCAGCCAGGGGGGGCTGAAGGGGCTCAAG
>Ga0210059_1010282_pt1 | contig 14474 bp, 9 predicted proteins | sample Ectturendosymbi2_FD_188042 | JGI IMG/M metagenome (GOLD analysis project Ga0210059, IMG submission 188042) | Ecteinascidia turbinata endosymbiont from Florida, USA - Sample 2 (SPAdes) (version 2) | ecosystem: Host-associated > Tunicates > Ascidians > Unclassified | place: Key West, Florida... | reverse complement strand
TTGGGCCCTAGGCCAGGTAACATGAGCCAAAATGACCCCAAAACTACTTCACTTATGTTGTCAGTCACAAAAAATCCACAACCCCCAACCAAAAAATTTTTTTCAAGTGCAATCTACTAGACTAGCGGATCCGTTTGAGCCCTTGAACAGCTCTCTAGCACAATCGGCGGAGGAGCTAGGGCGTTGGTAAGGCAACTGAAAACTGCTGTTTTTTAGGCCGAAATCGAAGTACGAATATATCGTACGCCAGTTCTCAAAGTGTTAATATATGTAGGCAGTTTTTGGGATTGTCTTTATTCATGCTCTTGATTATCTTTATTCTTGTTTAGAGTTCAGCCTTTCATCCCCTGACCCATTTTCTGATGATCTGGAGAAGTATTTGCTGTATGTAGCTCAAACGGGAAACATACTGTAAGTGCGTTGATGTGAATTCAGTCCCTTACGTGTTTGCTTGAATAAAGCTAATGGTGCTCATGTGTACAATACAGTTTGTTATCTTGCAGAATGTGTGAAAGTTGGTTTGTTAACTAGTAATGAGAAATGTTAATGCAACACACAAAGTGTCTCTGTATGTCTTTTCAAAGATCTAATTCAAACCTTCATTTTTAAATATTGACTTACTATATTTTTAAACCATTTTTTGCCTTTTGCTTGTGTCCCTCATTAGATGAAATCCAGTTGTGCAGCTGATGCTCCTGCAAATTATGTTCCCAGTAGTCTGTGCCATACACAGTACTATTGTGACGCAGTTTAAAAAATGCAATTATGATCCAGTTTCATCACCACTGTTTTATTATTTCTGGACTAGACCCTGGGTTCTCCAACTGAGGGTCATTAAAGATTTGGAATAGGAGCATAGGTGTGGTAGTATTGCTGTTCTTCACACATTCCGTTCGTGGTGAACCACGCATTTCAGCACAACGCCAGTGGAGTGGTTGCAACAGTAGCAACATGCTGTTGAAAATCACAATAATTGCAAATCAAGTTTTTTACTGTTTTTTTGGGTTGGATTGTGAGATTTGCTGAGATGCAAGTATCAATGACTAACGCTAAAGAAGACGCATCTAAAATAGTTTAAGAACCTCTGTTCTGGACACAAAAGATAATTGGTACTTGCTTGTGAGCTATTATAGTAATCGAATACATTTACAATACAGCTGAAATGCCCAGCAACATATGAAGTTTCTTGTTTTTTTGCAGAGCAGTACTACTTCATCTGTTTTATAGTAAGATCATACAAAAATAGAAACATGGGGTAAAAAAACCTTGTCTGGGGTAAAAAGTAACTAGTCTTTTTTTGCCTAAGTCAATACATCCATTTGGGGTAAAAACGAACTAGCCCATGAAACTCAAATATGTAAAGTTGCCAAATTTTTGTTGGTATGGGTATGCAGAGACATGCATTACCAAAGCACTTGCCAACTTTGACATGTTTATGCTAAGTACTTCTAAAGCAGCATAAAAGTTTATAAAATTTGTTTGAAACTTTTGGTCCCATCTAATATCAACATCAATTTTCAAACAAAGCTGCAAACCTTATTTGAGGATTTAGGTTAGAACAAATATGTTACAAATAATGTCTCAATGAATGCCTCTGTAGCACCAATTCATTTGAAACCTTTTTTCTTTCCAATAGGTTTTAGGGGGTAGTTACTTTTTACCCCAACATTGCAAATTTTTTTTTACCCCACATGACTGTAATTATAATTTTTTCCTTCGTTTCTATACTCACTTTTCCTCTGGGGAGTGTCATGGGGCAGCAGCCACAGGAAGACTCGAAATACCGTATGGTCAATAGCAATCTCAGATTGTTCTACTGGCTCTATACCAAGGCCAGAGATGTCATCACTACACCTGGCCCATGGTCAACCTTTAGGCCACTTTCCCATGGGTATAGCCAGCAGAACTTGCCTCACTAATCTTTCGTGGAACATTTTGGCTAGTTTTTTTTTTCAGTCACAGACATAATTTTTTTAAATGACCGAAAATAATTAAGTAAATTTGGACACAATGTTTGAAAATGTAGACCAATAAATATTGTTATGGCGAGCTTCAATACTCATATAGGACAAATGACCAAAAAGTCTCAGTGAAAAAAACTAGCATTCTGGGTGCATGGTTTTTACCAATCTGTGCATCAATCTCCTTGTTCTGCCTTCCGTCTCTTCTAAATACCATCACAAAGTACTTGAACTTTTAGACCTGCTACAGTGTACTGTCACTTACTTATAGTGTACACTGACTTGGGTTTCTGGAGAGACATAATACCTTGGTCTTTTTAGTGCGAATTTTCATTCCTGTATGGTTGCACACAGCAGAAACTGATCAAGTGCATATTGAAGAGTGAAGACCCTATTCCAAGGATGTAAGCTGTACTAATTTTTCTGCGAAAGGCAAACAGTTGATCCTCCAGCTTCCTCAGTGATACCCTGGTTGACTCAGCTGTTACTGTCTATCAATTCATATCCGACTAAGATTTTGGCTGCAATAAATCAGAAATTGTAAAAAAGCTAAGTTGTTTCCAGATCAAAGTGTACACAGTGTTAAAACTAAACTACAAAGCAAGAAAAATGTGGTTGATGTATATGTATTTTTTAGCTAATCCAAGTAAAAAAGACTATGGGGAAGTTTGATAAGCCTTTTTTATCTTGTTCCTGAATTAAGCAGATTGGATCTTGTGCATTTGTGTTGGAAAATAAAAGAAATGCTGAAACATAAAATTTTAAATAGATGTCAAACTATTGAAGATACAGTACACCAGTGGAAGTTATCCAAATGACAATATTATTTTTCATTTTTCTTATAACTGGTGAAATCTTCAACTCATGTACTAATCAAAGTGTTAGGTCACAATGTTTACAGTATGCTGAGGTGGTCCTCAAAAAAGATCTTCAACTCAAATTTGTTAACTTCTAAAATATGTGGATGCCTATGACAGCTGATTCATAGTGTCTACCTTTCAAGCAAGATGTTATGTGTTTCATGAATGCCAGCTAAGTGATTAAATGTAACATTTGTTGGGCAATGGCACGGAATGCAACTGGCATTTATTGCATGAACCACATTTCAAGCTGTGGCATACTGCTGGTTGCTATTTGGCCAAATCTAAGTGGCTCTCATGTGACAGAAGGGTGTTATTATTTTTTCAGCATAGTTGTACAGAAATACATTAGTAATCAATGCTAATATTCTTAGCCAAATTCTTCAAAATGTCAAATCTATGCATTTATGGATTGTGCGATTGACTTAATTTTTTTTTCATGATATGTTAATATGGGTTTATATGCAGGACCGATTGGAAAAAGGTTCAGACCATCTTCATTCACAAGCTAGGCCTAGTACTCGATGAATTCTTCAAAGCAAATCCTTACGTTCCAGGCAAAGTCAATCCTAACTGTGAAAACGCAAATTTTGATGACATGAAAAACCGGCTTATCAATCTGGCATCGGAGTTTGATAAGTATGTCTGATTGACTTTCTTAGTTTTTCAAATTGGTTGACTGTGATTGTGTTGTTAAAGGTTTGTTATGGTAAATGACGGAAGTCAATAAGGATATTTCAGTTCCACAGATCAGAGAAAAGATGTAATGTTGTTGGATGTGAAGACCTTTCTCTGGTGGAAATGTTATGATGGTGTTTAACAGTCGAAAGCCATCCCACTGGCACCACTTGCGATTATCTCTAGTGTTGATGGACTCAATAGGATTTCAGATGGCTGCGAAACTATTGCGCTAAGCATCATAGGCTAGTCATGCATAGATGAGCAGACTGTGAAATTTTACAGTACGAGTCCAGTCCTGATCTGCCCATATTATATAACCATCATGTAGTTTCTCAAATTTTATACAAATGCTTGTCATGCAATGTCACAAGCTTACTTGATATTAGACCATAGTAATATTTTAGAAGTGTATATTTTACTGCAACATATGTTTAATCCCTACGAAATTTTCTAGCTATACCAATTACTGTTTGTAAAGTATCTATTCCACATTGCCTTCAAAGACTTTTAACCAGAACAACTAATATTTCATACAGTTTAAGTCTTACCTGTGAAGCAAGGGAACTTATGTTAGCGTGAAAGAACCAGCATCAACAAAACGGGCAGTCTAGCTTATAGCTTCATAAGCTGCATGTGTGCAATAAAAAACCTGTGAAGTTCAGACAAAGTGGCCTGAATATATTGGTATAAAAATAAAAGCTGTCACATTTACTCCAAATACATATTTAACATACGATAGACTACTACACTACTTAACACTACAATCATTAATCTTAATTACACTTACACACATAGCTAGCAACCCATGTTGTTCTTTTACGCTACTTTACAATGTTTGATCACCGTGCTAATAAAAAAATCCAAGCGACTTCAGAATACTGCAACAGACTGCAGAATTGGGATTGCGTGGTTCTTGACTTTTTGAATGATTGTAACTTGTCGTTTTTGCTTTTGTATTTCCTGAATTTCAGCGCTTTCATTTTGCAAACATTGCTCACTACATTGTTTCAAATGACTAGTACAGTACCCCTAGATTTTTGTCTTGGTAAAACTTGCTCATAGTTTTACACCGTATATAACCAGTATAAATGCGATTTGTATGATGCAATATTTAAAAATCCTTCGATACTGCACTTGTTTTGGAAGCAAAGCCATTTCAGCAACTGATCACAGCTTTTTGATGTTGTGGCATTGAAAAACAAATACTGAGTGATAATTCGCAAGCAATTCAATGTACACTACAGTTCAAATCAAAGCTGCAAATATGCCAAAGAAAAACCCAATTTAGATATTATACACTAAGTTCAAAGGAAACTTGTCTCAAGAGAACTGAGCATTCATGTTATGGTTTATTCATGCATTTTTGTGACTCAAATCACGAAATAACACGAATGCAGCAAGAGGAAAAAACAATAACATCAATGATCATAAATTGATTTCATGTTGATGAGAATATAAAACATCAGAAGTTTCAGGTTTCATAGTTTAATGATCGTGTTCTAACATTTTAAATCACAAAGAGTTGGTGAAAAACCACCCAAGTCAAGTTCTCAGCCAGCCCTGTTCAAAAATTTGCATTGCATGAATGCCACAAAAGAACACCAAATAATGCAACCAAATGTGCAGTATGTAGCAGAGGTTTGCCATACACGTGTATGGAACAACGCACTTCCCTTTCCAGTCCAGTGCCTAGGCTGAATACTGCAGGGGGATATACTGATGCATAAAAAGCAGAGGTGGCCAGAGTCACATTTTCCGACTCCACTCCTGTTCCGAATTTTTTTATCCGGGTCCGGGTCTGCAATTTTTTCCAATTTCAGAATCCGCCTTCTGTTCAAACTACGGCAAACATCGATGCAACTGAAATCAGTCCCGTCACCACAGGGGGCTAAGCTCCCCCAAACAAAGCTCCAACCCCCCAAATTGAATTATGTATAAATTGGTGGAGTTCCTATCAAATTTCAGAATGTAAAGCCCCCCTATTGAAAACTTCCTGGTGACGGTTCTGACTGAAAATTCAGCAATGTTTGTACATAAGCAATGACGTTTATGAAGACCACACAGCTACCTGCTTCTGCTAAAAATAAAAATTGACGCTAGATCCAGCTCTGTTTTTTCACAAATTCTTGCCTCTGGATCTGGGTTCGAAAAAAATGCATAATCCTGCCAGATTCGTCTCCGGATCTATTGCCACCTCTGATAATAAGATACATATATTGCTGGTTCGGAAAGGGTCAAAACCATGAAAACCTTATACATTTTTACCGCTGCCGACAAGTCTATAACAGCGGATCAAAACTAAGCATTTTAATATGTTTAGAAAAATTACACTTGAACAAAAATTTTCTCAGTCCAACCCAGTGCTGAAATCCGGCCAAAATTGCCTCTAGTCCTGATCCGTGCTCATCTCTGCAGTGTACTAGAGCTAGAGCCCATTCCAGTGCTGCCACAGGCTTCTCTGCAAAAATCACTAGATACACAAAAAAATTCACAAGATTGAAAATTTTTGTGTTGAAGCTCGCAGTTTTCCTTGAAATGATTTAGTTCTTTACTTTATCACCCAAAAACCTTTACATTATTTGCAAGTTTGTTAAAATAGACCATGCGCAATCTTGGAAAATATCACAGCAACAATCTTCAGGCTTTTCTCAGGAGCTGAAAACGACACTACCGACAGAGTATTTTAGACCAATCAGCCTAGCATTTAATTTTATTTATTTCTACTGCAGTGCTCCTGCAAAGAAGTGAAAATACCCTCGTGGCCAACATTGCAGCAATAATTAACACGGAAGTGAAAACAAGAAGAAACTAAAAAGAAACACTTGTTCGTTCTGCCCGTGCAAATATTCAAACAACGACTCACATAATCAATTGTTCAAGAATGAAACAGAGCTGAAAAGTTAGAGAAAAGACAACCGATCTTCTTGCAACACTTACTTTGCAAAAGTCACTGGTTCACTGGGTCGCTCTAAAAATCACTAGATCTAGTGAAGAATCATTAGGCGCGGCACCAGTGACCTATTCCTTGCACGATCGCGATTTCTCTCCAGGTCTTTTTTCCAACGGTCAGTTTCTCTCAAAGTCTTTTTTCAGCGCTTGCTTCTCGTCAACACCGTACCTTTAAAGCAGTGGCTCTCAACCTTTTTTGACCCATGGACCATCTTTTCAAAAAAATTTCCGACGGACCACTGTGCTATGCTGACACCTCATGAACAACTAGTCGAAACTTTATTGCACGTAGGTCAGTGAAATTTTATGAAGGATTTAGGGAACTCTCTGTGGACCACTAGAAATTCAGATGGACCACTGGTGGTTCACTTGGACCACATTGAGAATCACGACTTTAAAGCAGTTGTTTTCAACTTGGGGTCGCAGCGACTCCTGGAGAGGTCGTGTACCCTTTTTGGGGATGTCGCGAGTGGATATTTTATGGGGGCCGCGAGTGGATATTTTATGGGGGGGGTCGCGAGTGGATAATTTATATACGCAGCTGTGTTACATTTACTTTATTAGATCTTCAGATGGGGGTCGTTGCGTTACTATTAGCAACGCTCGCTTCGCGCGCAAACACGAGACCAGTTGCTGTCCACCGCGGCAGCGATCGTGAGCAGATTCAACGCGCGCTAAATTCAGATCCCTTGTTTTGGCCGTTTCGCTTCAAAACGCATGTCTTGATTCTAAGGCCTCCGTTCACTTTTCAACGCCTCTGCGAACTTGTCACGAGTCCGCGCAAGAACTACGCCAAGTGCGAAAAGTTCTTGCGAGCAATCGAGAAAAACCTCATGGTGGTTAGCCCGTGGACCTACTCGTCCAGGTAGGAAGTTTTGCGACAAATGGTGGTGTGGCTTTGGTTTTTGACTAGACGTGCGTTGAGAGGCGGTGTTTTCCAAATCAGCCACGCCCTCCCCCCACCCTGGAGTGCCGCTGCTGCAGTAGGGGGGTGAGGGTTCGTGCGTCAGGTTCACCGCGCGATGTTGAAAGTATTGAAAAAGTCTTGAATTGTAAAACCGGTTTTCAAGACCTCGAGAATGTATTGAATTTGGCCAAAATGTAGGAAAAAGTATTCAAAGAGTATGAAAATTCCAAATTCATCCATTTGTTCATTCAAATTTTCTCCTTTACCGCTGATGACAGTTCTGCCGATGTTTTTTGCATTGTGTCCCGTGAATAAAATTTTGGAAAAATGAAGATCATTTATTGGTATTAAAGTTTTTTTCTTTCAGTATTGAAAAGGCGTTGAAAAAGTATGGAAAATGTTTATTGAAAATGTGTGGGAAACCTGGTGCATGTGACACGATCAAAGTTCTTGTGTCTCTGCTGGGGACCGGAGGCTTGTGTCAGCGCTTATCGAACTTACCTGTTAAAGAAAGAACCAGAAAATTTCAACCCAATTTAGAAAATTTCAGCGCATGTGATAAATGTTGTTTCGCACGGTGAAATAATTGGTTTCGGACGCATGTTTGCAGTGTTTCTGCTTTTTTTATTCTAAAACCGGCGTAGACTGCAAAATCGGTATTTTCGGCACACTATAGTGAAAGCGCTAACAAAGATATTCGCTTTTCCAATTACAGTACTTCTAGAATAAAACTTTGCAAACGAAAATGCTGCGCAAATCGAAATGCAGCGGCCTTTACTGCGTGACAAGGGCAGTGGCGTCATCGTGATTGTTCGTCACATCCGCGCGCTCGACCGACCGCTTGCCTGTGTCACCCTGTGCCGCTTGGCGAGAGTCGGAGCGGACTCGTGATGCTTGCAACCTGTTTCAGTACGGGCACGGAAAAGGTGGAGGAGGTGAACGGAAGCTTCGACTCCCGGTCGTCTCTGGGCGTCGTTGAAAAGTAAGTTGGATTTGTAGACAACGCCTGCCGCGAAAGGCTGTTGCAGCATAAAGGGAGCTCGCACTTGTTCAAACGCATGGCCAGAGTGGGTGGCGAAAGTTTCTGAGTCTTTCCAAACGTTCAGGACGCCAAGTTTTCTTGCCGAAAAATCTTACTCAATTTACGAAGGAGCGAAACTTACGTAATGCGATAAATCTCATGAGGCTGAAGATCACTGTCATCTTCAACCCATTGCGTTTATTTTTCTGTGATTGGCCAAGTAATGGGCTTTGGTGTGTGAAAACACAACCAGTAGCGTTGAAGATTTAGTTCATGTCGCGTTCACTTTGAATTCTCAGTTTATTTCGAGACGATGTATTGTTAAGTTTGCCGTCGAAAACCTTGTGAAGAGCAAGTGCTGCCTCACTGTCTAATGCGCGTTTGAATTTCAACGCTGGAGATCCCTTGTTAATGCGAAGATGCATCATGATCCGTTTTATCGATCCTTACTCTGATCCGTCTTATTAATCAGGCTACAACCATAGGCGCAGCCAAGTGGGGCAAAGGGTCCATACCCCCAAATTGTAGCATATCTTGTTGTTTTGTGCTTCGAGAGGCGGTGTCTCAAACCAAATACTGTCGCTCGCTTAAAATAAAAATATTGGGCACCCCCAAAAGTTTGGACTGGCTACGCTGCTGGCTACAACGGTTCACATAATTGCTGGCTCGCGCCAAACCACCTTCAGCCCACTCGCTCTTTCAAAGCGCTCTGCCTTTGCGATTTGCTTCGCTTGCTTTTCTTTGCAAAGGAAAAATTTTAATGACCCGGATGATTGACACCCGGGACAATTGTGCGCAGGCCATGGACGAACTTACCCCCTTCGCCGGTCACCACAGCCGCCCCACGTCTCCCCGCCGGCTCGTCGCTCCAAGGCGCAAACACGGTTTCACAGAATGACGTCGTGACCTCTGGTGACGTCACGACGGGCGCTGACGTTACTGATCTCGAAGCACAGTCGCGGCGCAGTGATGTCAGCGCAGCTGCCGATACGAAAAAAACGCAAGGAGATTCCAGCGGATGTGACGTCGCAAGACCCGCTGCTGACGTCAGCGAGGAAGATGGCAGTGACATCAAGAAGGCGACCGATGCCGTGGATGATGACGCCATGGAAATATCCGCTCCTGAGGGAACAGCCGACGAAACATCGCCCAACGATTCATCGCGTGCAGATCAAAGCCCTGCTCATCCGACCAATTCCGATGTCACAATCCCAGCAATCACTGCGCAGAGCGACTGTACGTCACCGGACCTCAGTAAGCTTGAGAGGAAGGAATCACTTCCAGGTGAGTTTTTAGACAGGACCTAGTCAAGTGATTGAATTACCGTTCCCCCTACGTTACATTGTAGCAACCCCCCTGCCTCACTCCTTCAGGGGTCAGGCATTGTATTGGGTAGTGTGGCTCCACTTACAAAAAGCGTTAATATTTGGTGGGGATAAGGAGGCCCGCAACCAGCTTGGGACACCAGGGGAGAAGAGTTTACTGAGAGGGGCTCAAATATTTTAAACTATGTCCAACACATTTTTCCAGGGAGTGCTTCGCCCCCTAGTTACGGGCCTGGGGATGAGCTGTTTTTATTGGCTCGCAACTGACATGTAACCTGTTTGCGAGTGAGACTGAGTGGTTGAAACTGGGAATACTATGAGTAGTGGCTGCATGATGTTGCGCAGTATCAATCACAGAATACGTCGAAGATCTGGCGCGTGCAAGTGTGACTTCCATGCAGAGGTTCGTGGCGCGTGAGGCGCAGACCTCGAGGATCCAATTTTTTTAGAAAAGTCGAAGAAATAATGGGTTGATTTATGCCTTGCCTGACTGTCTGCTTTAGTTCTTTCCGCAATATACAGTTCGAGTTGATTCCTTAAAGCTTAAATGACCTTCTGACCTTAAATGACCTTTTCTTGCGTTGTAGGTGTCGGCACTCTGGTTGAAAAACACAGCGTGAACCGGTTTGTGACGAAACAAGGCAAGGCCGATGAGGTAAAGCTGATATGTGTCGATGTGTAGTTCTATTTTTCAAGTTCGATTTTTGCTCGAATCACGTGCACGGTCACGGTCCAGTGCACGCCACCTCGTATGGAGAAGTGTTTCGCAAAAACCAGCCTAGCTGTCCCAAAAATGCTGTTTCAACAACTGAAATGGTCTTTGTGTTCATGTATGTACCGAAAAGGGTATACTGAGATCTAGTTAGAAGTATTTAAAGAAGGGTCTATTTTTTACGAAATGTCAGAAGGTAAAATTTTTGCCAAAAATGCCCCAGAGGGTCAATTTTTTGCGGGAATGTCAAAAGGTCAAAATTATTTGCAGATGGTTCGAAGTTCTGTAGCTTCATGATTTTTGGGGCGGTAAGGATTGATTCCGACGAATGCGACTGAAAGTCAACGATGCCAGCGTTCTATTTAATTTAATTTTGGAACAGAGACGAAGTCCATAGTACAAGCACACGCTGTGTGCACAACGCAGATTGATAAAAGCAGAAAGAACAGAACGTTTTACATCGGCATTGGAGGCTGAATCACAGGGTTACAAACACTTTTTCTCAACACCATTCTCGCTAACCCGTAACGCTTGGTACAACACTATTGCAAGGCGCTAATTCCTATTATGGTCAAGGCCAGGTAAAGTACGAATGCATTGTGGCATGACACGCCCTCAAACAAACTAAAGCACGAGGTGAAAGTATACCTCAATGGAAAATGGAAATTTACCAAAATCGAGGTTGAAACCAGAAAAGCTGGCCACTTAGGATTTAGTTCACAGTAAATTTCGACACGAAGGATGCCAAAAATGCAAATCGGCCAATCGTCCGCATAACCTCGCAATGGCATGATGGTAGTAGGTCTGTTTTTAGCCTCAAAACCGAAGGCCTTTGAGTATTTGACTTGAAAATGTTTTTTTCTTAGCCACCTAGAACAAGTATATTTCAATTTAGCGTCGAATATATATTTTAGAAACTCAATATAGTTGAATAACATCAGGAACCCCCACTCCCAGCTATACGAATCGAGCAGCAACCCCACAACCGGATCTTGGACCCCACGTGGTTCTTCTGGCGTGTTTGTTGTCAGGGGCAACAAGCGGTCTGCGACTGGCGTAGAGTAGGGTTTGTGTCTCGTTATGGGTGGCACGTTTTTCAAGCTGATCATGAATCTGTTCTTTATGCTTGCGAACAATATGCCGCTAATCTTCTGCATCGATTTCGTGCTGCACGCTGCGCGGGGTTACGTGATCCGGAACGACAGCATTAAGCTAGGTTTCTACGGAGTTTGGAAAAACATTCCTTGTTCCGATAGTGTGGAAAAAGAAAATAATTACCCAGACTTGATGCTTTGACATGAATTTTCATAATATTTTGTTCAAGATTGAAATAATTTTACTTCCACCGTGTTAACTATGATAGTGTCTGTATTTGATCTGAGTAGGTCATTCGGAGAAGTTCAGTCTGGAAAAGGTCTTGAGAATGTCTGGAAATGTATGCTGAAAACTGCGCAGTAACCTTGATTAAGCTGCAAGGAACAGACGTAACCAAGAACGACTTTTGAGCGTTATTACTGGATGTGAACAGAGGCTAAATTAGCAAAGCATTAAATGGCCTCGAAAATCTGAAGTGCAATTCTACTGCCTGCTCAGCAGACTTGACCGGAAAATGCTTTTTTTTTTGGAGAAGCAAAAGCTATAGGCTGTCACTAAAATTTTGCTGCGAATTTCAATTGCTTATTTTTCCTTTTGCGTAGCGACAAAGTTGCGAGACGCTAAACAGAAACCTGTGCACCTGTTGCACGGTCTCTCGCATGCTGTGGGCGGCCATTTCTTTTCACTTCTCAGCGGGGGCAGAACATTAAAACAAAACAAAGGCAGGTAACAATCGTTGTCCCTTCCCATGAAAAAAACAGATCAACAGGCGACTTGGGGCGGATGGGTCTGCAGAGTGTCGTTTATTTTTAAACCCCTTTGTGATAGTCTCTTCTCAACCCGCCTGTCTCTGACGACCTCCGGCCAATGTCGTCCTGGCTTAGAACTCGAGCTGCAGTTGACCCGGTAGCGGTGACGACGTATTGTAGATTTGACGTGGTCCTTTTATGTTGATGTAGCATTTGGAGCAATATTTTGTCTATCAAGTATCCTTTGACTGTAGTCATGAGCACAATAGTTAGAAATGAATCTGTAGTGATTATTATACTTAGTTATACGATAAAATTTCGTTATGAAAAAAATTCGTGTATCCCTTCGAGCACTTTTGCTTACCCAAAGTGGTTCGCGTACCCCCATTTGACAACCACTGGCTTATGCAAATGTTGTTGATTATGCAAATATCGTTGCTTATTCAAATTTAGTTGCTTGTGCAAATGTGGTTGCTTATGCAAGTTTATTTATGCAAATGTCATTGCTCATGCTTAATAAGCAGAAGTGTGCCTGTAATTATTGTACTTTTAAGTTAAAATTTCATAATGAAGACACTTTAAAAAATTTCGTGTATCCCTTGGAGCATCTTTGCGTACCCCCATTTGCTAACCACTGACGTAGCAGGGGGAGCTGGCCGGCAATCGCTTACGTCATGTTCCGTTTTGTTCAGGGGAGCAAGGACGACGCCAAGTCCGGTGCTCTCGAATCGCAACTCGCCGCCGGTGACGTCACGCCCGTTACGTCGTCGTGCGGTGACGTAAGCTTGCCGTCTCCGAAGCGCAAGCTGTCGACCGACGATGACGTTCAGATGGACGTCTCTAGCCCCACCAAGCGGGCGAAGTCGGATGTTGACGTCATCAAAAACAACCTCACGTGAAAAAAAAGAAACGTGAAGAAGTCTCTTGTTAGAAATTACGTTGATTTGTATTCTTAAAGACATTTTTTTTCAAACACCTGCACGTGCCATGGTCTACTTTTCCCAGTTTTTTTCCTGGGCCTTTTTTGAACATCCGCAAATGACCGGGTCGGTTCTACTCCGGTTGTTTGTCTGTTCAAAGTGAAATCATTTGCTGGAAGAGGTCGTTGCGATTTCAGGGAGAAGGTTTTAGAATCTTATCAAACGATGTCGCTGAACTGAGCAAATATCGAAAACGCTCTTCAGGAACATGTTTGAAATCGTACTTTGCCGGATCCGTGATGTCCTCAGCCTGATCCGCTTCGAAGCGGAGTGCCCGGGTACGCGAGCTCATTGCTTTCATCACACTGGACATTGTGAAGTAATAGTCACTGCGTTGCTTATCGTCCTGCCCAGTATTCGCTACTCGTGCTGGCCATTCTGTCTCATTTACTGCTGCGCTTGGTTGTTGTGATGATTTAAAAATCGATCCACCCCTGTCAAAGCTCGCTGCGTGCGTAGAATCCTCTTCAAAAGTAACTTGGCAGTTTTCGCTGCACATATCCATTGTTCTGTGTTGGGCTGCGACTGTTAGTGGTTTGCTGACAATCATGCTGTTGGGTTCGAGTTAGTTTATTGGATGCGAGTTTGTTTATTGGATGTGATTTTGTTTATTGGATGCGAATTTGTTTATTGGATGCGAGTTTATTTATTGGATGCGAGCTTGTTCAAATGCTTCAAAAGACAAGACAGCCACGACCATCACCTCGCCTAAACAACGCGAGCTCTATTATCAATTTCTCTTAAAATGTTTCTTTTGAACGGCTGGTAAACTGTGACGCCGCGAACTCACACACTTTTCTCTTTCAGGCTTAAAATCCAGCATCGATCCGGACTGTACTTTGTTTTTTTTAAATATATGGAATCCGCTGTTTTACCCCCCAATGTTCCGCAACTCCAGGTTACGCGGTTTCTTGATGTAAACCTGGAGCGCGGATTCCAGAAGTTTATTTCCATGTTTAACGACGTTCCGCATCGTTGAGCACAGTTTCGGTTCCGCATCGTTGAGCACCGATTGAAGTCGAGTCGTCTCAAACAGGCTAAAATTTAGGAACACAAGTCACACGCGTCAAGTAATTCTTGGTGTTGCATGTTCCTTTTCTTATCTACACGTTAAACAAAAGGGCAGCAACATGACACATGTGGATGTTTCTTGCTCATCACCACAAAGTGCTCCGGGGTCGTTTGCCCTTGTGTGCGAACGCGCAGGCAGCTGCTGACCCAAACTGCCAAACGG